>ENA-ORXF01002883-ORXF01002883.1-marine-metagenome-genome-assembly--contig:-NODE-2883-length-10027-cov-3.701508_pt1 | contig 10027 bp, 13 predicted proteins | sample MGYA00237864_ERZ511476 | MGnify/ENA primary metagenome ERZ511476 (study PRJEB26306, sample SAMN06343908) | marine metagenome | isolation source: coastal waters | place: Atlantic Ocean: West Antarctic... | reverse complement strand
TATTTAAACTAATCATCCTTTTTACTTACTTTCTTTTTTACTTCTACAAAATACTCATCATACCCTGCTTTAATCATTATAGCTATCTGAGCTTGATTTAAGAATCCTAATTTAACTGGCTTTGCTCCTGGTTGTATTGAGCAGTCTTTATATTTATCTTTTACTTTATACATAGTCATATTGTTTAGTTCTTTTATAGAAGTATAAAAAAAACAGATATGGTGAAATTTAGAAATGTCATTACAGATAAACCAAAGTTTATTGTATTGGATGAGGTTGATTATATGACTAAAAACGCCCAGAGTGCGTTGCGAACTTTGGTCCAAACATGCCCACCAGGAATTGTATTCTGTTTGATATGTAATTATATTAGCAAAATTGATACTTCATTACAAAACGAATTCATGCAACTACGGTTTTCCCAATTACCAAAATCCGACATAATAAAATTTATAAATAATATTAAAAAACAGGAGAATTTAAATATTACAATGGACGATATCGAAGATATACAACAACTATATAAATCAGATATTAGAAGTATTATAAATCATATGCAATCGAATTGCATTAATAATATTAAAACATTAAACACGCTTACATTTGACACATGGGAAAAACTTATTACCATAATTAAAAAATATAATACACGCAAAACCATAAACCATGTGCAAATTATAAGCACCTCACATAATATATGCCTCAAAAAGATAATATATCAATTCATTTGCTACTTGATTTATAATAAACCTTACACTAATACAGCACCTTGGATGAGATTATTTAAATATATGATATATAATAGTGAACACTGTGATAGTAAATATATAATAAATTACTTTTTTTTAGAACTATGCGATTTGTATAAATTGGAATAATATAACTCCATCCTCCTTTCTAATCTACTCATGAATATATTTGGAGATGATGTAAGGGGGTTAAATGAATTACGTTTTAATGTATATTCGTTTATAATATCATTTATTAATGTCACTTTTTTTACCATATTCCAATTTACATAAGTTGTAGGTGAATCGCGAAAAATTTCCATCCTTTTATTTAAATTAGATAATAAATTGAAAGAGTCATTTAAAAAGATTTTACATTAATTACACTAATGCTCGATATAGATACTGAATGGGCTTCATTTATAACAAAGGATACTAACATAGTGGATGATAATGATGAACCAGTTGAACATGCCGATGTAGAAAGTATTAAACCAAATGATTTTATTCCTAAATGTAATGATATTTATATTTCAACACAAACAAAAATAGCCTACCTGAATCAACCCATCGATTTAAATGAAGTTTTTTGGAAAATGCCCGTAATAGGATATCATGAAGAAAGGGAGGGTATAATTAAAAAACAAATGAAAATGAATAACGTTACCCAGAAAGAGGTTGATGTTATGGAAGAAAAGATTGATACATGTACTGATTATATAGATATTGATATTATATCAAAAGTAGATAACCCTACAGGTAGACGAACACAATTTAAAGATGTTAGAAAAATAAATATAGGTATATGTAAAAAAGATCTCATTAGTTATAGAATTAAAAAAAAGGGGGCATTTTATAACTGCTTCGTCCTTATTTTGAGAATTAAGGATAGTGAAAATTCTTTTAAGGAATCTCATGTAAAAGTGTTTAATACTGGTAAACTCGAAATACCAGGAATCAAAACAGATAAATATTTACTTATTGTATTGAAAAATCTTATCGAACTATTATCTCCTCATATTTCAACCGATGTTCACGTTATTCACGAAAAAACAGAAACGGTTTTGATAAATTCCAATTTTACATCAAACTTCTTTATAGATAGACATATTCTCTCCGAAATTCTGAAATTTCAATATAATATACATGTTGTATACGACCCGTGTTCTTATCCTGGAATACAATGCAAGTTTTATTATAATTCAAAAAAGGAAATACAAGATGGTGTTTGTTACTGCAAAACAAAATGCGGTAAAACAAAGTATAATAAAACAATCGAAAAACATTCTTGTTCTGAAGTATCCTTCATGATATTTAGAACGGGAAGTGTATTAATCGTAGGACACTGCACCGAAGTTATCCTTCATATAATATACAGATTTGTAAAAGAAATGTTGATAAAGGAATGCGAAAATATTTATATAGAGGGCACCGCTATAATTAAACCTAAATCAAAAAAGATATGGAAAAAAAACATTTACGTTGATACCTGAAACATCCAATTTACAAATTTAAGAGAACTTAACTTTGTTAGGTTCGGCATATATTCTTCCATATAAAAACAATCCCTTATCATGGCAATCGTTATATTCTTTTTTTTTCCTTTTTTTATAAATGTATGACATAGTTCTACATATTTTTCAACTGAGGGCACTTGGCTATGTATTATATTTATAAAGGATTCTATACTTTTATTTTGTATAATATTATCCTCTATACTCGTATTCTTATTATACAATTTATCGAAACTCGTTGTGCTTTTTTGCACTATATTACCCATATCAACTTTCCCACCAACATCTACTTTAAACCGTAAATGCAAATTATTAAATAATAAATTATTATATATTTCTGTATTAACAGCTATTAGCTCAAAAAAAGGGGCCTCCTCTACTTTCGAAATATAATTTTTCCTATATTCAGTATCTATTTCAAAAATCGTTTTCTTATATACAAATAGTGTTGCGTCCTTTGCGTTGAGCTCTAAATAAGAATTACTATCTTGTGCTATTTGTCCTATAAATTCTACATAATAACACAAAGCCCGTTTACAATATTGTGAAACAACACTTATATTTTTTGTATAGAGAAGCAATAAATTAAAGCAGTGTTTCAACGTATCCAACCCACGACCAACTATATATTCATAATAATCTTTATTATGAAGTGTTATGCTTTCCGATATATGTATTAAATACCCACCAATTATCTCCTTATATTCGGCCATAATTGGATGATAATCGGTAATAGATATCGTTTCATTAAAATCAGAAATATTGAATCCTGTCACCATTTTAATATTAATATACATTATTTTTAGAAAAATAACTATTTAAAGCCTATATTAACTGTTAATTTATAATGGACGAACAACCTTATGCTGAAACTAATAGTAGTAAATACCCCTTGCCATCCGACACAACCTTGCAACATGCTTCTAGGTTGGCAATCGTTGAGGATAAACCAATTATGTATGATTATTGGACCGGTTCGTGTGATAAAAATGTATTAATCGGTGTTAGGGAGAATAAGGAAAAACTATTAGTTAAGAATGAAGAAGAGTATACTAGTCCGATAAGTAAGATTTTTCAGATCGCTACAGAATATATCATTATAACTGAAAATTCGATATATCTTGTTAGGAACGATATTGAAACTAAGAGAATATCTTAGATATATAAAAATATTAGTTATGTGTTAATATTTTTATTGGAGAGAAAATACATGGTTTATAAAATTGAAATAGAATAACATCCATATATATGTGGTATATATCCAAACATGCAAACGCCTATTATTTCAGATGCCGAGTTCGCCGAGTACGCCCAGCTTGATGAAATATTATATCCCGTTATCACCTTTTTGAAAAAAGACCCGTATTTCAAATCATCAAATGTGCAGCCAGTTGAACTAACCATGGAACTTATTCGATATTTAAATAAACCCGACATCAGAGATTGTATATCTCTGATTGTTAGAGAACTAAACTATTCTAAAATACCCGATTCTGTATATAATATTTTCACCAATATTTTAAATGCCTTAGCTTTGACTGCAACATTCATAATGATGGAGAAATTCAAACTAAAAAATACAACTTTAGAGGATAAAGAATGTCTTAAGGAATTAAAAGAAAAGGTAATAGACAGTTGGAAATTGGTTGAATGAAAATATATACTAGTATTATATAATGAGTCTTTCTCCACAGAGTAAAGATAACCTCCGTTTCGTGAATAAAATGAATCTCCAGTTAAGGTCGTTATATAATAGAGGGGAAATACAATATGATAATTTAGCAACTATTGTTCAAGCCGCTAATACAGAAAAACAACTTTGGGCTTTTTTAGTATCGATGCGTAAAACATACCCGCTCATATTGTGGGGACGAAACGCACTCGATGTTAATATATTACGTGATATTATAGAAACAAGTGATGTCGTAATAGAAAATGATACTATTAGAAACGAATTACAACATTACGAACGTATGAAGGAAGAAAGGGCTCCCCGGGATGCCCCAGAAGCATTTCTTACTCGCGGTGAGGCCATTAGTCGAGCGCGCGCCTTATCGCGCACAAAAAAACATATCCCAACACCACGTGATCTTATACGCGCCGCCATGATGCGGCGTGTGGAAGAAGGAAAGCTTGAAGAAAAAAGAGAGAAAGTTTTTGGTAATTTATTTGCCAAACCACTTGGGAGTGGTATAAAATCACGACGTTGGAAAAAAAAGAAACATCAAAAAAAGAGACGTTCGAGAAAAAGGAACCGTTCGAGGAAAAAAAGACGTTCTAATTAAAAATTCACCTTGATGGCATCTCGTTGCCCTTCTGTCAATTGGGTTGGAAAAAGTATCTTAAATGATATTTAAAAGATGCGGACCCCTTAGAACATACAATCTAATATTATTGTATATGTTTTAGTTCTGTTTATTAAACACTTTCTATTTGCAGCTCGGGTGAAGATGAAACGATATAATAGATAGACTGGTATAATTTTATTATTACTAATATATAAATGGTTTTATACAATGGACGTGCTAGACAAAGAACAGGGTCAGTAAATAAAAATCAATTGGGACTTAAAATGAGTGGGTGTCCATCTAAAATTGGGAAAAGTGGTAATATTATAAGATGTATTTCCAGACGCTCACATTGTAATTTAAAGGTCCCCCAAGTAGGTTTAGACACAGTTGCCGCTTTGGTAATTCTTACAAAGTATTTTTGGGATACTTTAGGTGAATCAGGAACAATCGTTCTTGTTGGTAAAAAAGAGACTTTGGTTAGTGATGGTTTAGATACCATATTTCACCCGATTAAGCATTATCAACAGGGGACTGGAGAATATGCGGTGCTGCCGCCGGAAATAAAGGCGGCAGTTGATACTATTAATAATTTAAAACTAAAGGGACAGTTGAAGAAGGGCGGACCATCTGTAGTCCATATATTAGGGTGGTTAACTTATAAATATCAACATGTTTTGCAGGAAAATAATTTTGGTAATCTGATAAATTTTGGACGAAACGCTTTAGTATGGATGTATGCATTAGCGACACCGGCAACGGTGAATGTCGAGTCGAAAGGGATCCTCTCCGCCGCCCCGGCGTTTGATGGTGCTTTTGATTTCCTTTCTATGAACAACATCAGCTTGCAGGGGTGGACGAAAAAAGGCAAAAAATTTGGTGAGAATAAACAACGAAAGCCATCCCTCAACACCACCACCCCCATCAAAGAAGTTATGATGAAGGCGCCTGGGTTTACGCGATCTTTCGTGGATAAGGAAGGCCTTGGGGATAATGTGTATGTCCATCAATATAAAGTCGATGGACACTATACTGTCCTTGGGGCGCCCACGGTAAATGCGCAAACGGTTTTCAAAAACCTGAACCCCCTCGACGCCAAAGGGAACGATTTCGCGGCGGCATCACGGAACATCGGGAACGCTTTTTTCAGAGGAAGCATTGGGAATGATGAAAAAAGAATTTGGTTTAAAAAGGGCTCGGAGCCGGAGATCCACCAATCGTCACCATATTGGTTTCCTGCTATTTATATATGTTGGATAACTATTTGGGAAGGCGAATGGAATCACTATTGGTGGATGACCACTACTAATCCATCGGTCTGCGTTGCTTTCTCTGACACCGACGGAGGGGCGGCGACACCTAGATCGACCTATCTAATGGTTTTGAATACAGGGATTGCAAGCAACTTGAGAGGAACCGGAATGAATGTCAGCTCCTACTACAGCAAGAACCCGAACCAGGACGACGGCGACGGCCGTGTGAGAATATGGGAGTCTAAGTCTACGAAAAATTACGGGGAAGGAGAACTTGTGCCACAGTGGAGATGGCGGGCTCAGTCGCCCTACATTCACAACTACAAACTACGAGGGCCAAACGGTGGCGACAACAGGCGCTCGCTATATCACCCTGCCTATGCATGGGGGTATTACGGCGTTCCTGCGGCCCCCATAGTTCCCGAAAAATATGATTATCTAATTCCAGGCAGGGTGATATTTAACGCGGTGGACCCGATGAATGTGAAATCGCATATAAACCCAGATGCAGTTGAACTGTTTGTTCCCGCGTGCGAAGCAGCCGTGGGGGATAATAAAGGGTCTTGCAAATTCCAAATGCTCTTCTGTAATGATCGAGCAGCAACTAGCTATCAAATTCAAGCTTGCCGCAGAAGGATTTACAAACAATATGTAGGGGACCTCCCCCTTCCTCCTTTGGTTGAACCCGCGTCGTTAGACCAGATTAAGGAGTGGGAGAAGGCTTTGGCGAAAAAGGCCGCGACGGACGCGACGGACGCGGCAAAGTGGCCCTTGCCGGCTGTATCGCCTAAAAATTCTGAATTGGGATTCTATATCAACGATAATTTATACGACCTGCATTTGGGGACAATTGAACTCGAGTCTAACTATAAAAAGGCCGTGGCGTCGGACGGCATCGGCTCCTCGGCCGCCACTGAGGCGATGAATCAGTGGGAAGAATGCGGATTATCCTTCCCACCGCCCCACCGCCCCACCGCCCCCAAAGTCAAAATAAATGGACTATATACTATGAAGGGATCGTTACAGTCGATTAATCCAATAAAATGGTATGATGACACGCATGAGTGGCGGCGGTACAGAATAGTTTGGGAAAAAATCGAGGAGGGCACTGCCACCCTTTATTTGTGTTTCATAAGGGCCCACTGGTTAATAACCACTTGTGACCCGACCCAACTCAAGGTCCGTACCGGCGAGCCCCACCCGTTCGGAGAGTCCAAGATGAAGGAGCTTGAAGATAAAGTTTGGAATAATGGGGTTATTTGTAATCCTCGTGGCAGGCAGGAGTGTGATTATGATCAATCGCACTTTAACCCGCCATCTCCCTCAAAGGGCGATAAGGCGTATCCATCAAGCATTAACAAAAGGGGGTATATGGTCTCACAGACACAGAAGTATCCCTACAAATGGTATTATATGCAACACAAAAAAGATTCCGCAGGGAATAACATAGATGCGTGGGCGTATCCCGAGGCTTGGGCATTTACCCAATGTCCTGTTATCGCTCCGCCCGACGAAAAATTTATGCGTATTGATAGTTTCTGACGAATCCCTGGATAGGAGAGTAACCGTCGGGCATGACCATAAGCTACGAGGTCTCCTCGCCACCAAAGATTCGGAAATACCAGAATGGGAGGAAGATACACTTTTCTACATCCCACTCGAGCTGCGCCTAGAGCTCCGCACATTAAGGGTGAGAGCTGTCGCCGCTATAACGAGTGCTATAAATAATAAACATCTTGACGAACAAGATGACGAAGGTCGTACTGCTCTTATATTGGCTGTCATGGATGGTCAACCCGTCTCTTTGTGGTTTATAATTCTATTACTTGAAACAAATATTAATATAAATACCGTAGATGTCACGGGCAGGAGTGCCGTAGACTATGCCAGGGAGGCGGGGCGGGGAGATATAGTAGGTTTATTGACAGGATTATCGTACAGTGGCGAACTGTTATCTCGTGGGGCGAATAAGGTATTTCGACTAAATGTAGACCCTGGTGACGCAGGCTTTTCCCTCCTCTTCAATTTGTTCTCTTAATATATCAAGGCTCGCAGATTGTCTAGGTATGGGCTTATCTTCTTCATCGTTCGTTTGTTCCATTATATATTATAACAACTTAATAATTTAAAAATGTTGTTTAATAGCATTTCGTTGCCCTTCTGTCAATTGGGTTGGAAAAAGTATCTTAAATGATATTATCAAATCCCCTATCATGGGAGGAGCTGGATGTTGGCGTTCCCTTTTGATTCCCATCTGTTTGACTATTTTTGTATATCCAGTATTTATTACTTTGCCTGTATTATTATTTATTGTATATTTTTTCCCAGATAAGTGATGTAAATCAAACGTAAAGCCTATTAAAGCATCCTTTAACGTAATTTCCTTTGTATAGTGTAAATCAATCCCATCTCTTATAAATTTAGTATTATTATGTATCAATAGACAAATCTTAACATCGCCCCTAGCATCATTAATTACATCACCCCTACCCTGTAGAATAATCATTTCATTATTATCTATTCCAGCTGGTATATCAATATAAATCCGCTCATTCTCCCTATTAATAACACCGTTGTTATTAATTGTTCGGTCTATTTCGATGGGGACCTTCGTCCCTACAAACGCCTGCTCTAATGTTATTTCCAGTTTTTTTACTAATGCATCGGGTTTAGATACCACGGGAATACCATTTCTAAATATACGTACGGATGGATGGGAACCCATCTCTCCCAAATTAATGCCCCCCATGCCAAATGGATTGCCACCACCAAATGGATTCCCACCCTGACCACCAAAAAACATCTTTAAAATATCTTCATGGTTCTGTGACCCACCCATACTCATTCCATTTCCAAATGGATTGTTCCTTTGCATACCATACATATGTCTTTTGTCCTTATCGCCAAGTGTGTCATACGCCTCGCTTATCTTTTTAAAATGTGTATCATCGCCACCATTTTTATCTGGGTGATGTTTTAAGGATAATTTCCTATACGCCTTTTTTATATCTGCCTGGTCAGCATTCTCATCTATTCCCAAAATTTCATAAAAATCACCCATTATATATGTATATTTATGTTAAATTTAAATCATTATATAATTTAACATACTAAATACTTAATTGGCCCGTAGAATAATGATAAATAAAAAAGGATACAAGCGATATGATCATATCTAATAAAAGCGGCACATATGAATGTTTGCTTTTGTTAATCGCCAAATAAGCAAAACTTGAATAAAGAATAGCATGAATTGGCCTTAAATTTCCCCACCAAATAGTTTCACCAAATACCCCGCGTTTTCGTTTGAATCCACCAAAATAAACATATACAAATCCTAATACCAACGGTAACACGGATACACCCAAATATGGTAAATATTTTTTATTAATATATCTTGCTATTAATACAAATAAACCCCTAACAAACATACATCCAAAAATAAATTTAATAAAAAGTTGTTGAAATTGTTTGGACATTATATATATATAATTTAATAAATTGTTTAGACATTATCACATATATTTTCATATGAATTGTAGTTTTTTAAACAAATATAAACCGAAAAAATTTAAGGATTTTATTGTAGACCCCAGTATAATTACAGTATTAACCGCACTTATCAATATTAATGACCTTAATTTAATACTTATAGGTCCTGATTGTTGTGGCAAAAGTTCTCTTATAAACGCGGTAATCAGCGAATATTATGACTCTGAAAACATTCAAGCGGATAATATATTATATATTAATAATCTCAGCGACCAGGGTATTTCGTTTTATAGAAACGAAGTTAAAAGCTTTTGTCAAACGCCATCAAGGGTATATGGTAAAAAGAAATTTATAGTCGTAGATGATATTGAACAAATCAACGAACAAAGTCAGCAGGTTTTCAGGAATTGTATAGATAAATATAACCATAACATCAACTTTATTTCAACTGGGAGTAATATACAAAAAATCGTTGAAAGTTTACAATCTAGGTTAACCATTATTAAAATGGAACGACTTGAACCCAAAAGGATATCATCATTATTAAATAACATTATTAAAATAGAAAAACTAGATGTATCACAAAATATTGTAGACTTCATCGGTATGATTTCAAATGGTTCGCTACGTCTGCAAATTAATTATCTTGAAAAATTCAAGTTGATGAACACTCCTATAGATATTGAACTCGCAAAAGAATTGTGTTGTAATATAAGTTATAATGAATTTGAACTTTATACAGATGCTATTTT
>ENA-ORXF01002882-ORXF01002882.1-marine-metagenome-genome-assembly--contig:-NODE-2882-length-10028-cov-16.183399_pt1 | contig 10028 bp, 7 predicted proteins | sample MGYA00237864_ERZ511476 | MGnify/ENA primary metagenome ERZ511476 (study PRJEB26306, sample SAMN06343908) | marine metagenome | isolation source: coastal waters | place: Atlantic Ocean: West Antarctic... | reverse complement strand
AAAAGTTGTAATACATACAACAAGGAGTTATAAATGTCAGAGCATAAGTTCCCTACGGAAGTTATAGATTTACCATCCGGTGGAAAGGTATATCCTAAAGATTCACCACTTGCCGAAGGTAAAATTGAATTAAAATATATGACCACAAAAGAAGAAGACATTCTTATGTCTCAAAACCTTATTAAGAAAGGTGTGGTTATTGATAAACTACTAGATAGTTTGATTGTTACAAAGGGTGTAAGTCAAGAAACCTTAATTTTAGGCGATAAGAACGCTGTATTAGTTGCTTCTCGTATACTAGCATATGGTCCTAATTATACTGTTGAGGTAACAAACCCAAATAATCTTGAACAAAAAATAGAACATACATTTGACCTTACAAAGTGCCCGTTTAAAGAATCATCTAAAGATGTTGATTATACGGATAATTCATTTGATTACACTACTGAGATAGGTAAGAACAAAATTAAATTTAGATTATTGACTGGTAAAGAAGAAGCCTTAATAGAAAAGGATTTAAAAGAATCTGCTAAATTTGGATATTCTAGTGATATTACAACCAGATTAAGATATACTATTACAGAGGTAGATGGTGATAATAAAAAAGAAACTATATCATCATTTTCACAAAATATGTTAGCCCGTGACTCCATGGCATTGAGAAATTACATAAAAAGTATTTCTCCTGATATTGATTTGACATCAGAAATTGAAATAGGGGGTGAAACAGTTAGCGTGTCAATTCCGCTTACTGTTACGTTTTTTTGGCCTAATACCTAAAAACAAGTTAGACATACATCAATCTATTTTCTATCTAATCTATGGCATGCCTGGTTTTACATTTAACGATGTATATACCATGCCTGTTCATTTAAAAAACTTTTATATTCGAGAGTTTGTGAGTTTAAAAAAGAAAGAAAAGGAACAGATGGATGCTGCTCAAACAAAACAACAACCAACAATTCCTCGTAGATTTTCACCTAAATAACTCTTTTCTTTATATTTATTAATATATTAGGAGAACTACATCATGTCGTATATGGATAAAAAAAATATAATAACAGAAGGATTCTTTGATAGATTTAAAAAAGCCTTTTTAAAACAAAAAACCGATAAAAAGACAAAACTTGTATTTTCTAAAAACAAAAAAGTTCAAAAAAAATATGAAGATGCTATGAATCAAGCAGAAAAGGCACTAAAAAAGGGTGCTGAATTAGAAAAAGAATTTGGAATCCCACCGATAAAGTATTAAAATGGCTGATTTAAAAACAGAACAAGGGATAACCGCTGAACTTCAAAAACAAAAGGCTCTATTAAGAGATATTGATAGTAGAACAAAAGCGGGTTTAAAGTTAAAAGAAAAGATTATAGCTCTTGAAGAAAAGTTAGTTAAAGTTCAAAACACAATATCACAATCCGAAAAAGATTTAACTAAAGAAATCACAAAAAGAATAGCAAAGGTTCGAGAATTATCTACTCAAGACAATGCAGCTGCTGTATTAAGAACAGTAGCCATAAAAGCTCAAAATAGTTCATTAAATTTAATCAAAAGTCAGGTTAGTGCTGGTCAGCAATTAAAAGGTAATTTAAAAGAACAACAAGATGTTGTATTGGCTCTTGGTTCGGGTATGAATGATATTGCTGGTATTCAAAATCTTCAGGCACAATCAGCTGTGAGAATGAATACATTAAAAGAAAAAGAGAATCAAGCATCGATGTTGTTGGAAAAAGCTGCATCTAAAGGTAACTATAATTTAGCAGACAAACTTTCACTAAAAGCTAAAGAATTATCAAAACAACAAAAGATTGAATCATCAATTCAAGGAAATTTAGCTACAGAATTAAAATTACTCCAAGCGGAAAAAGAAAAAGCAGCACAATTGGGATTTATAGACAAACTTACAGGAGGACTTGCATCAAAGGCAACAGAATTTGCTGACTCACTAAGAGGAGCATCAGTTAAACAGAAATCATTCTTAGTTGCAACTGCATTACTAGGGAGTATGATTGCAATTGCTAATAAGTTTGGAGCATCTATTGATAAAATAGGAGAAACATTTGGTAGCCTGTCCGTAATGGGTGAGCCATTTAAAAAAGATTTATTAGATGCATCAGTACAAGCAACACAACTTGGTGGTGGTTTAGAAGATGTCTCTGCTATAACCAATACATTAGCATCAAATTTTGGAATGAATGTTAATGAAGCTGCTAAATTATCAAGTAAAGTATTTGATACAAGTAAAGCTTTGGGAATATCAGGAGACGAAGCTGCTAATTTATTCGGTACTCTAATGCAAACAGCAAATCTATCAGCAGAACAAGCTGAATCACTTGCTGAAGGAGCTTTTCAACTAGCTAGACAAAAGGGAGTTGCTCCAGCTGCTGTATTGAAAGATATTGCTGGCTCAACAGAAGAGATTGCTGGATTTACAAAAGATGGTGGTAATAATATAGCCGATGCTGCTGTTCAAGCTAGACAATTGGGATTATCCTTATCCACTACTGCTGGTATTGCTAGATCATTATTAGATTTTGAATCTTCAATATCCGGTGAGATAGAAGCTTCCCTAATGATTGGAAGACAATTAAACTATCAAAAGGCAAGACAATTAGCCCTTGATGGTGATATATCCGGAATGATGGAAAATATTCTCGATCAACTTGGTGGTGAAGCAGAGTTTAACAAATTAAGTGCATTACAACGAGATTCACTTGCTAAATCGTTAGGTAGGTCAACTGCTGAGTTGGCTAAACTAGTAAAGGGTTCTGAAAAATTAACCCTTAGTGGTGCTATGGCTTCTAGTTCATTTGGAGATTTATTAGGTGAAGAAGGTATAAGTAATATATCGTCATTAATAGGTAAGTTTAAATCATTAGGTGCTACTTTAATACAAGAATTAGGTCCTACGTTTGAAACTCTACTTGGTAATTTTAATACTTTTTTAGCCAATAAAGAAAATATGGATGGTCTAATAGAAGGTGTAAAGAGTTTGGCTGCAGTTTTTGCTTTTGTAGCTAAAAATATTAATGTGGTAATCGGTGCGTTTTTAGGGTTAAGAGTAGGAATGATGGCCGCAGCTGCTGCACAAGGAATGATGCAAGCAGCCAATATAGCTACTGCGGCTTCAGCTGCTGTTGCCGGTGGTGCAGCTGCTGGTGCTGCATTTGGTCCAGGTGCAGTAATTGCGATACCATTATTGATAGGTGCTGCACTTGCTGCTGTTACAGCAGCAGTAGCTTCATTTGCAATACCATCATTTGATAATTTAAATCCAATGAGTGGTGCCGTAGTACAAGGTGGAACACAAAACAAAGCTCTAGCTCAAATACAAGGTGGAGAGGGTGTATTTAATGTAGGTGGATTACAACAACAGATAGGTGGTAGTGGTAATCAAAGTAAAATGGAAAATGCTTTAGAACAATTAGTTTCTTTACAAACACAGAACAATAGAAACCAAGAAAATCAAAATTTTACAATTGGTCGTGGTAAATTAAAATTTGGCCTTGAAGGTGGTCTAGGTGGGAGAGATTTATAATGGGTTTAGAAAATTTAAAATCAGTATTTAATGATTTAGCATCAAATGTTAAAGAGCCTGTAGAAAAAATATCTGCATTTGAACCACCACAGGCTGCTAGGGTGCATCCGGATAACAAATCTATGCTCCCCACATTACAAAGTGGAAAGGGATCACAAATAGGAACTTCTGTTTTTTTAGATGCAACCGGTAATAGTAGATTTTCTATAGGAGAAGATCCTACTGCTACACAACCCATCGACTTTTCTATACTTGATAATTTACCAAATATTGCTAGAGTGAAACCTGATAATCTATCAATGATTCCTACATTATCAATTGGCGAATCAGGTTTAGAAACTAGATTTGGCACGATATCTAAACAAGGTGCTAAACCAATAAAACTAGAAGACTTATCTGCACTTGACGGATTACCAAATGTTGCTGGTTTAAAACCTGATAATCTATCAATGCTCCCAACATTACAAAGTGGAAAGGGATCACAAATAGGAACTTCTGTTTTTTTAGATGCAACCGGTAATAGTAGATTTTCTATAGGAGAAGATCCTGTTGCTACACAACCCACACTCTTTTCTATACTTGATAATTTACCAAATGTTGCTGGTTTACGATCTGATAATCTATCAATGAGTCCAACATTAAATACAGGAATAGGTCTTATCAGTAGACATAGTCACGAAGTTGAAATTGGTCCTGAATTGAGTGGTGTTGAAATCACTACACACCGCGAAAATCATTCAGCACTTGATAATATTGGTGATAATTTAGTAGAAAGAAATTTACTTCAAAATAATGCTCCAATTAATATATTAGGCATCAATAATACTTTACAAACAGTTGATTACACTCCACTTGTCAATACTGCTGTTGGTATAAATAGTGGTTTACAGACTTTTGATGCTTTACTTATTGATAATATTAAGAAAAGAAAATTTGACGTAACAACTTTAGGTGAAAATGGCAGACTTGGTGAAGGTGATTTTACATTAGGAACTCTTTTTAAACATAACCATAGAGGTGGGGGCACAAGAAAAGTAATAGATACAGGAGTTCTTGATCCAAGTAGTCTCACTGGTGAAAATATAAAAATTAATACAGGAAGAGCTGGCATAGGTGCTTTAAGTAAATTAGATATAAAAGGGTATTCTAGTATATTTAGAAGTGGTATCGGATTTTTAAAAGAACCTTATATTGTACACAATATCCCACACGGTGGTGTTGGTAATTATCTTCAAGGAGTAGGTCAGAATAGAGATACGATACCTTGGAGGGCAGCCCTTGATGATAATTCAAGATTAGCTCAGTTTTATAGTTCGCCTGCTGGGTTGGAATTTATAGCAAAAGAAAATATCACTAATGCTTTAATAGGTTCTACGGGATATACTTTTATTAATAGTTTAGGGGGTACGGACACATCGGCAAAATTAGCAAAGAAATTTTCTGGATTTGATAAGATAACCTTCCCGCCTGTACCAGTTCCAATGACCGGATTTTTAAATCTACTCGGCATTCATCAAGTTCAAGGTGCTGGGCTTGGTAGCATAAGAAAACCATTTACTATTAAGTATTCTGATAAATTTAATAGTACACCACCAGCTGCTTTTAATGTTTTAGGTGATAAAATAATTGGTTTAAAAAAATCACTATCTGAACTTGAATTAAAAGAAATAGAGTTAACTGAAACAATTACTTATCCAAGGTCAGGTCGAGGTGGAACAACATCAAATGTTGATAAAACAAAGGCAAATACAGCAAGAACACTTGTAAATAGAGGACTAAAAGGATTTCAAGCCTTAGCAAATAAAGCTGGTGAAAAAATACCTGCTTTTCCTGAATTTCCTATTCAAAAAAAACCAACCGATCTTATAGATACAAGTGGTCCAGGAAATCATCTTTCAAGATTTTTAGGTTCTGATACATTACATGGTCCAACGGATGTTTTTGCAGAACCTGGAAATAATATAAGGAGAGATGGTGCCTTACTTGAAGATGAACCAAATACCTCAATAAAAGATGGTGACTTTTATGTTAGAATTAGAGATTTAAGAGAGGGTACTCTTTTATATTTTAGAGGGTATGTGACTGGTATAACAGAGAATGTCAATCCCTCATGGTCACCGACAAACTATATTGGCAGAAGTGAACCTGTTTATAACTATGAGAGGGCTGAAAGAGATTTAAGTTTTAATTTAAGAGTATACCCTCAGAATGCTACACATGAGGCAACCATTTATCAAAATTTAAATCATTTAACATCACTGGCATATCCTAAGTACCTAGATGACGGGCTTTCCAGAATGAAACCACCATTTACAGAACTTTATATGGCTCACATTGGAACTAAAAAAGAAGGGCAATTTGGATTTATCAAATCACTATCCTATACTGTTCCAAGTGAAGGGGATTGGAGTGCTTTGGAACAATTACCAAGGTTATTTGATATATCTATATCTTATCAGATATCAAGCAAAAGACCACCGGCTCTTAATAAAGGAAGTCTTTTGACTACTAATAAATTTTACGGAGGATAATTATGGCTAGATATAATCCAGTTAAAAAATATTTTAAAGGTGGTGTTTCAAGAATAGGAACATCATATCTTCCAGAATTCAAAGAAAGTAATTCGGACATTCTTCTTATAGCTACGCAAGGTGATAGATGTGATTTAATAGCAGAAGAATTTTATGGGACATCTGAACTATGGTGGTATATTGCTTCGGTAAATAATTTATCATCCAATAACATCGAGGCTGGAACTCAGTTGAGGGTGCCGGTTTCAACACAACAAGCAGTTTTAAAATAAAATGCCAAAATTTAGTGATAAGGTTTTCGGAGCTAATGTAGATGCCGATACCCAAATAATATTTAAAAATTTACAAAAAGGAAGTTTTAAAACGATGGAATTGGAATCGGTTGACAACTATAATAACAGTTATCTTGGTGATAGACCTACATTTGCTAGAGCTTGGACTCCATTATTAATATCTGGAAGTGACACATCTAAAATTATATATCACACTTTAAATGACAATAGAACCTTAGATTATCAAGCAGGAGATTCAATATCTGATGATTTAGTTAATGAACTTAGAGATAATGACGATTTATTAAACTCAAAGGCTGGTATAACTTCAATAGATGTTACATCACAAGGTACATTGGGTGCTATAAAGGAAACTACAATTCAATTTGTGGTTCATAATAGAACCGACTTTGAAACCATATACCAACCTTATTTTTTAAAACCAGGCGCTACTATAGTTGTTGACTATGGTTGGTCAGATGCACAGACAGAACTATATCCTATTTCAGAAAAAATCGAAAATACTGATTTGCAATTAAAACAATTAAAAATTGATTTATACGGCAAACAAAATGCAGATGGGACTCTTACTGCTGGATATGTAGATGGTGTAATGCAAAATGGAGTATTGGATGTTAGCATAGGAAACGTTACTGACTATTCATCGAAATTAACACCTAATGGATCATATGAATGTTCAATAACAATTTTATCAGAAAATGCTAGTTTATTGGACTCTGAAATAACTGAGGAAAATAACCTAAAATTTTTATTATCAACTAGGTTTGAAGAAATATTAATTAGATTACTAACTTCAGAAAATTCAGATGATGAAATTAAAGTAAATCAACTTTTTGAATATGACCAACTTAGTAGAAAAGATAAAGAAAGAGTTGTTGAAAATTTTTATGAAAATCAAAGAGTTTTAAGTAAACAAGAAGGTGTTCTTCCAAATCATGCTGTTAGAAATGGAATATTTTATCAGAGTATAACTCCAAAATCTGGTCCTATTTCTTTAAAAAATACTTCTTATATTTCTTATGGTTTATTTGAAGATTTATTTTTAAATACATTGATTGCTGAAAACTCACAAGAATTTGAATATGATGTTGTTTTTAATACAAAAGATACCATGATTAGATATGATGATAATTTAATTGCAAGGCAAAAAGCAACTTTAGATGTTAATGAAGAATTAACTTTATTTTTATATCCTGGTAAAGGGGCTATAAATAAAAGTTATAATGCTAGAAATGGGTTTGGAGATTTAAATACAGAAGCAATAATTGAACAATATGAAGAAATGTTAAATGGTACATATCAAGGTTATAATACTAAAGTAATACCACTTAGGGATTTGTTTATTTCTATGGATTTAATAATTGATACTTTTGCAAAAAAACAAAATATGAATGATGCCTTAGAACATATATATGAATTGTTAAATAAAGATTCCTATGGCATTTTTAAGTTAAAAATGAGTGCGTTAAATAAATCATATTCTTCCCTTAGTTGTCAAGATGTCAATTTAATTCCAGAACTTCCAGTAGTAGAAGAGCTGTTAGAATTTGATATTACATCGGGAAATGGAATAGTTTCTGGTTTAGAATTTGGTTTTTCGATGCCAAAAGGAAACCTCGCAAATCAAATAGCCATAGGTGGCTCCGGAGATTTTAAATTTTATGATGATGATAATAAAGATAATTTGAGTTTTGCAACACTATTAGGACCTGACAAAAAACAATTCGGTGATCCAGACACTATTAGTTTTTTAGATTTACCGATAAGTAAACCAAATTCAACTTTAGAAGAAAAAGAAAAATTAACTGTTAGAAATGTAAGATATGAGAGAGCTTCTAAGATAATACAAAATAATCTTAGAACAGCTAAACTAACAAAAACAAAATATAGTCAAAATTGGAATGAAATTATAAATAAAATAAAAGCTGAAAAAGAAATCGATAATAAAGATGCACAAAGTTCTCCTAAATCAAAGGATGCTAATAAAAATACATCTCGAAATGAAGTATCTGCATTATTCAATCCATATCCAGCTCATTCTATAAGGGATTATTATGGAAAATTAGCAAAAATTAACGTAGTTCTTAGTGATGATGCAGCTTCAATTTCGCCTATATTACCACCTGAATTAAATTTAACTGTTTATGGAAACACTTATTTAACTTATGGTGATATTATCTCCATAAATTATCTTCCAAATCATGTAAGGAATATGTTTGTTTTTATGATTATTAAGGTAAGTCATAAGGTTGATACCAATTGGCAAACAACCTATACAACAAAACCAATTCTTAGGCCAAAATTTAAATCAAATAGTGTAAAGTTAATTAATAGACCACTACTATCAAATGATTACTTTAAAGACCTACTTTCTAGTACTCATGGTAACAACGATACATTTAACGATACAATCAAAGGTGGCGTAAATGTTGACACAGATGCTGACGATGTTATTGTGCTCAAAACTGATAATGTTTATAATTCAGGCTATGTGCTCACAGAAGATGCAAAAAGAAAATTTGACAATAAAACTAAAGATGGTAGGAAGATAACTAACCTCCTGGCAAAACCAAAAACAGTACAAGAAATAATGATGTTAGTGGCGATAAACAGATTTCTAATGAAATATATGAAATTTTCTACCAATGATGGTAACGGTGGTAATATTAAAAATACTTTAATAGCTTATTCTAAAGAAGAATATTCCGATCCTCCATTTGAAGACACCCCAAACGCTGGTATGTATATAAGATCCTATGTTGAAGATTCATCAGTTTCAGGAGCAGGATCAGATGCATTGTTTACTTATTTTGAGGATAGTCCTATCTATGACGCTGGGGGTGGTGACTTTAGTTTCTATGACAGGTGGGCTAAAATTGAAAAATTTTTAGGCATTGTCAAAGAATATCCAGAAATAAAACAATGGAATTCAGGGTCAATTCCACCGAGTCGTGCTGGAAGTACACTTTTTCCATTTAGACCTGGCAGACAAGATGTTGGCGGAGGTGGGATAATTGAAGGTGTTGTATTACCAGTTAACGATTCATCAGGTGGTAGTTTACAAGGTGGAAAACCACCAATACAAATTAATACGGACTACGGGCAGATATTTCCATCCTTTGGGTTTCAGGCAACCGAAAAGGTATCAGAAGAACAATATAATAGTTTTCTTGTGGTGTGTAATTTTGCTAATTTATCTTCAACACATAACAAATTTATTGTTCCTGAATGGTTTTTAACTAATGTAGGGATAAATGCAGCCGATATGGCCGTTGAACTTGAAGAATTTTATTATGATAAGAAACTATTAGAGTTTTTTAAACTAACTAGAAAAGAAGAAACAAATAATACATCTTGACTTTCTACTAAATTATCATTAACTTACCATATGGTAAAAATGGTTATTACTAAGCCTAACTGGTCAAAATCACATCCCCTAAATAAGCTAGTTCTTATGTATGATGCTATGGAACATAAGTTAGTTTATGCTAATCACTACGAAAATACAACATCACAAATAGATTATCCAGACGAGGCTATATTAATTGATGATTGGAAGGTAGGACATGCTCATGATTTTGCTGGTCGTAAACAATGTTATGCCGACATCTTAAATTATTGGATGCTTAACAAACCACTTGACCATATACAATGGGATAACTTTTATG
>ENA-ORXF01002881-ORXF01002881.1-marine-metagenome-genome-assembly--contig:-NODE-2881-length-10029-cov-4.057677_pt1 | contig 10029 bp, 9 predicted proteins | sample MGYA00237864_ERZ511476 | MGnify/ENA primary metagenome ERZ511476 (study PRJEB26306, sample SAMN06343908) | marine metagenome | isolation source: coastal waters | place: Atlantic Ocean: West Antarctic... | reverse complement strand
AAGCCAAAAAGTGATGGCCAGACTTTAACTCCAATTACAAAATATGACATTCAATGTATGTCCATTGGTTTTCTTGCGGATCAACAAACTCCAATGATTTGGCGTGGACCTATGGTTACTAGTGCAATTAAAACTTTTACACAAAAAGTTGGCTGGAAAGATTTAGATTTTATAATTGTTGATATGCCCCCAGGAACTGGTGACACTCAATTAACTTTTTCTCAAGAAATTAAAATGGATGGAGCAATTATAGTTTCCACTCCTCAAGAAGTTGCACTACTTGATGTAAAAAGAGGAATTAAAATGTTCGATAAACTTGGAGTTAAAATTTTAGGTCTAGTTGATAACATGAGTTACTTCATTGGTGATGATGGTAAAAAATATAAAATATTTGGTGAAGGTGGTGTTAAGAGAACCGCAGAAGAATTTGGTAAAGAGTTTTTAGGAGAAATTCCAATCAACCCTGAAGTTGGAAAATGTGGAGACGAAGGAAAGCCAATTGTTGAAGCTAACCCAGATCATGAAATTTCTAAAATATATTTAGACTTCGCTAAAAAGATTAAATCAACTTATCTTCAAGATCAAAAGCTACCATAAGTTCATTCCATTCTCTTTTAGACAAACCAGAACTGTCAGGATTGACATCTTCACCTTTAATAAGTTTTTGAATTATAATTTTTCCTTTTGCAGAAACTTCTGTGCCACCAACTCTATAATCCATAAATGCATCATAGGTAATTGGAACCCATTTTTTAACTGTATCTAACATGATATCTGCATAAACTCTTATTTCATACTGTGCATGACTATCTGCTCTAAGTCTTAAAAAATTCATTAAATTTAATAAATCAGTTTTCCAATACCATTGGGTATAAGTATTTAATGTCAAATTCATTCTAGCAAGCTCTCTTGCTAAACCTTTTTTACTTTCATCAATAGTTGAACCATCAAATCTCTCATTAAGCATAGTTTCATAATTGTCATATGTTCTCTCTGAGTCATTTTTTAAAAGTTCCAAAACCTCTTTGGCTTGCTCACCTTCCAAAACATCTCCTCTTCCCTGTCTATTACTCGAAGATTGAGCTGCTAGATTTTCTGCACTTGGTAAATAAAATTCTTTATCTAAAATTGAATATCTTGCTGAGTATTCATTTACATTTGCTGTTCTATGTCTAATCCATTGACGAGCAATAAAAATTGGTAGCTTAACATGGTATTTAATTTCGCACATTTCAAATGGAGTACTGTGCCAATGTCTCATTAAATATTTAATTAAACCTGCATCAGTTGAAACTTTTTTAGTTCCTTTTCCATAAGAAACTCTAGCCGACTGAACAATTGATGTATCATCCCCCATATAATCAATAACTCTAACAAAACCATGGTCTAAAGCTGGCATTGCTTCATATAAAATATTTTCAAGCGCAGGAGCCGTGACTCTTTTTGTTTGATTCTGTTGAGATTGTTGCTCTTTTATCTCTTGTGATTGTTCACTGGTTAATTTCATGGTTTTATAGAATCTATTAATTTCTTTTACATTAATAATCTTTATTCTCCTATAATGTCAATGTAGCAATTTTATTAAAAAAGTTATATTTCATACATAGCTAAAGTTGTATTTTGTTTGATTTTATCTAGCATTTATTAATATTGATATAGATAGGATTTTTAAAAAGTTTTAGTAAGCAATCTCAAAAAAATGATAAAAAATGCTAAAAAAAATTGTAATTTTCTAAATTAAATCTATTTTGATTATTGAAGAAATTACATTTTTTAAAAAAAAATCTATCGCCTTATAATGAAATATTTATCAATAAATCCCACATTTAATAAAAAGAGATGTTTAATAAAAAATATTTAATTATAATCATTTTTATAATTTTTTTACTAAAGCTTTATTTTTCATATAGTTTCCCAGTAATTACAGGGGATTGGGCTTATTATAATACGATAGCCAATAATATTCTCAGTGGCTGCGGAGTATCACTAAGTACTGAGGGCGAGATATGCGCCAAACACTTTGGAGGAAATCAAGGTCCTGGTTATCCTTTTTTTATTTCCATAATCTATTTTGTTTTTGGAAAAAACACTTTCAATATAATTATAATTCAAAATTTAATTTTGGCACTTTCGCAATTTTATCTGCTTAGTCATTTAGAAAAAAAGTTTATAAGTAAAAAATTTTTTATATTTTCTATTTTTGTAATTTGCTTATCACCATTAGTGTTTGCATGGTCAAGATTTATGCTAACAGAGCCAATAACTATTGCTATTACTTATTTGTTGATTGCTTACATGATGAATCCAAAAAGAAATATCTTTTTTATTGGCTTAATTTTAAGTTTGGGAACATATATTAGATTAGATTTTATTCTTATGTCTAGCTTAATATTTTATTTAATAGCAGTAGAAAGTAAAAATAAAACAATTATTGCAAAAAAAATTTTGCAATTAACTTTAATAATTGGACTTGCTTGGACACCCTGGTTAACAAGAAATTATTATGCTGAGATTAATATTTTTCCTTCAGAATATCCTCAAAAAGCAAATTTTTATAATCCAAAAGGGTTTGTTAAATGGACTTCAACCTGGGTTTTTAATAGCTATCAAAGAGCTGGAACAGTTAATCAAATTATGAGTGGGAAATATTCTGAAATTGATATTGGCGATAAATATTATTTTGATGATGAAATTGAAAAAAAAAAAATTAATAAACTTTTAGATAATTTAAAAAAATATGATCACAAAAGTTTTCCAAGAGAATTAGATGAAAAATTTAATAAAATAGCAAAAGAAAAAATAAAAAATAATATGATCAATTATTATTTTTATTTACCATCAAAAAGATTGGCAAACATAATATTTAACTTTACTAATAGCCATGGCTGGCCGATTGAATTTAGCAGTTATTTTTCTCAAGAAGATAGGATAATAATTAGTGAATTTAACATTTTAGATAAAGCTAAATTTGCCATACAAAATTTTAATCAGAAAATTTTCTACAAAATAGTTCTTAATTCTTACAAAATTTTAATATTTTTTTTATTTTTTATACTTATTCTAACAAAACACAGGCCATCAATCAGCTCACTACATTTAAGTATTGCATTATACTTTATGGTTAAATTAGTCTTTATGATAACTTTTAATCATACCGAGATTAGATACTTAATTACTTGTTTTGCGCTTTTGGATATTCCAATTCTTTTAAAATTAGAAGGTTTTTTTATAAATAAAAATAAAAAAATTTTTAATACATAGTCTTTGTATTTGTAAATAGCGCAAGTCCTTAGTGTTATTATTTTGGTAAAAGTTAACTTTTTATTTATTCTATTTGATCTTTAGTTAATTTCTAATGAGACCAATCAAATTTATTTTTTTAATCACGACCATTGAGAGTTAGCTTAAATAGTTTATTCAAAGTTTGTTTTATCTTGAATTATATATTTTGGTCTATCTTTCACTTCTTTATATAAGCGACCAACATATTCACCAATGATTCCTAAGGCAGTTAAATTGATTCCTCCAAAAAATAAAACAATAATGATTGTAGTGTAAAAACCTCTAGCTTCATCTGGTATCGTTCCTAAAAAACTAAAACCAAAAATTTTTTGAGATCCATAAAATATTATTAAAATAAGAGATAAAATGAACATTATTAAACCATTTATAAATATAAAATAAAGTGGTTTGACGGAAAAATTAAGGATGCCATCTAATGCTAGCTGAAAAAGCTTATTCAATGAATACTTAGTTTCTCCCAACTGTCTAATATCTCTCTCATAGGGAATCCCAATTTGTTTAAATCCAACCCAAGATCGCAAACCTCTGAAATAAAGATTTTTTTCTTTGAACTTTAACAAAACATCTTTAATTTTTTTATCCATTAGACAGAAATCTGCAAGATCTGCTTGATTATCTAAGTCAGAGAGCCATTTAAAAATTTTGTGGTATGAAAAATAAAGTATTTTTTTAAAAAAATTTTCCTTCCTAGATTTTCTCACTCCATATACGACATCATACCCTATCGACCATTTATCAAACATCTCTTGAAATTTTTCTGGAGGATCTTGTAAATCAGCGTCAATTAGAAAAATTCCATCGCCTGAAGCTGACTCAAGTCCAGCATAAATAGCACTTTGATGACCAAAATTTCTGCTAAATCTTATTATTTTTAATTTTGGATTTTTATCTGAGATTTTTTGCAATATTTCAAAAGAATTATCGGTGCTTCCATCGTCTACAAATATAATCTCGAAGTTCTGTGTAATTTTTTTAATATTTAGTTCAATCCTATTAAGTGTATTTTCTACATTTAAAGACTCATTAAAACAGGGAACAACTACACTCAACATTTTCATTTGTATAAAACTATATTTCAATTTAGAAAAAAAACAATTTTAAATATTATTTTTTTTAAAAATTACTTTTAGCTTTTCTGCTATATCAACAGAATGGTCGACTTTCCCAGAAATTATTTTAAAGTAGTTTTTTTTTACTAATCTTATTTCCGAAAATCTTTTATCAGTTTTTTCAACATTAGCCAAAAGTAATCTGGGGCTTATAAATATTTTTTCAGAAAATTTAAATTTTAATTTTGGAAGAAATTTTTTAAAATCTGAATACATCTTTTTTTTTAAATCTATAATTATTTTATTATTTTTTTTTATTTTTAACCAATTTTTATTAAATTCTTTTGATATATTTTGTTTAATGATTGAATATTTAACATGATAAAATAAATGATTGTTAGATTTTCCCTTTGGAAGAAATGAAAAAAATTTACCATCCATAATTGCAATTCCTAATTGTTTAAATTCTTCTATCTTAAACTGAGTAACAAAAACTAATTGATATTTAAATTTCTGATTTTTAGAGATTCTTTTTGTTAATGTGTTTGAGTAATTATACGAAGAATCTATAACAATATCTGCAAATATTGGTTTTTTTTTATTTGTAGTTAGAATAAATTTATCTTTATCTTTTTTAATATCTAGTACCTTAGTGTTTAAGCTAATTTTATTATCGTTTAAGGACTTTATTTTACTAGCAACTTCTTCTTTAAGCTTTGCCCAATCATATATTGGTTCTTTTACCTTGATACCTCCTTCAACATTTTTTAAAAGAATTGGGAATTTTTTTAAATTCACTTGTTTAAAATCTAATTTACATTTTTTACAAAATTCAATATATTTTTTTAATTTAATTTTGCTTGTATTGGCTATAAAATAGTAATTGGGAAAATTTTTAATTAAAGAATTTTTATAAAATTTACTAAAAGATTTATATCCATATTTAGATTGTTTGGCAGTTTCTAAGCTTCTTGGGTAGTGAAATCCAAAATGAATTCTATTCAAATTATTCGTGGTTGCCCCTGATAAAAGATTTTTTTTTGATTCAATTAGATGGCAGCAATATCCAGATTTTTTTAATTTAATATAAATGCTAGTTCCAAATATCCCCCCTCCAATTATGCAAATTTGTTTTTTCATATTCTTAAATAATGTGTGTTACAAAAATAACTTTATAGCTTATAAAAAACTTAAAATTAATGATTAAGAAAAAATTAAAAGTTGGTTTAGTTGGTTTTGGAAGGTTTGGGAAGAAATATTTTAATAATTTAAGTAATTCAAAGATCTTCAAGCTAGAGTTTATACTAAAAAAAAAAAAAATATTAATTAAGAATTTAAATATTTATACCTCGTTAAATAAAACTAAAGAAATGAAGCCTGATGGTATTATAATTGCAAGTTCACCAGAATCACATTTTAAAATAAGTAAATACTTTTTAAAAAAAAAAATTGCTATTATTTTGGAAAAACCAGCTGTTTTAAATCTTAAACAACTAAAAATAATTATGAAAATTAAGACAGGTAATGCTCCTGTGCTAATTAATCATTCCGATCTTTACAACCCTCTGTTTCAAAAAATTCAAAAATATAAAAGTAAAATTGGTGTAGTAAAATTTTTGACAATCAATTTTGGGAAATTTGACTATCAATACAGCATTAAAAGAAGACTTTTACCAGCTACAGACTGGTTACCACATATATTAGCAACACTAACAGTGTTTTTTAATAAAAATTTAAAATTTCGAATTACACATAAAAATTTAATAATTAAAAGAAAATGCTATTTTCAAGAACTACATTTAGATGTTCTTAATAATAACAATAAATTAATAAGTAAAATTTTTTTTAATAATTTAAAAAAAAATAGATCTATAGAAGTTTCTGGAACTAAAGGTTTTTTAAAATATGATGCATACAATCCGTCTAATAACTATGTTAAAATTAATAATAAAATTACAAAAATTAATGAATTAAACTCAAAAACACCAATGGAGAACCTTTTAGATATCTTTGCTAAAAGTATAAGAAATAATATAAAAACAAACGACCTCAGAGTTGTATTAAAATATCAAAAATATTTAGATAAAATAAATAAAGATATTTAATACATCTAAATTAAGTTTTTTATTTTTTTTAATCTTTAATTTAACTATTAAAGATCATATTGCTTTAATTTTGAATGAAGTATTTTTTAAAGCTAGTCTAGAAGTAAAAATATATAATTATTTTATTGTAACTGATTAAAATGCTTTTATATTGGTATTGTTGGCTTGCCAACTATGACGATAAACGAATTTCGTAATAACCATTGCGGACGTGGGGGCAGTACCCACCACCTCCACCATAAATACATGGGGGTGAACTAGATTCGACGGATGACTAAAGGCTATTCTTTTGTTCGGGATTGTTCCACCGTGACGGGCTAATTTATAATTGCTAACGAAAGTTACGCACTTGCTGCCTAATTAACTTTGTTAATTAAGTAGACGGGGTCTGGGGCACCTGGCAACAGAACGCCCCCTTTCTAAAATTTTGAATTATTACTAATCATTTTAATTGAGTTAATTAATGAAATTTAAATAAAGCTAAAAAATACTATTTAAAATCATAAATTGCCTCAAGAATTTTAAGATAATTTTTTTAATTATATATTTTTTTAATGTATAGAAATACAAGCTAATTAGAATTATAATAACCAAATGTTAGATAAAAATTTTAAAGATTAAATCCAAAACTAATTTTACTCTAAAAAAAAAGTGGTTTTCTTCTTTAGATAATTTATCTGATAACTCATTATGTTTTGTTAGTGAATTAAATTTAAAAAATATTAATAAGATAAATAGTAAAAAAAATTTAATCCTATTAGTTAAGAAAAAAAATTTAAAAATTAATAAAAAAATATTTCAAATTGAAACTTTTGATCCAAAATTTGTTTTTTTCAATATATTAAAAAAATTATATACACCTGAGATTAAAAATAAAAAACCCATAATTGGAAAAAATACAAAAATTGCAGATAATGTAAGCATTGGCAAAAATGTTGTTATTGGAAATAATACAATAATTTTACCAAATACAGTGATCAATGATGATGTTAAGATAGGTAATAATTGTATAATAAAATCAGGAAGTATAATTGGTCAAAAAGGCTTTCAGGCAATTAGAGATAAAAAAAATAACCTAGTTGAAATTTTTCATGTAGGAAAAGTTATAATAAAAGATTTTGTAGATATTGGGTCATTAAATACAATTGCAAGAGGAGCAATAGACAAAACATTTATAAATTCTTATAATAAATTTGATGATCATGTTCATGTGGCTCACAATTGTTATTTTGATAAAAATAATACTATATGCGCCTCAACTGTATTTGGTGGTTCGGTAAAAGTTGGTAAAAATAATTTTTTTGGCTTGAATTCTACCATTAGGAATTTTATTTCAATTGGAAATAATAATATTTTAGGTCAAAATAGTAATGTTGTTAAAAATGTAAAAAACGATATGTTGCTTTATGGCAACCCAGCAAAATAATCTTTTTATGAAACAAAAAATTTTAATTATTTGTTCACATCCTGATGACGAGATATTGGGTTGTGGTGGTACTATTTCAAGGCATATTAATGAGGGAGATGTTGTAAAAGTTATTTATACCCACGAGGGTAGTTCGGCTAGGTACGATATAAGTACTAAGAATCAAAATTTATTAAAAAAGATTAAATATGAAATAGTAAAAAGAGAAAAAATGGCGTTAAAAGTTTCAAGGATGTTAGGATTTGATATAATTAAATTTTATAGAAATAAAATTTAGTAAAAAGAAAATTTAGTCTCTTAAAACTTGTTAAGTTATTACTTGAAAACATAAATACTTTAAAACCAGATGTAATCTATACCCATCATGAATTTGATCTTAATGAAGATCACAGGACCACATTTAAAGCTGCTATTAACGCATGTAGACCAAATAAAACTCATATGGTTAAAGAAATTTATTCTTTTGAAACTCCATCTGCTACTGAATGGGCTGACACTTTATATAGAAACAAATTTAATCCAAATTATTTTATAAATATTGAAAAATATATTAAAAATAAAATTGCTGCAATTGAAGTATATGGTCTTGAAATGCGAAGCTACCCACATCCAAGATCTAAAGAATATCTTGAAGCATTGTCTATATATAGAGGTGGGGCAGTATATCTAAAAAATTCAGAAGCCTTTGAAGTTGTTAGAAGAATTAAATAGATTTCAATTTAAAAATATTTAAATTAATTATCTTAACTTAAAATATCTAACTTAAGTTTAATATGTTATTAAGTTTTTGAATTTTAATTCCTATATAGTTTTTAATTTATTATTTTCATTTAATAATTATTTACCACATAAAAACCAAAAAAAAACAATTAAACATCGACAATACTTGGTTGTAGTTCTACATTATAGATATAAACGTATATTTAATATATGTATTATTATTAAAAATTAAAAAAATAAAATATTTAATTCATGAAAGCAAAATTACCAAACTTTTTTACATTTAAATCTGCAAAAGATTTAGTACGTTTAGGAAAAAAAAATGATGGTGGTTATCTCATATCACAATCAGATATAATCCAGTCAGATACTCTGATTGGATTGGGTATAAGTGATGATTGGAGTTTTGAGGAAAATTTTGTTAAACAAAAAGACGTACCTGTATATGTTTATGATGCATCTCTTAATTTTAAGTTTTGGATTAAAAGAACATTGGCAGAAATGATAAAAAACCCATTTAATCTTTATCCGCTAAAAAAATTCATTTCTTATAAAAAATTTTTTAAAAATGATAAAAAACACTTAAAGAAATTTGTAGGGTTAAATACGGATAACAATAATTATTGCACTTTATCATCAATTTTAGATGAACTAAATTATCAAAATATATTTATGAAAATTGATATTGAAGGTTTTGAATATCGATTATTAGATACGCTAATTTTAAATCAAAATCGAATAACAGGTTTAGTATTAGAATTTCATGACTGTGATATACATTTAGACACAATCAAAAAATTTATTCAGAACTTTGACTTAAATTTAGTTCATATACATGCAAACAATTATTCGCCAATTAGGTTAGATGATGAGTTACCTTTAGTTTTGGAATTAACATTTAGTAAATATTGTGAACTTCAAAAAGATGGATATCTGCCTCACATACTGGATATGCCGAACGATAAAAATTTATCAGAAATCAATTTGTCTATTGAGAAAGAATAAAGTTTGATAAATCTACATAAATTTTGATAGATCTGGTCTAAAATAATTAGGTCCCTTCATTACTTTTCCAGACTCATTATATATAGGTTTACCATCTTCACTTAATTTACTCATATTTGAGCTTTGGACTTCATTAAAACACTGATCTAGATCAATGCCAAATGCATGTCCAGCACCATAAGTTACGTATAATATATCCGTTAAAGCATCAGCAACTTCTAAAAGATCTTTATTTTCCATTGCTTCTTTCAGCTCTTCCAGTTCTTCTTTTATTAAATCATACCTAAGACTATTGATCTTATCAGTGCTAAAAGATGGTTTAGTTTTGACTTCTTGACCAAAGATTTCCATAAAAGTTTTTACTTTGTTAAAATTTGACATTTAGCTCCTGTAAGTTTTTAAAAATTAATATATAAGTATA
>ENA-ORXF01002880-ORXF01002880.1-marine-metagenome-genome-assembly--contig:-NODE-2880-length-10031-cov-4.832530_pt1 | contig 10031 bp, 11 predicted proteins | sample MGYA00237864_ERZ511476 | MGnify/ENA primary metagenome ERZ511476 (study PRJEB26306, sample SAMN06343908) | marine metagenome | isolation source: coastal waters | place: Atlantic Ocean: West Antarctic... | reverse complement strand
GGCTTCAATAGGTAGTGAGTGACATACAAAGATGTCGGTGTGAGTCCAAACACAAGACACAAAAAAACCCCGCAACCAGAAGGCTGCGGGGTTAGGTCTTAGCGTTTAAAGAAGCGTTGGATCAAAGTGAAGGCAGCTTGGCGTGGGAATGTTTCGCCATGCTCGGCCATGATGCGGCGTTTGTTCAAGATGTAATCTATATCGCGTGGGTCCATGTTGCTGCGCATGTAACCTAGGGCAGCGTCAAACTTGGCGTCAGGCCATTTGGCGATAATGTCTAGGGCGGTTTGGAATACTGTTTGCATGTTGTTACCTCATTAGGTTGGTTGGTGGTCGGGGCGACTTGCACCGCCCCGTGGTGTTTAGCCTATTGTCTTGGCAAGGTTTGCCAATCCGGTTGTCAGATCGTCCAGATCAATGGTGCAATTAAATCCCTCTGATTTCTGGATGCGCTTGATTGCATCGTTAAGCAATTCGCGCACCTTGGCTTCTGGCGATACCGTTCTCGCATCTGGTCCAGTCTTACCTGACTCTACCTCAGCCGCTATATCTTCGCGGCGTTTCAGTTGGGTCTTGATATCCCCGATTACCGCGTTCGCTTGACGCATCCAGTAAGAGCGTGGTTGTCCGTTTACCGTCTTGTCACCTGCTGCCTTAGCGCTCAGTTCCATCATGGCTTGTGCTGGTTTTGGGAAGCCGGAGTTGATCGTTGTTTTTAAGAACGTCCAGCTTTCGTCGCTCGCCTCGCTACCGTCTGATTTCGGGCTGATGCAATGTGCTGAGGTCCAGCCTGCACTGCGCAATATGTCGGTCCGCTTAGTCCGCGCCATGTCAGTTTTCACTGTGGTGCTCGCCCAATCGCGAATAGATGTTTCGATTTCTGTGTTGATTGTAATAGAAGTTGTCATGGTTTGTCCTTTCAAGAACGTATCATTCGGTGCATGATTGCCCGTTTGATGTAACCAGTATACATGTTTTGGTGTGTTGTGTCCCATTATCAGACGCGTGGCGTGGTTTATAGTAGTGAATCACTACTTTTTGGCGTATATGGTACCCCACCTACCCCCTACACCCCTCCATGGGCCCTGTGTGGCGCAGCTCTTATAATACTATTCCGCGCAAATATTTTACGTTTCAGCAAATTCATAGCCCGCCTAACGAAACTCGTCACGGGTATCTAAAATTACAAAAACGGATTTAAATGCCGATTAGAATCCGGCCCCCCTACCCAACAAAAAAGCTGATACCCGCGACCCCACCCCCCGTATATGAGACACGTTGCGAAACGCCCCGATTGAAAACGCCCAAAAAATTTTGTACAGTCCCACAAACGAAGGGGAAAACGATGGCTATACACATAGAACCGGAGATGGGGGTGCCTATGGGTGCTCCGCCGGACATGAAAGACCTGACTACCAAGACTGCTGCAGCTGCAAAGACTGTAGAACACTTGCATGCCAATGGCTTAGAGGTCAAAGTGACCAGCGACGACAAGGATACAGCAGCCGCATTAGCTGTGTCGTACGCCGGAAACCCTATAAAGTCGTCTAAGATTGCGACGAGTAAGCGTGTGGCGCAGTTAACGCCGGCTACCCTGCTGTTAACCGACAGAATCCTCAAGGATTTCGGTCATTCCGTGGTAAAAAGTGCAACGCAAGTGCGCCATTTGGTGACAAACAAGCTCATCGAGGAGACAGAGAACCCCGACCCGCGCATTAGAATCCGTGCGCTGGAGCTGCTGGGTAAAATCAGCGACGTTGGGCTGTTCGCAGAGAAGTCCGAGGTAACAATAACGCACCAGACGTCAGATGACTTAAAGGATAAGCTGCGGGAGAAGCTATCTAGACTGGTGAATCCAGAGGAAGTCGAGGATGCCGTGATGGTGGACGGCGAATATATCGACGTAGACGCGGAGCTAGGGCTCGATGGTTAACCTAGCGCACATAGCGAAGGACATGGACTTCTCGCCTGCGGACATGAAGCATATCTTGGACAATCTGGACTCGTTCAGTGCCGAGGAGCTCGCCGAAATCGACACTATAGTGGGTGAATTGACATCCCGAGAGGGTAACAAGGCTGCGAACGACGACCTCATCGAGTTCTGTAAGCGGATGCAGCCCGACTATAAGGTTGGGAGACATCACAGGATACTGGCTAACATGCTGATGGCCGTGGAGCGCGGGCCCAACGCCGAGGACGGCAAGGACAGGGTGTGCGTGAACATCCCACCACGGCACGGGAAATCGCAGCTGGTGTCTATCTTCTACCCTGCGTGGTTCTTAGGGAGAAACCCTGACAAGAAGGTTATGATGGTGTCACACACCACAGACCTCGCGGTAGACTTTGGTCGTAAAGTACGTAACATAATTGCGTCAGCCGAGTTCCGGGCTATATTTCCCGAGGTCGCACTGGCACAAGACAGCAAGTCTGCCGGGCGGTGGAACACAAACTACGGGGGAGAGTACTTTGCGTGTGGTATTGGTTCTGCGCTTGCGGGACGTGGTGCTGACCTTCTCCTTGTTGACGACCCCCACTCAGAGCAAGACGTCATTAACGGGAACTTCGCGGTCTTCGACAAAGCCTACGAGTGGTTCACCTTCGGGGCGCGTACCCGACTAATGCCCGGGGGTCGTGTGGCCATCGTGCAGACTAGATGGCATATGGACGATCTTAGTGGGCGTGTTATTACCGACATGGCCAAGAACGATATGTCTGACCAGTACGAGGTAGTCGAGTTCCCCGCGATTCTGGATTCAGAGGACGAGGACGGTAAACCCATACAGAAACCTCTGTGGCCTGAGTTCTTTGACTTGCAGGCACTGCTCCGCACAAAAGCCTCGATGCCTGCGTTCCAGTGGAACTCGCAGTACCAACAGCAGCCCACCTCAGAAGAGGCGTCAATAGTTAAGCGGGAGTGGTGGAACATCTGGCCACACGACAACGTGCCGCCGGTGGAGTACATAATTATGTCACTCGATGCCGCTGCAGAGAAACACAACAGGGCCGATTACACTGCACTTACAGCGTGGGGCGTGTTCCTCAACGAGGAGACAGGTGCGCACAACATCATGCTGCTCGACTCCATCAAGGAACGGTTGGAATTTCCTGAGTTAAAACAACTAGCTATGGACGAGTACAACAGGTGGGAGCCTGACGCGTTCATCGTGGAGAAGAAAAGCTCCGGTGTGGCTCTGTACCAAGAGATGCGGCGTATGGGCTTGCCAGTATCGGAGTATACCCCGCACCGTGGGACTGGCGACAAGATGGCCCGCCTCAACTCCGTGTCAGATATCATATCCTCGGGCATGGTCTGGGTACCGGCGACCCGCTGGGCAGACGAGCTGGTGGAAGAAGTAGCTGGGTTTCCGTTCATGTCGAACGATGACTTGGTCGATAGTACTGTCATGGCACTGCTTAGATTCCGTCAAGGGGGATTCATACGGCTACCAACCGACATGGAAGAAGATAACTCGTATTTACGTCGGAAAGCGGCGTATTATTGACGGGATGACACGGATACAACTTTACAGTATACCCCACATAGGACGTTGGTAGCGTCCGTGGGGGCATGGCACGGCGACCTCCCTTCGTTAGTCGTGTCCTCACTTTACGCAGGGTATTTCTATTTTGGCACTATATCTGCTATAGTGCGTCCAAACGCTCAGAATGAGGCATACAATGGCAGTCGAAAAACCTATGGAACCTAGTGATATCCTTACTATGGGGGCAGACGGGGCAGAACCCGAGCTAGATATTGAAATAGAAGTGCCGGAAGAGCTAGACGCGCTTGAAGTTATTATGGACGATGGGTCCGTTGTAGTCGAGTTCGGTCAAGGTACTGATATACAAGAAGAAATTGCCCACGATGATAACCTCGCCGAGCATATAGAAGACGGCGAACTAGAGTCTATTGCCAGTGACTTGATCGACCACTTCTCATCTGATCGCGAATCCCGTAGTGAATGGGCCAACGCCTACATTAAGGGCATGGATTTGCTCGGTATGAAGGTAGAAGAGCGTACAGAACCGTGGAATGGTGCGTCTGGGGTCTATCACCCTATGATGACCGAAGCAGTAATTAAGTTCCAAGCGCAAGCTATGGGCGAGCTACTCCCTGCATCTGGTCCGGTCCGCAGTAAGATCATGGGCAAGCTGACACCCGAGAAGTTTGAGCAGGCTCAACGCGTAGAAACCGAGTTGAACTACCTCATCACAGAGAAAATGCCTGATTATCGCGACGAAATGGAGCAAATGCTGTTCAAACTGCCGATGGCAGGCTCCGCGTTCAAGAAAATCTACTTCGATCCCATTACTGAGCGCCCTGTATCGCAGTTTGTACCTGCAGAAGACCTAGTTGTGTCCTACGGGGCGTCTAATCTCCGGACTGCACCACGGTTTACACACGTAATGAAGCGGACACCGGAGGAAATCCTCAAGCTGCAGGTTAACGGGTTCTACCGTGACGTGGAGCTACCGACAGCTACCAAAGAAATTACGGACATTGAGGAAAAGTACAACGAGCTAGAAGGCTCCGAACCTACGTTTTCCGATGACCCTCGCCACACACTGCTAGAAATGCACGTTGACTTAGACTTACCCGAGCCATTTGATGACGTCGATGGGGTTGCACTGCCTTACGTGGTTACAATCGACAAGTCCTCCAGCATCATCTTGTCTATCCGCCGCAACTGGTACGAGGAAGACATGAAGCGCGAGAAGCGTATGCACGTTGTCCACTTCCCCTACCTTCCCGGTATGGGCTTCTACGGCACGGGTCTTATCCACACATTAGGTGGTTTGACTAAGTCTGCTACTTCTATCATGCGCCAACTCGTAGACGCAGGCACCCTATCTAACCTACCAGCAGGCTTTAAGGCCCGTGGCATGCGTATTACTGGGGATAACACCCCGATCATGCCGGGTGAGTTCCGAGACGTAGACGTGCCCGCTGGGACGATCAAAGACTCGATTGTGCCACTACCCTACAAAGAACCTTCTAGCGTCCTCTACAGCCTCTTAGGTAACGTCGTAGAAGAGGGTAGACGCATTGGTGCAGTAGGTGACATCCAAGTGGGTGACATCAACGGTCAAGCCCCCGTAGGGACGACTCTGGCGCTCATGGAACGCTCCATGCAGGTTATGTCGGGTATCCAAGCCCGCCTACACGCGGCTATGAAGCAGGAGCTACGCATCTTGGCACGAATCGTGCATGATTACATGCCCGCAGAGTACGCCTACGAGATGGACGAGCCAGCCGACCGTATTAGTGACTTCGATGGTCGTGTGGATGTAATCCCTGTTTCAGACCCCAACGCAGCTACAATGGCACAGCGCATTATGCAGTACCAAGCGGCGCTTCAGCTGTCTCAGCAAGCACCTCAGATGTACGACATGGGCAAACTACACCGGCAGATGCTCGAAGTTCTAGGTATCCAAGATGCAGAGGATATCATCAAACTGCCAGAGGATATCAAACCTGCTGACCCAGTGACGGAAAACATGATGATTCTGAAGCAAGAGCCCGTCAAGGCGTTCGCGTATCAGGACCACGAAGCGCACATACAAACACATATGCTCGCGATGCAAGACCCCAAAATCCAGCAGATCGTGGGTCAATCGCCGTTTGCAAGCGCAATTCAGGCCGCGATGATGTCCCACATTACAGAGCACGTAGCTCTGCAGTACCGCGTCGAGATACAGAAACAGCTTGGTGTAGAACTGCCAGACCCAGAAGCACCGCTGCCAGAAGAGCTCGAATTGCAAGTCTCACGCCTAGCCTCACAGGCTGCAGACAAGCTGTTCCAGAAGAACCAAGCCGAAGCGTCCGCAGAACAAGCCGCTGCGCAACAAGCTGATCCGCTAACTCAAATCCAACAGCGTGAGCTGATGATTAAAGAGAAAGAGTTGGCGCACAAGATCGAGATGGACAAACTAAAGGCCGAGGTTGACGCTGCTACTAAAGTAGAGAACGCCCGCATACAGCAAGCGCGTATTGACTCTGAAGAACAGAAAGAGGCAGCGCGCATCGGGATCAAGGTTGCCGAGCTCGAAACAGAACAGAAAGAGGCAGCGGTCCGCTTGGTTCTAGACGTCGCAGAGAAAGTAGACTTCGATGGCTGATAGTATCTTCCACACTGTTCTTACTCGGCTCGAGGAGAGTCGTACTTCTATCGCCGAGCACCTCGCAGAGGGCGGTGCCAAAGACCAAGAAACATATTGGAAGCTTGTCGGAAAGTACGAGGCGCTTAGTATCATACGTAACGACGTAAAAGAGCTCGAAAAAAGATACATTGATGATTAAGAATCATACGTGTAGTTATTCTGATAACGTGGGATAGTCCGCGCAAAGGGCGCTGTGAGCCTTTAATCACTGCAGGAGACCAAGATGTACGCTACCAACTTTTTAGACGATGAACAACTAATGGCGAAATTGCCAGAGCCCAAGGGCTACAAGATTCTAATCGCAATCCCGGAACTCGAAGGCAAGACAGAGGGCGGTGTTTTCATGCCGGACTCGTTAAAGTCTATGGAGGAAACCGCATCCATCATTGGATACGTTATTAGTGTGGGTGCAGAAGCCTATACGGATAAAGAACGGTTCCCTAATGGCCCATGGTGCGACGAGGGTGACTTTGTCATCTTCCGCTCATACTCAGGCACGCGCTTCAAAATAAGCGGTAAAGAGTTTCGTGTCATCAATGATGATACAGTAGAAGCTGTAGTTGAAGACCCACGGGGGTATACTCGCGCATGATAGATAGTAACATTATAGTCGAGAACGAAGAACTCGAAACAAACGCCGTTGAAGTAGATGTATCCGACGACGGTGATTTTGAAGTGGAGATCGAAGACGATACTCCTGACCGAGACAAGGGCCGCCCACGCCGCGCTGCGGATGCTGAAGCGGATATCCCGGAAGACGAAGACCTCGAAAAGCACAGTGAATCGGTACAGAAACGTATCAAGAAGCTAAAGTTCGAGTTCCATGAAGAACGTCGCCGTAAGGAAGAAGCCGAACGCGAACGTGAAGCCGCTGTCCAGTATGCGGGTGCGCAGAAGAAAGACGCCGACCGCCTACGTCAGAACCTCTCTGAAGGTGAGGGTGTATTGGTTAACGAGGCTAAAGCACGTGTAGCATCGGAACTTACAAGCGCAAAGCGGGCGTATAAAGAGGCGTACGAGGCCGGTGACGCTGACGCCGTCGTCGAAGCCCAGATGGCGCTGTCCAAGCTCCAGCTCGAAGAAGACCGGGTGCAAAACTGGAGACCTGCCAAGCGCCTCATAGAGCAGGAAGATACAAACCTTGGAATCCCTCCCTCCCAAGAAGCACCTAGAGTGCCTAAGCCTGATATAAGGGCACAAAAATGGGTTGCGGAGAACAAATGGTTTGAAGACGACAACGCCATGCGACGCTACGCTATACTCGTACACGAAGAACTACTGGAGTCTGGCGTTGATTCTACATCGGAAGTGTACTATAGTAAGATAAACGAGGCCATGCGGTCTCGATACCCAGATCGCTTTGCGGACGTGGAACCCGAGGTTCGACAACCACAACGTAGGGCGGGCTCCGTGGTGGCCCCGGGGGGTAGGAATACCGCCCCATCACGCAATAAAGTTGTCATAACCTCATCGGAGGCCGCAATCGCCAAGCGTCTCGGATTATCTAATAAAGAATACGCGGCGCAAAAGTTAAAGGATATGCAAAATGGCTGATCGTAAACACCGTGAGACTAAAACCCGCGAAGCGGGAGAACGTCGTAAACCTTGGAAACGCGCATCTATGCTGCCCACCCCCGATCCACGTGATGGACTTTCGTTCCGCTGGATTCGCACATCTACATTGGGTAATGCAGACATGACTAACGTATCCGGGCGGTTCCGTGATGGCTATGTGCCTGTAAAGGCAGATGAATATTCTGAACTTCACATCATGTCAGATATTGACTCGCGCTTTAAAGACAATATCGAAGTTGGTGGGTTACTGCTTTGCGCTATCCCGACCGAAGACAAAGAGGATCGTATCTACGGCCAGCTAGAGTCTGCAAAAAATCAGTCCGAAGCTGTTGATAGAAACTACATGCGTGAATCTGACCCGCGTATGCCTATGCTCAAACCCGAGCGTAGTTCGCGGTAATCATCTGGTAAGGGGCGTAGTGCTCTTTACTGTTATAGTAAATAAATCTGGAGGAAGAGCATCATGGCTATTACAGCTGCTCCCTACGGCCTAAAGCCGGTAAAACGTGCTGACGGCATGGCCTACGCTGGGGCAACGTCCCAGTACCTGATCGACCCTGCGGGGGAGGCAACAAACCTCTTCTACGGTCAAGTCGTTCACATCGGTGCTGATGGCTACATCGCACTATCAACCGCAACAGGTGCCGACGGTGGCACGAACGCATTCCCAACAGGTACGAACCTAACTGGTTCTCTTGGTGTGTTTGTGGGTTGTGAATACGTAAACGACCAAGGTCAGCCTACGTTTGCACAATACTACCCTTCTGCTACTGCCAATGGCGGCGATATCAAAGCGTATGTTGTGGACGATCCGAATGTACTATTCCAAGTACAAGCAGATGGCGCTATGGACCAGAGTGACATCGGTGCGAACACTTTCTTCGCAGCCGTTCAGTCTACCTCTACTGGCAACACTGCTACTGGTAACTCTACAAGTGCCGTTGACGCGACAACTAAGACTACTACCGCTGCCTTCCGTATCGTGGCTTCTGCTTCTCCTATTGGCGACGCATTCCCCGATCTTTTGGTCAAACTTAACCCCGGATACAGCAGCTTTGATAACGTTGTTGGTCTATAAGGAGGCTTAGAATATGGCTATTTCACGCGCACAAGCGCTTAAAGAACTACTTCCCGGCCTTAACGCCTTGTTTGGTCTTGAGTATGGCAAGTACGACAACGAACACGAAGACATCTATGAGACAGAAACCTCGGAGCGTAGTTTTGAGGAAGAAGTTAAATTGTCTGGTTTCGGTGCAGCACCAACAAAAGCTGAGGGTTCTTCTATTGCATATGACAATGCACAAGAAGCGTTCACAGCTCGCTACACCCACGAGACGATTGCTATGGGCTTTGCCATCACTGAAGAAGCGATGGAAGACAACCTGTACGACTCATTGTCTTCACGTTACACAAAAGCTCTGGCTCGCGCCATGGCGTACACCAAACAGGTTAAAGCTGCATCACTGCTAAACACAGGCTTTAATACGTTTAACTCCGGTGACGGTGTAACATTGTTCAGCACAGCCCACCCAACAGTGGGTGGCGGTGTAAACGCTAACCGTCCTGCGGTAGACGCTGACCTTAACGAAACTTCGCTTGAGCAATCTATCATTGATATCGGAGCTTATGTTGACGAACGTGGCCTTTTGATCGCAGCGCGCGCCCAGAAGCTCATCATCCCGTCAGCTTTGCAGTTTATAGCAACTCGCTTGTTGGAAACAACTTTGCGGGTCGGAACTGCTGATAACGATATCAACGCGATCAGCTCTAACGGCGCAGTTCCGGGTGGCTATGGTGTAAACCACTACCTAACAGACGCTGATGCTTGGTTCCTTACCACAGACATCCCGAACGGTATGAAGCACTTCGTACGTTCTCCGATGGCTACTGGCATGGACGGCGACTTCGATACTGGCAACGTGCGCTACAAAGCGCGTGAGCGTTACAGCTTCGGCGTATCCGACCCACTGGGTATCTACGGTTCACAAGGCGCGTAAGCTCCTAGAACTTAAACCAAAGTTGGTTTGGAAGGCTCCGCTTCGGCGGGGCTTTCTTTTTTTATAGACCTAGTGTACTATAAACTTATTCCCTGACAGCTACACATGTGGCTGACTTAACCCCGACAGGAGATTCTCATGGGTAATACAACTTTTTCAGGACCAGTGCGTTCCGAAGGCGGCTTCCAGCAAGTCACTAAAAACGGAACTACTGGCGCAGTTACACCTTCACAATTTGCGTTACAGACGATTGCCACCACAGGCAACAATGTCGTTGACACAAGCTCAGGCACAGCC
>ENA-ORXF01002879-ORXF01002879.1-marine-metagenome-genome-assembly--contig:-NODE-2879-length-10031-cov-21.365481_pt1 | contig 10031 bp, 14 predicted proteins | sample MGYA00237864_ERZ511476 | MGnify/ENA primary metagenome ERZ511476 (study PRJEB26306, sample SAMN06343908) | marine metagenome | isolation source: coastal waters | place: Atlantic Ocean: West Antarctic... | reverse complement strand
TGGTTATAAAGAAAGTCATATATTATTAGAAAAGAAAAAGGAGAACTAAATATGTCATCAGGAGGAGGAGGTCAAACAGTACAAAGTACTGAAGTAAACCCATATTCACCAGCAGAACCAGGACTTAATCAGATTTTATCTGAAGCTGGAACTATATACGGACAAGGCCCAGAAGCAGCAGGATACGTTGCACCAACACAACAAACTTTACAAGGTTTAGGTGCACAAGAAACTATTGCAGGTGCTGCAAATCAACAAATATTAGATACTATACAAGGTCAGTATAGCAATCCATTCTTATCTCCAATGATTGCTCAAGCTGGAAAAGATGTATATTCTAGTGTTGCAGGACAATTTAGTGGAGCAGGTAGAACACCTGGATCTCCTATGATGCAAAGCCAAGTAACTGGTCAAGTTGCAGATAAAATGGCACCTTACGCATTTCAAGCATACAATGCTGAAAGACAAAGACAATTAGGAACAGCTCAACAAGTACCTAGCTTAACAGCAGTAGGTGGAGCTTTAGAAGATATACAAAGACAACAAAACATGGCACCTCAACAATCATTAGCTCAGTACTATAATACTGTAGCACCGATTGCTTTTGGATTGCCAACACAACAAGCAACTACACAAGCACCAAGTGCTAATCCATTAGGAATGGCTGCAGGTGGAGCTATGTCAGGAGCTGCTATGGGAAATATGATGGTTCCTGGTGGCCCTGGAGCTATGATGGGTGCAGCAGTAGGTGGACTTGGTGGATTATTAGGAGGACTATTATAATGAAAATACAAGAACATATACCACATTTTGTAAAAGAACATAAAAAAGCAGTAGCAATTGCTGTTGTTATTTTAATTATTGCAATAATTATATAAGGAAATTAATGCTATTAAACGACAAGTTTGAAATGCAAGGTGGTGTTAGAAACTATTTGGGTAAAACCAAAGAAGTTAAAGCACCTAAATATTGGAAGTCATCTAAAGACAGTCCATCAACTGAACTTGTTTATATTACTGATGAAGAAAAAAAATTATTATTAGAAGCTAATTTACATGACTCATTAAAAAATGGTAAACCTAATAAAGGTGCTAGTGGTCTTTCAAGTTTTGATGGTTGGGGTGATACAAACTCTGATGGGAGTTCTGACACAAGTGGTGGAAATGCAGGTGCAGAAGGTGGTCAAGGAAGTGGAAATTCTAACGATAGTTATTCAGGTGGTGGTGGTAGTTATACAACACCAACGCCATCTTTACCTCCAGGAGTAAGAGATAACAATGCAAGTTATGGAGATCCTGATCCACAAGTAGATGTTGATGCAAGAGACAGAGATAGTATTACAAGTTTTAAAGATAATTACGTAGCTAATGTAAAATCAAATCCAATGTATCTTGGTATAGGTGGTTTATTACATACAGCTTATCAAACTGGTAAAGCTAAAAGTATGCTTTCAGGTGTACCAGGTTATGAATTTTTAGATAATAATGGTACAAATACTCCAACAGTTCAACCAATTGCTTTTGGTAAAGATGATGGAAATACAGCCGCTTTACTTGCTGCATCACCTTATCTAATAGGTGGAGGTACACAAGGTGAATCACAAGCATCTAAATGGTATAACAGCATAGGAAATAACACTAAACAATTTAATTTTGCTAGTGCTTATGCAACTGCTAAATTAAAAGTTTCACAAACATTAAACAATAAAGGGCCAGTAGGAATGTTAGCTGTAAGTGACAGTCCATATTACGATTGGTTAAAAACAAATAAATTAGATAAAGGAATACTATAATGGGTTTATTAGATATATGGAGTGATTGGAAAAGAGATAACCAAGGCACAGTCCAAGATGATTTTTCAGGAATGAATAGTGATGCAATGTCACCAAGTTTAAATACAGCAGGTGGAATAGATAATCCTTCTTACAGAAGAAAAGAATCTCCATTAATTAAAAACCCTATATTTCCAGAAAAATATGTACCACCAGGACAAGGTAAAATTGTATTAAATCCAGACGGAACTAATAAAGTTATGCCTAATGAAATTCAAATGTTTAAACCTGAAAATCAAACACAAGGTACTCCTAAAGGTGAAATGCCTACAGATCCTATTACTCAAGGTGGAACAGGTGTTAAACTTGCTGAAGATCAAGGATTCTTATCTAAGTTATCTGGTATGGCAGGTGTAGATATGGATAAAGCAGCAGCTAATTGGAAAGACAAAGGTGGCTTTGAAGGACTTATGTCTAACCCAGCGTTCTCTTTAGGACTAGCATTAATGCAATCATCAGCTAATGGTAAAACTATTAATCAAGGTATCTTAGATAACTTTGTTAAGTCTGCTAAAATATCATCAGAATTTAAAGACAGAATTGAAGCTAGAAAACAAGAACCTATTCAAGCAACAGCTGGAGATGTAACAGAAGTTAAAGATTTATTAAAAACAATGAATGTTGATGACCCTAGTTTATTTGAAAAATTAGTTGGTAAATTTAAAGGTGAAAATGTACAAGCAATGTTTGACATGGCATCTGAAGATATCGCTAATGCATTACAAATTGAAATGGCTGCAATGCAAAAAAATAATAAAACAAGTAAACCTTTAGTATTTGATACAAGACTTAAAATTAAAATATTAAAAAGATTAGAAAGAGAAGGAAAAATTAAGAAAAAAGGTGGTACTTTCTTTACTAAATCTACATTAGAAACTGATGAAAAAATTAAAACTAGAGCTCAAGGTGGCCCAGTAACACAAGGTGAACCTTATCTTGTTGGAGAAAAAGGCCCTGAAATTATTATACCTAATTCAAATGGTAATGTTTTAACTAATGATGACTCACAAATTTACTCAATGCTATTAGCATCTAACCCACAATTACAGAAGGTATCTAAACAAAGAGCTGAAAAGATTCTTAGAAATAGATTCCCTGAATACTTTGAAGGATAACTATGAAAAAATTTATATTTAAAAAACTTATAACTGGTGTAAGCAAGAAGTTTAAAGGAGTTCAAAAGATTCCTGCACAAAAAGCTCCTAGTAGATTTACATCTGTAATGAGTGAAGCAACAGTAAAAGCTAACCAAAGAAAGGTTTTAGGTGATGTCCCAGAATTTATGGGCTTATCTTCAAGAGCTACTGGTACTTTAGCTGCAGAAAGTCTTGCACTTAGAACAGCTAATAAAACATTTTTTAAATCTTTAGGTAAAGGCATTAAACAATCTAGAGCTAAAACAGCTTTAGGTATTAAAAATATTAGAAAAACTAAAACAGTATCTAAGCCTGCAGTATTTAAAGCTAAAAACAAAGGTGCTATGAAAGCATATAAAGCAGCTAATATAAAATCAGAAAAAGTATTTACTAGCACTATGGATAAATTTACAGGTAGAAGTAAATTAAGTCCATTTGTAATGAAAACAGCCCCAGCAAAAAAAGGTCTAAGAGATGGAACTAAACTAAGACGTGAAGGTAACAGAATAATTGACTACAAGAAAAAAGCAATGAAAGATATGGGATTTTAAGTGTGGCTAATGATTTTAATCTTGAGGAATTTAAATTAAAAGACCCTGTGAATACTATTGGAGATGGACTCAAAGAGCCTGTCAAAGATGGTACTCCAGGGTTTTTTCAGTCTTTAAGGAATCCAATGGATTTAATGTTGGAAGAATCTTTACCTGCATCTTTATACCAATGGGCTACAGGTAATACTAAAAAGAAACAAGCTCAAGAAGCATTAAATTACATTCGTAATAATCCACAAGAAGAAGGTTCTAAAATCTTTAAAGAAGCAGAACGTAAGTTAAATCGTTTTGGTTACTTGTTAGAAGAAGGGCCAATGAATATAGACATTAAGGAGATAGGTAACCTTATTAAAAAGTCTCCAGGACTATTTGGTGCTGAGATGGTTAACATGGTTGTTGCAGATCCCTACTTATTGTTTATGCCTTTAGGATGGGGTAGATTAGGTAGAGGTGTAGTTAACTCTCTTAGAATGAAATACTCTAAAAGTTTTAAATTAACTAAGTCTACAACACAGCTTGGTAAAATTAAAGCTGGTGCACAATTAAAAGAATTAGGAAGATTAAGAGAAGCAGCTAAAATGGATATGGCAATAGGAAGTATTGCTACATTGGGTGTTCCCTTTGTGTTCTCTACATCATACCAGTTGGGAGAAAAAGGTGAGTTCTCAGGTAAAAGAACAGCAGCAGAAACTACCATTGGAGCTACAGCAGGAGCTATATTCTCAGTAGGTTTTGCAGGAATGGGAGCTATGATCAGTAAAAATACTGGGCTATCTCCTGAAAGAGTAAATAGATCTATGATCAATACTCTTAAAAAAAATAGAAACTTAGCTGAAAGTATTGAGTATAATGAGAAAGGTACATTTAGAATTGTAGATGATATCTTAAATGATATTAAAAAAGAAGTAGGTACTATATCAGATGATGTAGAGTTTGCTAGAATTGCAAATGAAGTAACATCATTCGCTAGACCAACAATAGAAAGTGGTAAAGATATAGCTAAGAATACTTTATTTAAAGCAGCATCAATAGGTGGTGTTGTAGGTACTGCACAATTTTTAACAGCAGATGATGATAAACTTGTAGCAACAGCTAAAGGTTTTGCAACTGGTGTTGGTATATATGCAGCAGCTAAAGCAGCAACAGCTTACTTTGGAAGAAACAAAGTTCCATATCAAAGTGCAGAAACTAAAGTAGAAAGTGCATTAGATGCAGCTAACTATAGTACAATTAAATATAACTCATATGCACAAGAGTTATCTAACAAAATTAAAGACAGCTTACCAGATCAATTAGATTCAAGACGTAAAGTATTTTATTATCTAAGTGGAGCTCAAGTAGATGAAAACTTTAGATTTAATTCTAATGTTAAACCATTTAATAAAGGTCTATTAACAGACGCAGAATTAAAAGCAGCTAACGATATATCTAAAATCTTTAATGAATTTTATGAGATGTTTAGCGTACAAGGTGCTGGTATAGTTAAGTATAAAAAAGCAAACTATTTACCTTTACTTTGGGATGGTTACCAAAGCAAAACTGGAGAACTGTTTAGTTTTACTAGCAAGTTTGAACAAAATATTACTGGTAATAATCCATCATTTAGATTTAGTAGATCAAGAGTCTTTGAGGATATTAACCAAGGTCTAAGAATGGGCTATAAGATCAGACCAGGCATGGATGATCCTGCAGAATTAATGAGACTGTATTTGCAGTCAGCTGGTAAAGCATTAACTACTCAACAAATAATAGGGTTTATGGAAACTAATTATATTGGTAGAAGTACTGATATACTTACTAAACCTTTTCTTGCAAGAACTAGAAAACAAATAGCTTTTATAGATCCTCAAGAAAGAATGAACTATAAAGAGTTTAATCACCCTTACTTTGCATCTGAAAAAGGAATGATTCCTTTAATACACAAAGGTATAGAACCATCACTACGTATGGTATTTGATGCAACAACTGAACAACAGTTAATATCTGCAATCTTTACTACTAACCTTATGATGAAAAGATTAGCAGTAGGATTCTCGTTCTTTCATGCTGGTGCATTAGTAGAAAGTTTATGGTTTGCTGGAGCTAAAATTAAAACTATAGGTAAGTTTTTAAGTCCTAAAACTAAACCAGAAGTGTTAAGACAATTAGATGATCCAGGATATTATCTAACAGAATACCCTCATGCTATTAAACAATTAAGATCTCAAGGATTTAGTGATGTAGTTAGATTTGCTAAAGGTAATGGATTAGAAATATCAATGCCTGAAGATACAGGATATGATAGATTTTATAACAATATTAGAGGTGTAGATAATTTTCTTAAAAGACATTTAGGTGTAAGTGGTAATAAGAACGTAGAGAGAACATTTAAGTTTTTTGATAGAATTACTTGGGATAGAATATTTACTTCTGCAAAGCTACACACATTTCTTACTACATTAAATAAAGGGCCAAATGCTATTAAGTCTGGTGATACTCAAAGACAAGTCTATGAGAAAGGTCGTAGAGCTGCACAGTTTACTAATGATGCTTATGGTGGACAAAACTGGGCTCAACTAACTCAAAGAATAGAAAACAATTTTATTAAAAAGTTAGCACAGACTACACTAACTCCAGGATCTAGAGGGTATATGCAACTACTAATGTTTGCACCTGACTGGACAATATCAAATGTTAGAATTATAGCTAAGTCATTACCTGGCTTTGAAAGTGATGCAACATCAAGAAGATTGTATCAATACTATTTTGCTAGAGCAGCACTTACATATGCAATAGCAGGATCTACTCTAAACCATATTTTTTCAGGACATGGTATATTAGAGAATACAGATCCAACAAGAATTGATTTAGGGAATGGTGAAGTATTGACATTCTCAAAACAATTAATGGAACCTTTCCATTGGATAACAGCACCACAATCTACTGGTCTTAAAAAGATTGGTTCACTACCTAGAACAGTTATAGAAGTCTTAACAAATAAAGATTACTTAACTACTAAGTGGAGTCCTAATATGACTACTAAAGATGATAGTGCTATTGAGAAAGGTCTTAAAATAGGTGGTCATGTTGGTATGAGATTTTTACCAATCTGGTTACAACAAGCAGCAAACTCAACTAAAGAAGGATTGTTAAAGCAAGGTTTATCATTGGATTTAGCATCAGACACTTCAGTAGATTTTGTTCTGGGTCAACTAGGTCACCCAAGATATCATGGGCCTAGATACACACAATACAAAACGAAAGGGTTAGTAAGGTCTCCTTACGAAACATTATTCTAATGAGTAGAAATACAGAAAACAAAGAAGAAATACTTAAAGTAAATGGTGCAATTGATCTTATTAATCAAAGATTAGATACAATAGAAAATAATCATTTAGCACATATTCAAAAAGACGTTGATAGAATTATGTATGTTATATCAGCAATTGGATTAGGTTTATTAGGTCAATTTTTATACTTACTTACAAGAAATATTTAATGGAATTAATGCTGATAATGTATTTTTGTTCAGCATTAGTTAATGATTGTCAAGGGCCATATATGATGCCAGAGTCTTATAAAGATTATAACACTTGTATGGTTTCAGGTTATTCAGAATCATTAAATAAAATGAAAGAAATTGATAACGAAGAAGTTAATCAATACATGATTTATATTAAGTTTGTATGCCAAGAAGATACAAGAACAGCTACATAAAGTTGTACCTTTGTTAGTTGATTTATTAGTTCAATAACTATAAAACCTATACTATGCTTCGCAAATCAATACTTGTTATAAGTGATCAACACGCTCCATACCATCATATTGATACTCTTGACTTTCTTAGAGCTATCAAGCAAAAGTATAAGCCTGACTGTGTTGTAAACATAGGTGACGAAATGGATTGGCATTCAATTTCATTCCACGATTCTCACCCTGGTTTATATTCCCCAAGTCATGAGCTTGTAGTTGCTAGAAAATTTCTTCAAGATTTAGAAAAGTTATTTCCTAAGCAACATATCATGGACTCTAATCATGGTAGTTTAGTTTTTAGAAAAGCTACTAAGTATGGGTTACCTCATGAAATCTTTAAGTCATACAATGATATGCTTGGAGTTGGTAAAGGTTGGACATGGCACGATGATTTGATTATTAAAGCATCCAATGGTCAAGACATTTACTTTTGTCATGGTAAGTTTAAAGACGTGCTTAAAGTAGCACAACAATACGGAATGTGTACTGTCCAAGGACATTATCACACTTCATTCAAAATAGATTATTGGAGCAATCCAAATCAACTACTTTGGGGTATGCAAGTTGGGTGTTTAATTAACATGAAAAGTTTAGCTTTTGAATATAATAAACTTCAAAAATCTAGACCAGTAATAGGAACAGGAGTTATCATTGATGGATTACCAATATTAATCCCAATGGTTTTAAATAATAATGGCAGATGGAATAGAAAAATTACCTAGAGGAATAAGAAACAAAAATCCTGGCAATATAAAGCTAGGAACTAATTGGGATGGACTGGCAGATGAACAATCTGATCCAGTTTTTTGTGTATTTAAAGAAGCAGTATGGGGCATTAGAGCTCTAACTAGAATACTTTTAGTCTACAGATTTCAACATAAAAAATATACAATAGAAAGTATCATCTCTAGATGGGCTCCTCCTATTGAAAACGATACAGATGCTTACATAGTATTTGTTTGTAAGAAAATGGATTTTGAACCTAAAAAAGAATTACATAATAGTATTGAACATTATCTACCATTAGTAAAAGCAATAATACAAATGGAAAATGGTTCTCAACCATATGATGATGAGTTAATAGTAGAAGGAATGTATAAAGCTTGGGATGGTTTTCCAACAAACACCAACAAAGTATATTAATATGGAAGGTAACCTCAATGAATTACTGGTTTACTTTTTGGTTGGTCTTAGCTTTTACAGCTCTAGCCCTATTAGGTGGGCCTAGTTTAAATTAAAAAAGGGGAGATATATATGTGGTTAAATTTATTATCCATGGGTGTAAAGACAGCTAGTCATTTATACAAAAACAAACAAACGACTAAACAACTAATGTCAGATGCTCGAATGAGACACGCTGAGAAAATGAGTACAGGTGAGATTGAATATAAAGCGAAAGTTATTGAGAGCAATGATCAAGGTTACAAGGATGAGTTTGTCCTTGTGCTTATATCTATGCCTATCTGTATACTGGCTTGGTCTATCTTTTCTGACGATCCAGAAATTCATACTAAATTAACATTATTTTTTGATTATTTTAATCAGCTACCATACTGGTATCAAGCTATCTTCATAGGAGTCGTAAGTGCTATCTATGGTTTAAAAGGTGCTGATATTATGCGTAAGCCAAAGTGAACATAGTTAAAGGCTATTGCAAAGAGTGTAAAAAAGAAATTGTACACACGCAGTCTTTTATAACTTTACCAAACAAACAAATATTATGCCCTAAATGTTACAAGAGCTCAGGAGCTCAGTTACCTTTTTGGGATAAATATAACAAACCAACTTTTAATAAATGAGAAAGTTATTAATAATTATATTATGTTTATTTTATACTAATGCTTTTGCAGGTAGTACACAAAGTAACACGTCTGGTTCAAACACAGCTATAGAAGGTGGATACACAGGTGGTGCAACTACATATGAATCAGGAAGTACATCTTCAACAACAAGTACAAACAGTTCCACATCTAATATAAAGTCAGCTCCTCCTACAGCATCAGCACCCTCATACAATTCTATGACTCAAGATGTATGTAGTACAGGTGCATCAATGGGTGTTCAAACATTTGGTATTGGTATTACTGGTGGTAAACATTTTATTGATAGTAATTGTGAAAGATTAAAGTTAGCTAGAATACTAAATGACTTTGGAATGAAAGTAGCAGCAGTAGCTATACTTTGCCAGGACGAAAGAGTCTTTGAATCTATGATACAAGCTGGAACTCCTTGTCCAATAGATGGCAAAATTGGTGGTGAAGCTATGTCGTTGTGGTCTAAATATGATCATGAAAGACCAGATTATAAAACATATGTTAAACGTATGAAGAAACGTGAAGTTATAGATAAATCAATAGAAGTTAAAGAACTTAAATTTATAGAATCTCTACCTATTCATGAACCGAAAAACTAATACAGCTTTAATTGCACTCTTAGGAACTATACTTATGGGACTTAGTACATGGGTTGTAATTACACTCGTAGAAATTCAAGTTTTAGTCCATATGATTCAACAAGAATTAATGGGGTTTGAAAAAGTTATAGGACGTATTTATTATCACATGGATAAAATTAAATGAAATGGTGGTGTTGGATAGTTTGGGGTAGTCTTTTATGGTTAATGTTAAATTGGTTTGGTAACTCAGTAGGATTAGCAGATGAAAATGACACAGCTTTTACTACAAACATATTACCTAATGCTGGAACAACTAAATCAAACAAAAGTAATTCTACTTTAGATGGTGTACAATCTGGATCTACTGGTGCATTAGCTAATGGCAG
>ENA-ORXF01002878-ORXF01002878.1-marine-metagenome-genome-assembly--contig:-NODE-2878-length-10032-cov-5.354093_pt1 | contig 10032 bp, 6 predicted proteins | sample MGYA00237864_ERZ511476 | MGnify/ENA primary metagenome ERZ511476 (study PRJEB26306, sample SAMN06343908) | marine metagenome | isolation source: coastal waters | place: Atlantic Ocean: West Antarctic... | reverse complement strand
GCATTATAAGAAGGACGGTACTGAACATAAAGGCGGTACTCACAAGATGCCTGACGGTTCTTTGCACACTGGTAAAGCACACAGTAAAACAAGTGTAAAATTATTTCACTATAAAGACCTAAGTAAAAAAGCAAAGGCAAAAGCTGATGGCACTAAAAAAGTCACAAAAAAGTCTTAAGTCTTGGACTAATCAGAAATGGAGAACCAAAAGTGGTAAACCTTCTACACAAGGTCCAAAGGCTACAGGAGAACGCTACCTTCCAGCTAATGCTATTAAAGCTATGGGTACTGGGGCATATGCGGCTTCTACAGCTAAAAAGAGAGCAGATACTGCAAAAGGTAAGCAAGTCTCTAAGCAACCTAAAAGGGCGGCTAAAGCTTCCAAGCCGTACAGGAAAGTAACATGAGTAGAGTACTAAACGAAAAGCAGCAACTCTTTATGCAAGTCTTGTTTGATGAGGCACAAGGAGATGTTGTACAAGCTAAGAAGTTAGCAGGGTATGCAGATGGCTCCGCTACTAAGACTATTATAGAGGGCTTAAAAGACGAAATCTTTGAGGCTACAAAGACTTACATGGCACGACTTGGGCCTAAAGCGGCTGTAGCTTATGGTAGTGCTTTGATGGACCCTACACAGTTAGGCGTTAAAGAGAAGATGGTAGCTGCTGGTCAAATATTGGATCGTGCTGGTGTAGTTAAGACTGAGAAGGTTGCTGTTGAGGCTAGTGGTGGTTTGTTTATTCTACCTCCTAAAGAAAGTAATGATGACTAGGTTCTTTCCGTTTAATGACTTAGGTTATTGGATGCTACCTAAGCCTAAGAAGTTAAGGCACTGGGAGAGGATACCTCGTTTAGTAAAGGTTGTACCTTTTGGGTACGAGATAGACCCTGAAGATGACGAATGGCTAAACCCCATTGAGAAAGAGTTAGAGCTATTAGAGCTTGCAAAGAAACATTTAAAGCAGTATAGTTACAGAGAAGTAGCTGCTTGGATTACTACACAGTCAGGCAGAAGTATATCTCACATGGGCTTAAAGAAAAGGGTTGACCTTGAGCGAAAACGTAAAACAACTGCTAGAATCAAACGTGAGCTTGCCCAAAGGCTCCAAAAAGCAATCACGCACTACGAAACGCTCGAAAAAGAAAGAACAGGTTATTGCAGCTACGCCGACTAAAAAAGTTTCACGTGAAACAAAGAAAGTTCCAGCTACGGTTATACCTGCGCCGTATGACGTAGATTATGCACAGAACATTGTCTTTAAGCCTAACGATGGGCCACAGACAGACTATCTAGCTTCTAGTGAGCGTGAGGTTCTGTATGGCGGTGCAGCGGGTGGTGGTAAGAGCTACGCGACACTAGCAGACCCGTTACGTAGCCTTAATCATAAAGAGTTTAGTGGCCTACTTGTACGTCACACTACAGAGGAACTTAGAGAGCTTATACAGAAAAGTCAAGAGTTATATCCTAAAGCTATTCCCGGTATTAAATGGTCAGAGCGTAAATCTCAATGGGTTACACCTAGAGGCGGTCGCATCTGGATGAGTTACCTAGACAAAGACCAAGACGTTATGCGTTATCAAGGACAGGCGTTTAACTATATAGCATTTGATGAGTTAACTCAATGGGCTACACCATTTGCGTGGAATTATATGAGGAGTCGCTTGAGATCTGCAGCACCCGAACTAGGTCTGTACATGAGGGCTACAACTAATCCCGGTTCGATAGGACATCAGTGGGTTAAGAAAATGTTTATTGATCCCTCTGAGCCTAACAAATCTTTTTGGGCTACAGATATTGAGACAGGAGATAGACTAGAGTATCCTAAAGGGCATACTAAGGGCGGTCAACCATTATTTAAACGTAGGTTTATACCTGCAAGTTTGTTTGACAATCCTTACCTAGCTGACAGTGGTGACTACGAGACTATGCTTTTGTCTATGCCAGAGCATCAACGTAAACAACTACTAGAGGGCAATTGGGATGTTAATGAGGGTGCGGCTTTTCCAGAGTTTAACAGAAAAATTCATGTTGTCGAACCTTTTGATGTGCCAAATGGCTGGACGAAGTTCAGAGCTTGCGATTATGGTTATGGTAGTTGGACAGGTGTTGTATGGTTTGCTGTTTCTCCCTCTGAGCAGTTAATAGTTTATAGGGAGATGTATGTTACAAAGGTGACAGCTACAGACCTTGCAGATATGATACTAGAGGCAGAGTCTGAAGATGGCACTATAAGATACGGCGTGTTGGACTCATCCCTCTGGCATAAAAGAGGTGATACTGGGCCTAGCTTGGCAGAGCAAATGATTATGAAGGGCTGTCGCTGGAGACCTTCAGATCGCTCTAAGGGTTCTAGGGTTTCAGGTAAAAATGAGATACACCGCCGTTTGCAGGTGGATGAGTTTACTGAGGAACCCCAACTCGTATTCTTCTCCACCTGCACCAACTGCATAGCGCAAATACCAAGTTTACCTTTAGATAAACGAAACCCAGAAGACGTTGATACAAATGCAGAAGACCACTTGTATGACGCTATACGCTATGGCATAATGACAAGACCAAGAAGTTCCCTATGGGATTTTAATCCTGCAACACAGAGAAGCGGCTTCCAAGCTGCTGATCCTACATTTGGATATTAAGTATGAGTATGGACCCTGAAGATTTTACAACAGACTTTGAACAGAACTTAGAATCCGCAGAATCAGCGCACATTGATGATGTGAGTACTGAAGCTATGTCTGATCCTAAAGCAGGACATATCATTGATTTAGTTATGAGTAAGTTTAATAAAGCAGAAGACTCACGCTATACTGATGAACAGCGTTGGATGTCGGCTTACCGTAACTACAGAGGTATATACAATACTGAAGTACAGTTCACAGAAGCAGAGAAGTCACGTGTCTTTGTAAAGGTAACTAAGACTAAGACCCTCGCTGCATACGGTCAAGTAGTAGATGTACTGTTTGGTAATAAGAAGTTCCCTCTAGCTATAGACCCTACTACTTTACCAGAGGGAATAGAGGATTCTGTACACTTTAATACAGACCCTAAAGCAGAAGAGGGCTTAGACGAAATAAAAGAAGCCTTTAATCCTGTGCCTTTGTTTGACGGCACTAATGAGCTTGAGCCGGGAGACACTGTTATATCTTTGCGTGAACGTGTGGGAGGTATGTTTAAGAAACTACAACCCATTGAAGATAAACTAATTGATGGACCGGGAACAGCCCCTACGGAAGTAACTTTTAATCCTGCTATGATTGCAGCTAAGAAGATGCAAAAGAAAATACATGATCAACTAGAGGAGTCAGGCGCTAACAAACAGTTGCGCCTCAGTTCTTTTGAGTTGGCTTTGTTTGGTACAGGTATTATGAAGGGTCCGTTTGCGGTCAACAAAGAATATCCTAACTGGAACGAAGTGGGTGAGTATCAACCTACTATTAAGACTGTGCCTTCTACTAGCCATGTATCTCTTTGGAACTTCTACCCTGATCCTGATGCAGCTAATATGGATGAGGCAGAGTACATTGTAGAGCGTCACAAATTGTCTCGTTCACAGGTACGTGCGCTTAAAGGTAGACCTTTCTTTCGTGACAACGCCATTGAGAAGTCTCTTAACATGGGCGAGTCCTACGAGAAGAAGTGGTGGGAACAAGCCATGGAGGATGATGCTCAAGAGGCTAAGGCTGAGCGTTATGAGTTATTTGAGTTCTGGGGCTACGTTGACACAGAGACCCTTAAAGAGCATGACATTGATATTCCTAAAGAGTTAAAAGATACAGAGCAGTTAAGTGTAAACATTTGGGTTTGTAATCATCAAGTAATCCGTATGGTTATGAATCCGTTTAAACCTGCCCTTATTCCTTACTATGCTGTACCCTATGAGCTTAACCCTTATAGCTTCTTTGGTGTAGGTATAGCTGAGAATATGGATGATACTCAGACCCTTATGAATGGGTTCATGCGTATGGCGGTAGACAATGCGGTTATGTCAGGTAACCTTTTGATAGAGATTGATGAGACTAACTTAGTCCCCGGCCAAGACCTATCTCTGTACCCCGGCAAGGTGTTTCGTAGGCAAGGGGGTGCGCCCGGTCAAGCTATCTTTGGTACTAAGTTCCCGAATGTAGCTGGCGAGAACATGCAACTCTTTGATAAGGCACGTGTATTAGCAGACGAGAGTACTGGCTTTCCTAGCTTTGCTCACGGTCAGACAGGAGTGCAAGGTGTTGGACGAACGGCTTCTGGCATTAGTATGCTTATGTCTGCTGCTAATGGCTCTATACGAAATGTAATTAAGAATGTAGATGACTATATGCTTGCTCCTTTGGGTAAGGCGTTCTTTAACTTCAACATGCAGTTTGACTTTGATCCTGAGATTAAGGGTGACTTGGAAGTACGCGCACAGGGTACTGAGAGCTTAATGGCTAACGAAGTGCGTAGCCAACGTTTGACCCAGTTCTTGCAGGTAGTACAAAACCCTGCGTTGGCTCCCTTTGCCAAGATGGACTACATCATTCGTGAGATTGCTATCAGCATGGACCTTGATCCTGATAAGGTTACTAACTCAATGCAGGACGCTGCTATTCAAGCTGAAATATTTAAGCAGTTCGCACAGCCTCTGCCAGTCCCACCAGCAGCAGCAGGAGCCGCACCAGAGGGAGGGATTCCTCCTGAAGGGGGTCAACCACCGCAAGGACCACCAGCACCACAGGGGGCCGCTCCTACAGGCCCAGAGGACATGGGCGGTGGTGGAGGCGGTAACATAGGTATTGGCGCTGCTGCTGCACCGGGAGAACAAGGCTTTACAGGGAACGTACAGTAATGAGTTTTGCAAGCATGGGAGCAAAGGCTCTAAAGGAAATCTTTACAGAAGGTGTAGGAGAGACTACACAGGCTTTAGGTAAGGCTTCTCCTAGTGTTACAGTTAAGCCTCAACGCTTTGATGCAAAATTACTAGAACAGGCGGGAAGACAATCTGTAGGATCAAGAGAAATACTTGTTGATATGCCTATTAGAGACTTTCTTAAAGTGGCAGAAAAAGTAAGTCCTGACGATCCGCAAAGAGCTGACTCAAGAAAAATAACAAAAGAGCTTGTAGAAAAAGGTACGCCTTTTAGGTCCATTCCAAGTCTTACATTTGAAAACTTAGGGGATGGTACAGCAAAGGCTACAGGACATGAAGGGCGTCACAGAGCTATGGCTTTACTCGCTGCAGGAGAAGATACTATACCTGTAGTTTTGCATAGTTATGGCGGTAAAGGCGGGAGTATTCGTTGGGGCCAACAAAATGACCCTGACAGTTTTGACTATAAAGATGTATTACCTGACAGGCTAAAGAGTGAAGACACTGATGATGTAGTGCCTATGCCTGATATTGCTAAAAACATCCGAAAGGAAACTGCAGCAGACGATATACTTAGAGAAGTAAACCCTAGCTTAGTCCAAAGGCCAACTAAATGAGTATCCTAAAGAAGTTAGTAAACGATAAACCTCTATGGGATGCTTTCTGTGTTGAACTTGATGTAAGGCTTGACAGGGTACATACTACTATGGAGCAGAGTGAAAATTCGGATAACTTGTTTCGCTTACAGGGTCAAGCTGCAGCGTTCAGATCATTGAAGACTTTAAGGGCAGGAGTAAACGCAGATGGTTAATACTTTAGAGCAACAAACAGAACAGGCTATGGGTCTTCAACCTGTACCTGTTAAACCTAATCTGGCGCAACAGTCTGCTGATTTGTTAGATAAAGAGATACAAGAAGCTAAAGATTCTGGAATAAGTCAAGACCGCTTTAGACCTACTGTTGCTGATGTAGCAAATACTATTGTAGACTTTACTCCTATATTAGGAGACATTAAAGGTGGCGTTGAGGGTGCTGAAGTTATCTTTGATGAGCTAAAAAAAGATGACCCTAGTTTTGTTTTTATAGGTATAGTAGGTGGGGCAGCAGTATTAGGTTTAATTCCCGGCGTTGGTGACGCTGCTCAAAAGTTAATTATGAAGGGTGCAAAGTACTTTAAAAAAGATAAACTAGTACCTGAAGTTATGGAAGAACTTTCTGTAGACAAGAAAAATTTAGTAGAAGAATTAACTAAAAACACTGAATACACTCCTACGACAGAAGGCGAACTATATGCGGATAGAATAGCTACTATGCTTAGAGAGGGCAGAGGTAGTAATATTACAGATGATATGCTTGAAGAAGCAGGTAAGAACCCTGACTTTCATAAAAGTTTAACTCAAGAGTATATTGATGGTAACGTAGGTATGGATTTACCTATGGATTGGGAAAGTACAATGGCCCGTGCTGCTGACCAAGGTATTATTGAGACAAGATATCATGGTTCTAACTACAAGGGTTTACCCTACTTCAGGGGAGAAGGAAAAAGGCGGGGTGCAGGTATGTTTAACTCCGATAATGTTTTTAAAGCCTTTACTTATGAAGGCCAGAAGGGTGAAACTTACTCTTTACTTATGCGTCCTTTACCAAAAGATGCTCCTGAAGTAGACGTAAAAGGGGCTAGTTGGTCAAACTTAGATAAACCCCCTCCAAAGTTTGAATTAGATGCAAGAGGTTATCAAGGTAAGCAGATAGGACCAAACCCTGAATCTGGGCCTGTATTACAAGGGTCATCTATTGCACGTAAGGAACAGAGATTAGGTGAGTTTCTACCAGAAGAAACAGGTAATTTAACTACTGATTCTTTTATGAAAAAAGCGTCACAATTAGGATACCCCGGAGCTACAATTAAAAATGTAGAGGATGTTGGGGCTTCTACTCCTGCAGGTTTATCACGCGATGAGGCTGCAACAGTAAGGGCTTTAGCTAGAAAACCTTCTGAAACTCAAGCTAGGACTGACACTACAGGCATACGCTCTGTAGGCGCAAGGTTTGACCCAAGGCTAACAGGTCTAAAAAACATCAATATGGCACAAGGAGGGCTTACATCAATAGGCGAACAAATGGGTGATGCTTTTAGTAACGATGCTTTAGTAGATGCTAAAGAAACTTTAACTGCAGATCAGAGAAATACGCTTTATAAATCAGGTCAGAACCCTCTTACTCTTTTAGGTATGCTGTCAGGCATTCAACCAACTTTCTTTAATAGTGAAATTGCTAATGCTTACGCATACCCCAACCTAGAAGATACAAATGCTTTATTAAGAAAAAAACGTAATAGCAAATTTAAAGATAGGGAATTAACATCAAAACAAAAAGCTTTAGCTTCAGAAAAGACTGAAAGTCAATGGCGTCAAGGCATTAAAGACTTTTTAAAAAAGAGTACCCAAGGTCTGCCTGAAGAAGAAATAGATACTATTGTTTCCGAATTAAATCCTAATCTTTCTCAAACTTTCTTTGCTAAAGGGTCAGCAGACGCGAGAGAAATAAGAGGGCATGAAGCAGCTCATATTGCTCTTAAAAAAGTAATACTTTTAAAAGATAGAATGGAAGCTAATGAAGCAGGTTCTTTTGAATTAGAATACGGAAAATCTCTTAGCCGACAAATTGAAGCTATAACAGATCGTACTGCAAGTATTAATAACCAAGAAAATGTTACTCAAATGTTTGATGCAAGGAGGGGTGCTACTTTTACAAACCCTGAATCTGGTGGGCCTTTGTTTGATGGAAAACCTTATTATAGCTCTGATGGACCATATGATGATATGAATCCAAATACTTTAGAAGGCAATACATCCATGCCTTATTTTAATGAGGCTTTTACAAAGTTTCAACAAGGCGAACCTATATTTAGGGATGAGTATGAAATTACTGCTGCAAGTGCTGATGCAGCAAAATCAGACAACAGAGCTTTTCATAACAAATCTAGTCGTAAACCTTATACTGATGCTACCGAATCAAAAGCAGAAATACAAGGTTATAAAAGAGACCAATATGACGATACTTTAAATAACTTATTTGATAGACATTTTGATAGTGTTGGTATGCAAGGACTTCTACATGCAGTTTCAGATTTAACTGCAAAAGAATTAAAAGTTGACCCTATGAAATTTCGTACTCAACAAGGACTTAAAATACAGCCTCTTGGTGGTAGTCCAGAAGATTTTAGGTCTTTAAGGCCTGTATTAAGAACATTTAACGAAGGCGGGATGGCAATGGACGAACAAATGGAAATGGCGATGAGCGGTGAAGCTGAGACAGTAGACCCTATATCAGGCAATGATGTACCACCGGGATCACTTCCTGTTGAGGTACGTGATGACATTGACGCTAAGCTAAGTGAAGGTGAGTATGTTGTACCTGCTGACGTTGTTCGTTTCTTTGGTGTAAAATACTTTGAAGATTTACGTATGGAAGCAAAAAATGGCTTGCAACAGATGGATGCTGATGGTAGAATAGGCGGTGAACCTGTTGCTGACGAACCACAGATGCAGATGGCTGAAATGGGAGATCAAGACATTGACGCTCTAATTGATGCTGAAATGAATAATATGAATCAGGGTGGAATGATTGGTCAACAAAACCCTTCTAATAGTATGTATAGTGACCCTAATAAAGTAGATGATGTGATTGCTAAGATTGGCGAAGCTGCAGCGCAGAACCCTGAGATTTCTCGTATGCTAGGAGAAAGAGGTATAGCTGTACCTACAACAGGTGCAATGCAAACTCCAGAGGAAATGAAAGACGCTAATACACCTGAGATATCAGAGGAGCCTAAGATTGCTGCTAATCAGGGCGGCTTGATGGGTTATGCGCCGGGAGGTAGTGTATCAGGCTATGATCCATCTGCTGTACCTACGATTGATATTGACTTTGATCAAGGGTTTGACTCAGAGGCATACCTTGATACTCTTATGGGCGAGGAAGGTGCTACAGGTCAAGTAACAAGTCAACTAGTTATTATGCCTGATGGTACAGAAGAGGAACTATATTGGCCTACAAATATTCCTTTACCTGAAGGCTATAAATCTAAAGTATCAATGGCTATAGATACAGTAGGGGGTCTAGGCTCACAAAGAAGGGAAGCTGACCCTGTACAAAACACTGATCCGGGCTATGATGGATCAAAGTCAAAAGTTCGCGTAGCTCCTAATGTTTTAGATTATGATAAATTAACGCTTAGAGAAATGCAAGTAATTGGAATGGACATAGACCGTAAAAAAGGCTTTATGACTGTAATGCCTTTAGGCAGTATTGCTAACGCTGCAGTTTCTGCAAATTACAAAGCAGGATTAGTTAAAAAACAAAGAGAAATAGATACGTTTGACGAGCCACAGAAAACAGAAGCACAAAGTCAGCTTAATAACTTAAAAAAAGGCGTCCATGTTGACACAGGAAAGCCTCTAGTAGATATTAGTGTTTCAGCTACAGGTCTATTCGGTGCAAAAAAAGGTACAGCTACAAGGGCAGTAATAGACGAATTAAGGGAAATTCAAAGGCGTACAAAACTAGACCCTAAAGTGGAAAATTCTGTTGCTTTAGACCCCACTGACGAAGTTGAATTGGGTGACATTGCAACTACTTTAAAGTTTGTAGTTAAGGATGCAATTTCAACTCAAATAGATGCTACTGCTTCATTATTAGGAGTGGATACTGGTGATATTTTACAATTACCTTTAGGACTTGATGGAGAAGCTGAGGGAGAAGCTGATGGAGAAGATGAGGGAGAAGATAAGGGAAAAAATGTAGTAACCAATGCGGCTGATGACATCGTAGAAAAAATTGATCCTTTAGCCGATGTAGTTGACAATAGTGGAAGATTTGATGAACCTATAAATAAAGACATCCAACTGGAGGTTGTTGATACGCCTGTTGCTCCAGTAGCACCTATGCGTACTTCAACGCCTACACGGGGCCAAGACTATGACGGTAGTAAAAGAGATAGGTTTGGAGAATATACAGGCGTAGACAGTGTAGATATGTCTGCTGCTGGCAAGAAAGCTAGGGATGATGATTTAGCAGAAAACAGAGGTGGCTTAATAGGTAAACGTAAAAAAACAAGCTACGCTAACGGCGGCTACGTAACTAGCAAGAAAACTAACCAGCGAAAGAATGGCCTAGCTAGTAGGTCGTA
>ENA-ORXF01002877-ORXF01002877.1-marine-metagenome-genome-assembly--contig:-NODE-2877-length-10034-cov-7.606910_pt1 | contig 10034 bp, 9 predicted proteins | sample MGYA00237864_ERZ511476 | MGnify/ENA primary metagenome ERZ511476 (study PRJEB26306, sample SAMN06343908) | marine metagenome | isolation source: coastal waters | place: Atlantic Ocean: West Antarctic... | reverse complement strand
CACCATTACCAATTTTAATCTTTCCACCAGGTGCACCACCTGGATCCATTATTTTTGTTCCATCATACCCTCGCGGAACAAGCCCAGCATGAATTACAATAGAACGATTTCGGCTTGCCAGGAGCTTGGGAATGTTTTTTTTCGCCGGCTCGATGAGAAGTCCGCGCCATCCAAAAAACTTCTCCAGGGCCAGAGTGTTTGACTGAAAGACACCGTCATGTCCACCACTTTCGATAAAGAACCCTCCTGGCCACGTTGTCACCTGGCGAATAGTTCTGTCCAATGGCGGGTATGGATGTGAACAGCAGGATGAAAAAGGATGTTCAATAAACGCTGCATGTGTCAGTTGATTCGCTGAGGGGGCAATCCACTCTCTGTATTGCATGCCCTTCGGCGCCAAGTGGAAGTGACCAGCCATGCTGAAGTCAATGAGTTTAGGAAAAGGTACAGCGTCTGCATTCTTCAGATCCGTTGATATTTCAAGAGGTTGGTGGTGATTGCCACTGAAGTTTAAATTTTTCGAAACACCATTGTAAAGAAGTGCGGGGCGGGACTGTACCACGGGCTCACCGAGTAATGTTTCCAAATAAATTTTTGGTCTTGACACATGTGTAAACAGTGGGTGATGAAAATTGCAAATCATTAACACGACAATTAATACGAATGGAAAGGGGGTGCCCGTTTTGTAAACATCACGCCATGCTGCCATGATCCAGAAACAAGTCGTAAACACCCACCAGATTAAATACATGAGTCCGGTCGCAGGACCGTATATACCAACAGGAGCCATTGTATAGAGAGATTACATACTGTAATTGTTTTTATTTTTAATAAAGTGTCTTTCAGATTCAATTTTCTTGTGCTTCTTACTGAGAGGTTAATGTTCAATAAACATATTGTATAACATAAAAAGTGGGTGTGTGGTGGGATGCTTTGAAAGCAGTGGAATGTTCCCATACCCCTACAGCCATACACAAATAACCCCTGATTTGTCTTCATGCCCTAATTATAAATTTGTCATATACTCATACAAACATAGTCCTTTTCAAATCTGCTGAGGATATGTTATCATGTGTTCGAAATTAGGGGTGTGTTGCCCATGATTCGGAATGTAATGAGAGACAGCTCGAGGTTCATAGTTTCTGTCATTTACTTGCGCGTCGTCTCTGGTGGTAGGCCTCGGCACAAATGACACATGTAATATCACAATTAATATAAAAAAGGCTATTGCACAGAAATGGATTAAATACACCATGGATACTATATTCATGACTACATATGGGTAATTATTGCCCATCAGGTAATTTTTGCATTCTGCTGGTATATCATCAGACCAGATAATATCGATACTGATCACTCCCCACACACAAAAGAATATAAGAACTACTACCACTGAAACATAAAAATATACTTTCTGTTCGATTACACTGGTTCCAAATATTACAAAGGGTAATACAAGAGAAGCAATTCCTTGCACTCGGAGCCATGTAACAACAAACCCTTTTTCACCGAGCATAGATTTCGCGTCTTCAATGTGCCCAAGAGGATTGCAGAAATCCTTGATTTGATCAGAATATCCTGCTGTCAAGCATAATACTGCAATTAATATGATTGTTGATTCTGAAAACAGACCTTTGTATGGGTTTGGAGTGTCTCTGGATGACATTTGCTGATGACATATTATTATGTGGTTATATATACTATGAACTGTATACAAATAAGATATTTAAAGTACGGGCATTATAAATGATACATGACAAACATGACTTTGGACACATGGCGCGAGTACATGGCATCTATCCACAATGCTCGTGATTATATTAAACACCCATGCGTTGATGCACTTGACTTGTGTGATGGGCCGTGTGTACACACCGTGTATTGGGATTCATGCGTCGTGACCGTGAATGAAGATAGGTTGATCCTATAAAAATTTGCACGCGTGTCATGAATCCTTCAAAACCCGAAACCAAACACACAAGTATGCTTCCATTGTCATGAATCCTTCGAAACCCTCTAGAAATAATTTGACAGATAGAGCCGCCTGAATAGTCTTGAGGTGAAACAGACTCTCGTGATGGACTTAGTCGGAAGTACTTACTTTCCCCCAGGTTTTCATTGAAAATTACCACTTCTCCTAAACACTTCCACACAAGCCGGCTTAGAGAATTTTTGTTTATTCGGAAAACCAAGCCTAGAGGAAGTACATTGATATTCCGAAGCCGATTCTCTGTTCGTGGTCAACATGCTTGTTCTTTCACTGTCCATATGTATATAAGTATTATAACGTTCACAAATATTATACAGCCTGCACATAGTAAAATGACATCACGGAAATACAAAATCCCCTCGTTAGCCAGAACAGGCATAGCTGCAGCTGCGATGGCAAGCACGGGACTCATGAATGGAGCCAGACAAACACAAGAAGTGTCACGTGTCCCCAACTGGGGACAATTCCAAGATATGTGTGGCGTCGAACCAGTTAAAGATGGACCACAACAGAAAGTTCGACAGGCAGTGCAAGATCAAAAAATATGCTTAAGCCAACACGTAAATGACAAATCGACTCTGACAAAGAGTGAATACAAAGAACTACTGAAACGAGAGTACATGTTTCATCAACATTTACATCATGTAGGTGCACGAAATGGAAATCAAATTGTGCATAAAGCATCAGAAGAAGGTGAAAATAGAGATTTGGCCGAAGCAGAGCGCTCCGACTACTTGACGGAACTGCGTAAAAATATGGATGACAATGATACTTGGGAAAATTACTGGCAACAAAGGAGGGACCGCGACCGTGTGGACAAGAATGATCAGTATTCAACGCGCAGACGGTACAAAAATTCACACAAAGATTCAGGACAGGATGAGGGAGATGGATGGGGGTTGCCGCCTATGGATATTGGATCTATAGATTTAGAAAACGAAGAGGAAAAGAAGCATAGACTCACAAGACACCGTCTTGAAATGGAAAAAATATATGGAATTGATTACAACGAGTCTCAGGGAGATGGTTTGGGTATGGGACCTATCAAAGTAGGATCAACGGACAATCACAGACCCACGGTCAGTCTCCAGGAAATGGATGAAATTAATGGTATTTTTATGCAAATTTGGTTTTCAATCTGCAAGGACAAATATGGATCATACAAGTCAGATGCCTTTAAAGACGAAGATAACATGAAAAAACTGGCACAAGGCGTCTATGAGTACATAGAGGGTCTCCACACACACAACAGAGCACTGAGACAGGACTTGTTCTTGTATGCAGACAAAAGTTATAACAAATTCACTGAATTTCTGACGTCACAATATAATACATCTAAAAGGTAATTCCCTGTTTGAGACAAAAACCCAAAACCCTACAAGGAATCAATTCCATTGTCGTGAATCCTTCGAATCCCTCAAGAAATAATTTAGTAGCTTTGCTCGAAACTCAATATACTTGAATCTCTTCCTTAGATCCCTTCCTTAGATGTTACAAAATATGCACTTGTTTTGGGATTTTATGAAGGGCGGGCATGTGCACTTGCTCGAGTTGACATAATCATGATACCAGTAAATTCGAAGATACTAATAGATTGATTTTGATTGCGGGATTGACTAATTCATAAGAGCAGGGTTTGTAACACGATTCTGCTCTCATGACCAGTACATAGAGTTTCCTGCATAGCTACTAGACCATTTTTTTCGAAGTAATAAAAGCAATGTCAATCAATGGCGTGGCCCAGCAAGTCACAATACTCTTATGAATTTACCACGAACTCCAATTTAGTACTGGAGATCGCCAGTCAAAATCAGTATATTAGTATTCGACCTCCTCAGTAAAAAGGCACATAGCCTAGATCATTTTATATATATACGGGACAATCTTGTAGGGAGCTAAATGTCAGTAAAAGGTCAATGCCAGTGCGGGAAATCATGCCCATTACAGTCAGGCACCAGCGGGGCATGTGGTCGAGAAGGAGGAGACTGCCTGAGTTTTCACGGGAGAGTACGTGTCAATAGTAAAGGATTGACTACATGTGAAATGGATGGAGGCGCCTATAAAATTGCTGTACGTGGTGTAGTCGGTCGGTCTGTAGACGTGGAAGCTGTCAATATCGCTATCACCCCCGGCACTGCAGATGACATATGGACTCTCTTCATCGACATCGAGCAATGCCCTCCTGCGTGGTGCACGGAACAAGACGACGAATTCATAGAGATTCAAACCATGCAAAGGCTTGGTGTATTGGACCCGCACGGCCACCACCACGGGAAACTAGTCCATGCTGGCTATAGCTATTCTGGGCTGTGTCCGGAAATGGCAAACATCCACAAAAAAATGCACGCAAAAGGTCTACACGGGGTGTTCTCGGACTTCGCAGCAAAACACGGGTATGGCCATGGTGTAAAAAAACTCGAAGACATTAATGCGTTGCGATTTGCTGTGTTCTATGTCAAACACGCCGGGCTGGACATCTTCAACTTTCAATCTCACGAGGTCCGGGACGAAATCCAGATGAGATCTGTCAGAGTTGGATGGCGCCCGTTGCTACGGGGAGTTGCAGAGTTCCTGCGCTTCGTAGAGAAGTTATTTGAAAGTCAAATATTCCACCTCGATGTCAGTGAGAACAATTTACGGTACAAATTGGAACACGTGACAGTTGATGATGACACAACCAGAATCACGCACGTGCACTTTCTGCTCATCGACTTTGGCTGGCCTGGTGTGCGAGCGTCAACAACCAGGGACGACCTTCTCTTTAAATTACCCACTTCTATGTTCCAGAGAGTTCATCCGTGCTACTTCATGTTTGACATGTGTTTTACTGTGTATTGTAATGTGATGAAGTTACAACCAGACAGATCAGTCGACAGTATCTGCGAGGAACTGTGCAGCCACTCATTTGCAGATGAGCTGCCCGAATCGTGGCAATTGAAACCTGAAAAAAACTCCGACATGGAACAAGAAATTCAATATGCGCCCGAAAATTACCAAGACACGCACACACATGACCAATTGACAAGAATGTGGGATTTTACGGCGAAGACAGTGTGTTCTGGCATCCTGAGATATACAGGTGATATCAAGCAGGAGATCGCCACTTGGCCGTCAGAAAACACCCCATTTGTGGCGCGAAGAGGGGATGATGACGAAACTGTGCCGAAGAGTTGGATGCCGTCATTCGTTGCAATATTCAACTATTATCGCTCTTTGTATTACACCAACAAAGAAACATTCTGCTTGACTCCAGATGCTTCTGACATGTATAAACGACACTTCGACCTATACGCATACGTTCAGATGATGTCATCGACCATTCTCGTCCACAGTCACTGCCTCTACCATGATGATGATGCACCCACCATGATGAAAACAGCTGCGAAGCTGTGCAACACCCTCGTGGCGCATGGGTCAACGGCCACCCTGCAAAATGTGTGTGCAAAGATTGAGGCCATGTCATTGATGTAGTTTTTGTTCTCATACTCACTTTGATTTTACACAAAACATACAAATGCCGGGCATGCGGTTTGACTCATTTTCACAGATTGATTAATGTTGTTTTGGTTACTTAGAAAAAATGGTCCTGTAGCTATGCTGGAAACTCTATATATTATAGTAGTAGTTATTGTTTTATTACAACGGCGACAGGCCCGTGTTCCCATCTCTACCAACTGGTGCACGATCGACTGACACTCGACGTGCCCAAGCCCGAAGACAAAGACATCCTTTAAGAGCGGGCTGCCGCGTTTTTCTCTGTATATTCAGGTCGTGAAAGAACAACTCGTGCTGTTCCGCGAGTATAAAAGACAGTGAATGTCAACTGCCTGGACAATATGAGCAACACAGAAACAGCTGCAGCCCTGGCGCGTCGCGAGAAAAAGGACGCCGATTACATGTGCGCGCTCGAGATTGCGCGGGACCGCCTCCGCCAAGCGAAAGACGTGTGTCGCCACGACGACCCTACGAGACGCCACCCCCTTTACTGGCACTTTCCACAGGAGGCCACTACACCGGCGCAATCGACACATCACGTGCCGGCACCGCTTGTATGTATCATGTGCGCCACACCACAGTTGAAAGGCGAATTTAGTCCCAACCACTTCCGAGAGTGTGTCATGTGTGGCATGGTGGTATGCCACGAGTGCTACTATAGAAGACACACACACTAACAATAGCTATAAATTGTTTGATGTGGCTTTTATTACTTCGCAACAAATGAGGACAGAATGTGAAGAGAGAACAAATATGTGGCTCTTGACCATTGCTCATTCAATAAATTTTCAGTTTAATTTAGCATACAGATTATTTGAGGAAAAGGCACAACAAGATTGATATGAAATCCAAATTTTGTCTACAAATTCATTATGGGGTGCTTGTCTTGCGCACATGGTGACGTATTCACCTCTTCATCATCGGCCGAAGGATAAAGTCTTGTTTTTCTCCTGAAAAATTTACAATATACTTATTGTACAATGTGGATCCATTGACAATATTACTGTCATATACCAGAGCATCATCACACAACGCATCCTCATTACAAACACTGGTTTTCTCATCAACTACGAAGAGCTGCTGTCCTGCAATTTTCCTCTTGACAGCATCTATGCTCACCTGCATCATAGCGAGGTACTGTTTTGTGATCTTCTGTTTTGCTTGAAAAATTGTGTCTGTATGCTGAAGATTGACAGATAATTGTTGGCGTTCAAGAAGTGACTTCCCAGATCTACGCAGAATCTCGGGAACTTTTTCAACCACGACATTCACAGTTATATTTGAACTCCCCATAGTTGAAAGCGGAATGGCCTGAATTGAAGCCCCATGGGTGATGCCGAGCTGTACCAATGTGTGTTCATACAACTTGTGTATTTCTGTTCCGTTAAAGGTGAGAATTAGTTTCTTGAATCCATGTCCCATACTCGAACAAATCTTCTTATGCACAACGGACACATCATCCCCAACAAGGACGTCCAATATTAGAGTCGTGTGCTGCCCGCTGTCTTTCTGAAATAAACAAACTTTTATTTGGAATCCTTCTATACCACAAATGTATCTGAACACAAACTCATATACAATTTTCTGAATATTGTCAGAAAAGCCACACTGAACTGAGAAGACATTCACAATTCGCGCAACGTAATCTTGGCCATACGAATTGTGATGGTGAAACCAACAAGATGCAAATATTTCTGCCAAAACAGATAAAGCATCGTAAGGTTGGTAGTGTGGACTAGATGCCATCTGACGGAGTGTGTAGAGATATGGACCATCAGTATTCACTCGTTTCTTCAAGGCATGCAAAAGAACGTGTATGGGAAATCTGTGACTACTTTCAGAATGCAAAAACACTTCTAGTGACGATTTTTCTCCATACCACAATACCATGTAACGTTTCCATATTTCCACACAATCTGCATAATTTAGATTCTCTGTATACAATGGTATGGCTGCTTGGCCTGACATTTCTCCTACACACAAATACAAGAATGTATATATATGTTTGTGGACTGGTACATACTCTGTGGATTCCAAATTGCCGCAGTGGCAAGTCTACATGGATATATAAAATAAAACGACGTGTATTTATGATCGAAACAGAAACAAATGTGCACAGTCATTTACAGCTTTTTATTATCCATAATAACGCCCTTACCACGGGAATATGATGTGTAATCTGTCAATCTACAATAAAGCATTAACACGGGAATATGATGTGTATTGTCGGCAATACCCATAACACACGGGACATGTTATTCAATGGGTGGCGTTCGCTCGTGGGTATCCGGCACTGAAGGCATTATATTCAGAATCGTCAATGTCAACTGTGTTCTCATACAACACATTGCCCAGCATATGCATGGTCCTCCTGTCGGCATCCGTGACCTCCGTCATTTACATATAGTGGAAAGTGAAAACGTGAACACGACAAATTTGTTGGCCCTGCTTCATCGCAGAAACCTCCGCAGCAACGTCCATATTGGCATCTGCCATCGTGCTGCTGTCTGAGTTCAACTGCGATCTTGTTGAATTTAGATACTAAATGAACCCCCACCAAAATTTGGTAGGTAATTTTGCGGGTGAAGCAGAATTCACAACAAACCGTGACCAAAAATTGGTACGTGATTTTGCGGGTGAAGCAATTTCACAACAAACCGTGACCAAAATTTGGTACGTGATTTTGCGGGTGAAGAAATTCCACAACAAACCGTGACCAAAAATTGGTACGTGATTTTGCGGGTGAAGCAATTTCACAACAAACCGTGACCAAAAATTGGTACGTAATTGTGCAGGTCTGTAGTTGTACCAGTTCCGTTTTGACATATTTTAAATATTTTGGATTTATTACATTTGTACTCGTATATATTTTGTTGATGTGTTGAACTTTTATTGGTACCAGTTCAATCTTATTTGATTTGATCGTTTTAATTGTGATTTGTACCAGTTTCAATTTGTATTCATTTTGATCGTTTTGAAGGTTATTTGTACCAGTTCCGTTTTTGTCCGTTAACAATACGTACCATGTTTTGTTGTTAACAATACGTACCATGTTTTGTGGTTCCAAACTCAACCATTATTACCTTCTGCGTGGGAGCAAAAAAAACGACACTTCCGAAACTCTCTTCACGCACACGCTGTTGAGAGAGTATGCAATTTCGGCCTTTGATGTTAGAGATCAGCACGCACACGAAAAATTACACCGCCCCAGTTGCCATTGATTCCATGTTTCCGCGCCTGGACAAGCAATGCGTGTTTTTCGTGATCAGCAGGTTCGCGAAGGTACATTCGCTCAAGAACCAGAAGTGGAACGGCCGGACAGTGAATGTCGGGAAGTTGGTAGATGCTACCACCAACAACGCGCGATATGAGGTGGTTGATGTGGAGGATTCTCGGCGCTGTGCTCGAATCAAGGGCGTTCACCTGATGATGATGAACCCACCATGCGAAGAAGAACAACACTTCATCAGTTACATTGCACATCGCATTGGCGACCTCGAACCTACCGACATTCACCAATATCAAGATGAACCTTCCCTCGACAGAGATCGTATGGCCTGCGAGTTGTCCTCCATGGAAAACGTTGTCGAGGAGTACAAGGAGGGTGTGGTTGAGACTACAAACGTCACATGCTATACCATCAAGATCAACTTCCGCACCATGCAGGCAGCATGTTTCCTCCGTATTGGCGAGATCCATACGCATGAGTTCACTGTCCTTCCGTCACCAAGAAACGTCGAAGCTGTGCTTGGCAGTGCTATGTTGGTCGGTGCGTTAGACTTGCGTTCTGCAGGTTGGCGTCCACATCATCTGCTGTTCGAGTTTGACCACAACGACATTGACAAGTGTGACATATGCAATATTTGTATGGCCCCTCTCCGTGAACGCGCTCAAGTAGAACTTGGTTGTGGACACAAGGTGCACATTGGGTGTGTTTCAGAATGGGTGTCAACTGGATTAGATACACAGTCATTTGGCAATCTCACATGTCCAACGTGCAGGCAGCCAATCTTGTCTGCCATGGGCTTTCCGGTTGGTGACTCTATCATTGCTGGGCTTGCCAGTGAATTTTCGCTTTGTCTTGCTCTCACCAAGACCGTCATATCCACCAACAAGGAAGTTACGACAGGCACAAACGACATTGTCTTGGTTCCGGAGCTGCCCGATAAAGTTGGTGGTGTTGTCGTTGACACTGTATGTGTTGGAGGGCCTGGACCTTGTTTCCATTCAATTTTGTGCAGGAGGAGGCTTGAGAAAGTTCTTTATCCAAAAGCCACATATGTTACAAGGTGTCCGCGTGGCCTCCAGCATGGCAAATCGTTTCCGAACACGCTTGTCACTTCATCGACACCTCGCAGTGTCATTTCGTTGTTCAGCAGGTATTTTTGCCTCCTTTTTATTTCAATTAAATTTGTAAGGATGCAAGACAGACACCACTGATATTTTTGCATGTGTTTGGTTTGATATTTGAGTGTGTTTGGTTTGATATTTGAGTGTGTTTGGTTTGATATTTGAGTGTGTTTGGTTTGATATTTGAGTGTGTTTGGTT
>ENA-ORXF01002874-ORXF01002874.1-marine-metagenome-genome-assembly--contig:-NODE-2874-length-10038-cov-6.872302_pt1 | contig 10038 bp, 9 predicted proteins | sample MGYA00237864_ERZ511476 | MGnify/ENA primary metagenome ERZ511476 (study PRJEB26306, sample SAMN06343908) | marine metagenome | isolation source: coastal waters | place: Atlantic Ocean: West Antarctic... | reverse complement strand
ATGATGCCTGTACAATATGAAGGCGTTACCGCAGAACATTTAACGGTTAGAGCATCTGTTGGTGTTTTTGATGTAAGTCATATGGGAGAATTTATAGTTCGTGGAGAGAATGCGTTGGCTTTAATTCAAAAAGTAACCTCTAATGATGCCTCTAAATTAGAAGTTGGAGATGCACAATACAGCTGTTTTCCAGATGAAAAAAACGGAATTGTAGATGATCTTCTTTGTTATAAAATTAAAGAAGATGAATATTTATTAGTGGTCAATGCTTCTAATATTGAAAAAGACTGGAACTGGATTTCTAAATATAATGAAGATTTTAAAGCCGGTTTAAAAGATGTGTCTGAAGACTATTCTTTATTAGCAATTCAAGGTCCTAAAGCTGTGGAAGCAATGCAAGCTTTATCTTCTTTAGATTTAGCAGCCATTCCTTTTTACAAATTTAAAATCAGTGATTTTGCAGGTGTTGAGGATGTGATTATTTCTGCAACGGGATATACGGGTTCTGGCGGATTTGAGATTTACTGCAAAAATGGCGATGCGGAACAAATCTGGAAAAAAGTTTTTGAAGCTGGAGAAGCTTTCGGAATCAAACCGATTGGTTTAGCCGCAAGAGATACCTTGCGTTTAGAAATGGGCTATTGTTTGTATGGTAATGATATTAACGATACAACATCACCAATTGAAGCTGGTTTAGGCTGGATTACTAAATTTACCAAAGACTTTGTAAATGCAGAAGCTTTGGCAAAAGAGAAAGAACAGAAGCCAAAAAGAAGATTGGTTGCTTTTGAATTGGACGAAAAGGGAATTCCAAGACATGGCTATGACATAATTGATGGAGATAAAAACGTAATTGGGGTGGTTACTTCTGGAACCATGAGCCCATGTTTACAAAAAGGAATTGGAATGGGATATGTGCCTAGAACCTCTGCAAAAGCAGGGACACAAATTTTTATTCAGGTTCGTAAAAAAGCGATTCCTGCAACGATTATAAAATTACCTTTTTACAAAGGATAAATTAAAATACTTTAGACCTCACAAATTTGTGTGGTTTTTACTTTAAAAATAAACTATGAATTGTCTATTAACCGGTGGTGGCGGAATTGTTGGAAGTCACATTATTTTTGAATGGTTACAAAAAGCTATTGTTGAGAAAACAGTGCAGCATCTTTTTGTGGTTATTAGAGATAATGAAAAATCTGCACAACAACGTTTAATAGCTATTTTACAAGATGCATCGCGTCCTGCTTTTTTAAATGAGTTCACTTTAGAAGCATGTTTAGAAAAAATTACTGTGATTTCTTGTGATTTGTCTGCAATCAAAAAAGACACCTTAGAGGCGTATGCTTTTGATACCGTTATACATTGCGCAGGATCTACGAGTTTATTGCATACTATGGATTCTAAAGAAAAAGTACACACACAAAACTACTTGGTAACCAAGCAACTTTTAGAACAGTTACCACAGGCGGTTACTCGTTTTATATATATCAGTACCGCATATTCTTTTGGTATTCAAAATAAAAAAGTGTCGGATTCTATCGAAAACTATACTGTTACTAATTTCAGAAATCCGTATGAGAAATCTAAATACGAGAGTGAGTTATATGTGAGAGAAACTTGTAAATCTAAAAATATAACGTTTCAGATTTTAAGACCCAGTATTATTTGTGGTCGTTTAATAGACGCGCCTTTTTATGAAACTCCAAAATTTGATGTATTCTATTCTTGGGCAATGTTTCTAGATAAGTACGCAAATAAATCGAAAGAAAAATTTAGAATTTGGATCGATAAAGAAAGCGGATTAAATATTGTTCCTGTAGATTTTGTTTCGAAAGCAATTCTGTATGCATTTTTAAACCCAACTATAACAGAGTTGAATATTGTAAACCCTAAACAAATATTGCATAAAAATTATGTTGGTAATGTTTTAGAATCTTTTGATGTGAATTCTTATGAATATGTAACGGAAAGGCCAAAGAACTTGAATGCCTTTGAACAATTGTATTACAAAAGTATCGGAAACCTTTTTGAAAAGTATGTATCTGTTCCTGATTTACAGTTCGAATCTGGTCTCATTTCAAAATTAATAAATATACTAGAGTTGGAAACCACTTTAGGGGTTCATGATAATTTCATGAACTTAATTCATTTTTCAGTAGAAAAGAAGTTTAAAAAAAGTTATTAACTGCTATAAATAGCTAACTATAAATCGCATCCATTGGATTCATTAACTCAAATAATTTTAGGCGCTGCAGTTGGAGAAGCCGTATTAGGAAGAAAAATCGGAAATAAAGCCATGTTATATGGCGCTATTGCCGGTACAATTCCAGATTTAGATGTTTTCGCTTCCTTTTTCACGGATACCGTAAGCGCGCTAAAAATTCATAGAGGCTTTACACATTCTATTTTTTTCTCTGTACTATTTGCACCTGTTTTTGCATATATAGTTACTCGGTTTGAATCCTATAAAAACCTAAAAGATTGGTGTTGGTTTTTCTTTTGGACTTTTATTACACATCCCATTTTAGATACACAAACAACTTGGGGAACACAGCTTTTTTGGCCTCTAGACATTCGATTGGCATTTAAAAATGTATTTGTTGTAGATCCTTTATATACCGTCCCTTTTTTAGTCTTTTTACTTTTAGCAATGCGTCAAAAAAAAGACGCTAAAAAAAGACGTTTGTATAATAATCTAGGATTAATTATTAGCAGTTCTTATTTAGTATTAACGCTAATTTTAAAAGGATTTGCATATCAAAAATTCACGAAAGAACTTGCTATCCAAGGCATCAATTATAAGGCAATAAACACAAAACCAACTCCATTAAATACTATTTTATGGAGTGCAAACGTAGCAACTGAAAACTCTTACTTAATTGGATTTGCTTCTTTTTTAGATAAAAACCCGATTCAATTTTCAGAATATCCAAAAAATCATGAACTTTTGGGCACTTTAGCAAAACACCCAAAAATGAAAAGAATGATTGCCATTTCTAAAGGTTGGTACACCATCAACAAAAAAAACGAGCAATTGTATTTTAATGATTTACGTTTTGGTGCATTGAGCATGCAACCAAATGCAAGAAATTTTGTTTTTAAATATAAAATTGAAGTCGCTTCTAATGGAACGCCTTTTTTTATTGAAGAAGCAAAAGAAAAAGGTGACGGTAAAAAACTATTATCGGATTTATGGATGCGGATTAAAGGGAATTAAAAAAGTTTTTTCTCTAGTAACTTCCATACAAAAAAACGTATATTTAATTTTCATAAACTACTATATATAAGCATTATAAACCAATAACACTCTTCATATCTCAAGAAGTCAGTGGGCTTCAACATAAATCAAAAGAAAAATATAAAAAAATTTGGAATTCCATTTTTATTAGTAATTACATTCTTTGGTTGCACTGTCAATGAAGAAAATCTAACATTAAACAGTGGAAACTTACTACTTGGGAATTGGAAATTAGTGGAAGTCTCTATTAGTTCTGGTGGTCCGCAATATACAGTTGTCATTGATAGTGGCGAAGAATTTAAGTTTTCAGAAAACGGAACTTTTACCTCAACTAAATATTCAGCATGTTCAACAGGTAGTTTCTTAACGGCATCAAAAGAGTTAATTTTAAAATATAGTTGTAGCACATTTACAACTGGTATTGAAAACGCTGAAGGCAACATCACGTATCAAGTGACTTTTGAATCAGATTATATCACTTTAACTCCGACCAGTGTAATTTGCATCGAAGGGTGCAGCTACATCTATAAAAAAATAGCGAACTAAAAAACAGATTGAATACAATATAAAAATCTCAATGAACTTTCATTGGAATTTTTGGCTTTTAATAACTAAGGTTATCTCGAAGAAAAATCAATTATAATTTTTATTTTAATAACTTCTATGAAAAATTAAAATAACTTCCTACAACCTATATTTTTTATTGAAGAATCCGATGACAGAATTTCACCGTAAAAGTTACCATCCAATTTAGGAATGCATGTTAAAAAGAGTGAAAAATAGTTCTTTTCTCTAGTAATCTTTTGAGCAAAAACATTTAAATTTGTTAAATGAAATATATCACGCTAAAATGTGCATTGTAGCACTAATAAAGTTGATAAAATTTAAAATAATTACAACAAATAACCTTAGAATTTAAAATTCTAAATGCAATCATGAAAGAAATTTTTAACAAACTAGATATTCGATTTATAAAAATAATGAAAAGTGTAAGTATCCCATCCATTCGCTTTTCTTTTGGTGTCATTTTTATTTGGTTCGGAATACTAAAACCTTTGGGGCTATCTTCTGCAGAAGGTCTGCTAAAAGCAACAGTAATCTGGTTGCCTTTCGGATCTCCAGAAATGTGGTTGATTATTATTGGCTTTTGGGAAATTGTTATTGGTGTTTTCTTTTTCTTTAAGAAAACGACACGAATAGCCATCATCCTTTTATTTTTACAAATGGTAGGAACTTTTATGCCATTAGTAGTGCTGACCGAAGTAACTTTTCAAGCGAATAATTTTTTACTTCCTACATTAGAGGGACAATACATTATTAAGAACTTGATGATTATTTCTGCAGCCTTAGTTCTTGGTGGCGAAATTACGAGGTCAAATAATAGTAAGATGACAAACGAGTAATATTTCTTGTCTCGCAATGATAAAACAAGAAAACATACTTTTAGTAGCATCGAGCTAACTGAGAGTTTGTGCACAAAAAAACGCTTGCGAACATAAAAAACCCCAATGAATTTCATTGGGGTTTTTTATAATTTAATTTCTAAATGTATTTCGAGTAATAATTGCTTTTAGTTTTTGTTTTAAGTCTTGGCCCGCGTCATAGATCATTTGTTCGTTTGTTGGAAAAGAAACCACACGCAATCTAATTAAATCGATATAAGAGGACTCTAAGGCTCTTTTGTCACCTTTAAAGTTCGCATACGAATGCTGAAAAGCAAATGCACTTGCTATTGGATAGGTTTGTATCGTTTGCTTTGAATTCAAGTCTATATACTTCACTTGTCCTGTTACTTTCGCTGATTTAAATTGTGTAAATTGATATAATTCACAACGGACACTTACAAGCTTATCTACTTCAATTTTTTTACCTTCTTTATCTAAAACTTGATTTCCATTTTCATCTAAAAGATATTCAAAACCATCTTTCACCTCTTTTTCTTTGATAATTTCCCTCTCCCTCACTTGTTCTGGTGAAACTTGAATTGTTCTCAAGTTTAATTCCAAACCAAAATCATAGCTTATTTTTGCATCCTTAGCCCCGTGATAAACCGTCCACAAATCATTTAAACCGTAGGTGTCAAAGTCTAGTAAATTCTCCTCTAGTCTTTTAGGAATTACTTTTTGAGTTTGGTTCTTCATAGAAACAAATACAAAATCTAAACCTCTTTCTCGCGCAACAATAAGTAAGTTCCGCACATCTTTAAAATTAGAGTTTACTTTTTCTATATAGGCTAAATCGTTATAGGCGGTCCTGTAATCAAATTTATTGTCTGCATCGAAAAGCTTTTGTGCTTTCAAATATAAATAATTTGACATTTCATTTTTATTCGCTATAATTTCATCATCATAATTAGTGAATTGAAATACTGCATCTCTATTTTCCGCTATAATAAATAAAGGTAATAAAGGTTTTAAAATTTCTTGCCTTCTTTTCAAATTTTCATATAAGACAAAAATAGTTTCTATTTTTTCAGGATTATTATCCTTCTTTAGAAAATTGATACGTGCTAAATCTTTAGCAGTTGCTTTCGTAAAAGCTTCTTCTAATAGCAGAATATAAGGCTGATTCCTTTTTTTAGCTTTGTTTCTTTTTAAGTTTTCAATAGCGGTGTTAATTGCACTATTATAATTACCACTGCTAATAGCTTCTCGCGTATTTTTTATACTACTGCAAGAAAAAATTAAGAAAACAACTGCTGTTAAAAGTAAAGATCTCTTCATGATTAATTTTATTTGAAACAACTAAAGCAATCTATGTGCCAAAGTCAATTTTCAAGAATTTGGTGTATTATATTTTTGGGAGTCTAAATCTTTTTGAATATTAAAATTATTTAAACGTTGAAACGGAAATGCATTACATCACCATCTTTTACAATGTACTCTTTTCCTTCCACTCTCATTTTACCGGCCTCTTTCACTTTCGCCTCACTTCCAAAAGATGCAAAATCTTCATAGGCAATTGTTTCAGCTCTAATAAAACCTTTTTCAAAATCGGTATGAATTACTCCTGCAGCTTGAGGTGCAGTAGAACCTACAGGAATAGTCCAAGCTCTAACTTCCTTTACTCCTGCTGTGAAATACGTTTGTAAATTTAATAACTTGTACGCCGAACGAACCAATCTTGCAACACCAGCTTCTTCTAAGCCAATATCTGCTAAGAACATTTGTCTTTCTTCATAATCATCTAATTCTGTAATATCAGCTTCCGTGCCCACTGCTAAAACAATTACTTCTGCATTTTCATCTTTTACAGCCTCTCTTACTTTTTCTACATACTCATTTCCCGAAACGGCAGCACCTTCATCAACATTGCAAACATATAAGACAGGTTTGGCAGTAATAAATTGTAATGAACGCACAAACTCTTGTTCCTTTTCATTAAAGGACAATGCTCTCACAGAAATTCCTTTTAGCAAGGTCTCTTCAATTTTTAGTAAAACAACCAACTCAGCTTGCGCCTCCTTATTTCCTGTTTTTGCTGTTCTTTTTACACGTTCTAATCTTTTTTCAACGGTTTCTAAATCTTTTAGCTGCAATTCAATATCTATCGTTTCTTTATCTCTAACAGGATTTACAGATTCGTCTACATGGATAATATTATCGTTGTCAAAACACCTAATTACATGCAAAATTGCATCTGTTTCTCTAATATTTGCTAAAAACTGATTCCCCAAGCCTTCTCCTTTACTAGCTCCTTTTACCAAACCAGCAATATCTACAATCTCTACTGTTGCAGGCATCACGCGCTCTGGGTTTACCAATTCTTCTAATTTTTCAATTCTTTTATCTGGCACATTTACAACGCCTATATTTGGTTCTATTGTACAAAAAGGAAAGTTTGCACTTTGCGCTTTTGCATTCGATAAACAGTTAAATAAAGTTGATTTTCCTACGTTTGGTAATCCTACAATTCCGGCTTTCATGTGTATAAATTTTGCAAGTGCAAATATATATTTTTATTCATAAAAAAACCTCGAATAGATTCGAGGTTTTAGTCTTAATTATTAGACTTCTAAAAATAAAGTCTTATTTAATATTTTTTATCTAAAAAAATCAAAAAAATTATTCATTATGCATAAATTTTTGCTTCGCCAATAACTCTTCATCAGTTTCCACATTATCATCATCTGCCACACAACAATCTACAGGACAAACTGCTGCACATTGGGGTTCGTCGTGAAATCCTTTACATTCTGTACATTTATCTGTAACAATATAATAGATCTCATCGGACACGGGTTCTTGTGTTTCGTCTGCGTTTATAGTTTTACCATCTGGTAGTACTGCATTTCCTTTTAAATCTGTTCCTTCTGAATATTTCCAATCATCTGCACCTTCATAAATTGCTGTATTTGGACATTCTGGTTCACATGCCCCACAATTTATACATTCATCTGTTATTATAATTGCCATAATTTTCTATTCTGTTTTGTATCTTTGCAATTGCAAAAATAACCCCAAAAATAGTTACAACCAAAATAAATGGATAGTAATCAAAATAGAATTACTGCTTTTGTAAAATTAGGTTCTTTTTTGAGTCAGTTCTCTCAAAAAGGAATTGAGAAAAAAGCAGGAATAGCAAATAACGATTTATTTTTTGATGGTTTTAAACATCAACTTAAAATAGCGCAAGAAAAAAACTCTTGGTTCACACAAGACAGTATTTTATTTGCTTTAGAAAGTTGGTCTACAGCGCTCACAGAAAGCAACTTAGAGACTTGGATTTCCCAAGATAAAGATGCTGTTAAAATTCCAAAAACTATCGCCGTTGTCATGGCGGGAAATATTCCGATGGTTGGTTTTCATGATTTTTTATCGGTGCTGATTTCAGGTCATTCAATATTGGTAAAACAGTCTTCTAGCGATAAACATTTGCTGCCTTTTTTAGCTAAATATTTAGAATATGCAGAAGAGAGTTTGAAAGGAAACATCACTTTTACAGAACAAAAAATAGAAAACTTTGATGCTGTAATTGCAACTGGAAGTGACAATACTGCCCGTTATTTTGAGTATTATTTTAAGAACAAGCCAAATATTATTCGAAAGAGCAGAAATTCTGTTGCTGTTATTACTGGAAAAGAAACGGAAGAAGATTTACAAAAATTATCTGATGATGTTTTTACGTATTTCGGACTGGGTTGCAGATCTGTTTCTAAGTTATATGTTCCAAAAGACTATGATTTTAACAATTTCTTCAACGGAATGTTCGTTAAAAAAGACATCATACACAATGCAAAATATGCCAATAATTACGATTATAACAAGGCTGTTTATTTGATGAGTTTGTTTGATTTATTAGAAAATGGTTTTTTAATGATCAAGGAAGACAAAAGTTATGCATCTCCAATTGCGACCATTTTTTATGAATATTATGACAATGAAATCGATTTAAAGATAAAATTGCATCAAGACAAAGAAAAAATTCAATGCATTGTTGCCAAAGACTTTATAGAAAATGAAATCGCTTTTGGTGAAACGCAGCATCCAAAATTATGGGATTATGCAGACAATGTAAATACCTTGAAGTTTTTAGCTTCGATATAAAAAAGGAATATACCACTTTGAACTATAAAAATGAAAAAACATAATTTTAGTGCAGGTCCTTGCATTTTGCCACAAGAAGTTTTACAAAAAGCGTCTGAAGCAATTATCAATTTTAATAATGATGATTTATCTTTGATTGAAATATCTCACAGAAGTAAATCTTTTGTAGACGTAATCGAAAAAGCAAGATCTTTGGCTTTAGAGTTATTAGGTTTAGAAAATAAAGGATACAAAGCACTCTTTTTACAAGGTGGTGCAAGTTTAGAGTTCTTAATGGTTGCCTACAATTTATTAAATAAAAAAGCTGCATATTTAAATACAGGAACTTGGGCAGACAATGCCGTAAAAGAAGCGGAAGCTTTTGGTGAAGTGGTAGAAGTTGGTTCCTCCAAAGACCAAGGATATAACTACATTCCCAAAGGATATACAATTCCAGAAGATGCAGATTATTTTCATTGTACAAGCAACAACACAATTGTGGGAACTCAAATGAAAGCATTTCCAAAAACGGATGTTTCCTTGGTTTGTGATATGAGTTCAGATATTTTTTCGCGTCAGTTAGATTTTGAAAAATTTGATTTAATTTATGCAGGCGCTCAAAAAAATATGGGTCCTGCAGGAACAACATTAATCATTATTAAAGAAGAAATTTTAGGAAAAGTAGCAAGACATATTCCTACGATGTTAAATTATCAAGTTCATATCAGCAAAGAAAGTATGGCGAATACACCTTCTGTTTTTGCAGTATATGTTTCGATGTTGAACTTACAATGGTTAAAAGATATTGGTGGTATCAAATTTATTGAAGAAGTAAACAATAAAAAAGCGGCACTGTTATATGCTGAAATAGATAGAAATCCACTTTTTAAAGGAATTGTTGCAATAGAAGATAGAAGTACTATGAACGCTACTTTTATATTAGTAGATGCCTCTCTAACAGCACAATTCGATACGCTTTGGACAGCAGCAGGAATTAATGGTTTAAATGGTCATAGAAGCGTAGGTGGTTATAGAGCAAGTATGTACAACGCTTTGCCACTTTATAGTGTGCAAGTTTTAGTAGATGTGATGCAGGAATTGGAAAGAATATAATGCAATAAAATAATAAAAGTGTACAAACGGTAATTGGACACTTTAAATAAAAAGGTGACAAAGTCGCAAATACTGCACTTTGAAATTCAAATAAAATAGAATGAAAATATTAGCAAACGATGGAATTTCTCAAAGCGGTATTGATGCTTTAGAAAAAGG
>ENA-ORXF01002871-ORXF01002871.1-marine-metagenome-genome-assembly--contig:-NODE-2871-length-10041-cov-5.244882_pt1 | contig 10041 bp, 1 predicted proteins | sample MGYA00237864_ERZ511476 | MGnify/ENA primary metagenome ERZ511476 (study PRJEB26306, sample SAMN06343908) | marine metagenome | isolation source: coastal waters | place: Atlantic Ocean: West Antarctic... | reverse complement strand
TCTCTTTATGTGTGTGTGTGTGTGTGTGTGTGTGTGTGTGTATATATATATATATATATATATACATATAAATGATAAATATATATATATATATATATAAATGATGATCCAGGTGCGCAGGATGTGCTCGAAATTATGAAGACATTGGCGGAGCGCAACGAGGATCTGAATTCACGAGGATCTGAATTGACAAGAACTTGAAACTAGATATCCATGCCCAGTGACAGAGACTTAGGTGTCAAGAATACCCTCTTGTCGTACCTGTGACTGTCTGAATGTACATCGCACTGTAATAAATACACTTTCTTTGAAGATTTCGGATCTTGAATGCTTGCAAAACATGCGTATGTGTCAATACGCCTTGAAGACACGTGTATGACATGTGCATTACGCAACCACCAACATGATATGTAGTGTTTGTAACACACCAAAATGTTTCACAAGATTGAGAAACATAAAAATGATTTGTAAGAGATATGACTTGAAAATGGTTTGCAAGACTGTGAACCACGAAAATGATTTTCAAAAATGTGGGAGTAAAAATGGTTTTTAATATTCTGAATCAAGAAAATGATTCCTAATTCTAAGGACACAAAAATATGATTCTTAATTTTTAAAATTCAATCGCAAGTACCCCAAGGATTTAAAAACCATTTTCAAAATAATAGTGACTTAGAAATCAATTTAGTGTCTCATAAGACCCTTGCGAGTCAAATTTTGAAATTTTAGGAACCATTTTATTTGAGGTGTTTTTTTCTGATGTCCAGGCGGACCGCCATCGTCACATGCTGAGGATGATGGTGAAGACTACACCAGATATTCTCCAGGCGGACCGCCATGCGTGCCAGCAGCTGCGGCTTTAGCCCATAATAGCCACAGCAGCAACGACGAGGACATTCATATGCCCTCTCCATCTCCATCCCCGAGTCTCCGACCCCCAGCGCCGGGACCGAGACACTACAACAGTGATGATTACAACGAGATACTGCGAATGCGGGCTGACAACGTTTTCCTTGTCAAACAGCTCGCTTTTGAACGAGAAAACGTACGTGCGATAAAGGCAAGTGCACAGAATCAGCATGAAGCAAATCAGCGTCTCGTTGGCCTCATGCAGGAAAAAAGTACACACTTTGCAAATGCCATCACTGGGGGGCACGCAGAGTGGGAAAAAGAATCAGCGGCCAACGCTGTCGCGCATACATTTGCCCCCCCCCCTCGGAATGATGCGGCCGGTGATGCGAAGTATGGTAACTATGTCCCCATCCCCACATCCCCCCCGCACAGCAACTCTTCCGATGGGCATATGAACCAGCGAATTTTGAAATTGAATCAGCAGCCGCCAGCTTCGACACAATTTTTTGATGCATTTCAGACGACTCAGACGCCTGCAGCAGCTGAATTTTCTCTCCATCAGACGCAGCCAGCTGCTCAATTTTTTGATGCATTTCTTTCGCCAGCAGTAGCCCAATTTCCTGCTGCTGCGCCACTGTCTATGCCATCGATGCCCATGACGTATCGCCATGATGCTCGTAACTCATCTGTGATGTACACGCAACCTCAGTCACCTATGTTTTCATGTGAATCTGAGTCACCTGTGCTTCAAAATGTGTACGTGCCCACGCTGAGTACCCCGCAAAACAACACCTCATGGCTATGGAACCTCCTGCACACAAGGCCAATCGATTACTCACGCACTGTGGTAGGACATCATATTCATCCATTTATTTCCACAAGAACAAATCATCCTGACATGGCTGCGAAAATCACTGGCATGTTTTTGGAGTGCTATCATGGCAAAGGAGATCTAATTGAGGAATATGTGGACATCATTTGCAACGCGCCAATGTTGGCAAACTGGTGCGATGACGCTATGAGGCAATTGAGTGGCACCGCGAGTGGCATCAGTTCGCTCCCCAGCCCTTCTGCTAGCAGTTCATCGGACAGTACCAGCACCAGCACTATCAGCAGCGGAGATAGTGGCAATAGTCAGGGTAGCCGGGCACCCCACCTGCGAGACTCGGCGACGTGGTCGGTTGCTCCTCCATCGAGCCCACCCCATCCCACGCGTCCAATTGCGCCTCTGCTGGTAGTTGCGCCGACACTTTCAGCAGCGCCAATCGTAGCTGACTCAGATATCACTGCGCTCAATGCGCTCGACGTCTCTGTGTATGTTCAGGAGTTACAGGATACATTACGGGCAGCTAGAAGTTCTCTGGAAGCATCTACGGTTGAATTGGGCAAATCACGCGCGCGCGAGATGGCCACGCTTCGAAACTCAGGAGTAGCGAGTGACGCTCAATTTATGACCCCCCCTTCTGCTAGTAACGAGACATCTGCTGAGATACGGGAAGCGTTTGCGGTAACAGCATCAGCGCTGAAAATGATTTCGCAGCAAGGCGGCGTCCGGCATGCTCGAAAACTTAAACTTACACAGTTCAAATGTGCAGATGATTCGAACCATATTGACGACATCATGTACAGATGGGAATCTGAATTTGAGTCTGCTAATCTACCGTTTTCCGTCGCTGTCATTATAAACGAAGGGATGCACACCGGCCACGCTCTATATGTCTGGGCAATGAGTCACCGATCTCGGACAATGGGTCACGATGGTCAAATGCATATTGACTCGTCCGATCCGAATGACATAATGAATTGGAGTGCTGAACGTTTTAAACTCGAGCTGCACCAATCCCATTTTTACAAGCCCCCTAAGTTCGCAAAAATCATGCAGGTTTTCGAAGGTGTTACTTGCAAAGAACCGGGCACTGTCGAGCAAATTGACAATTACTATGGCGAATATGCCAATGCGCTCCAATCACTCCGTATGCACGGTTTGCTTGACAAATATGGCGACAAATCGATTGCGCAGCGTTTCTATAATGGATGCCCTCTTCTCCTTAAGCACCATATGGCGCTATATGATTCGCTTCATTTGCATGTTCCGGACATTCGAGATGACTACAAAGCACTGCAGGAAGAGATTCGTAATGTGAAGACGTGGCGAGTATTTACTGATGCGGTTGAGCTGGCGGCACAGCTAAGCAAAGCCAAGGCATTGGCAGCAAACGTGCCTATTCCTGCGCCTAATCGTATCCTTTCCCCAGGGGCCAAATTCCCCCCTCGTGAAAAACCTCGGAGTCAAAAGCTCGTTCTGGCCACCGATGAAACTCATAAATTTGCCACAGGCACTGGTAACTCCACAACTATCGCCTGGGTCCAAAACAATGCTACCAAATTTGCTGTGCGACATTCGACAGTGCGTAACGGTTCGTTTTTCATTGTGGGAGGAAAGCCCGATGCTGTGACAAGCTTTATGAAAGCTGGCCAGCATGCCGGATTGGTACAAACGGACCTGCCGAGGAGTGAGAGGCAGCCACCACCCGGTAATAGCGCGCGTGCTCATGTGGCACGAGATGGCCGTTATTCATCGCAGCATCAGCAGAACGTCCCTGTGACGACTGCTGACGTTCCTCTGCCACAACCGCCTGCGCTGCCGATTACGCAATCGCCTCACCCCAATCACCAAGGAGTGGGTGTTGCTAACGTGGCCAATATAGCATCCCCCTCTCCTCGCTCGGATCTGTCTTTCTTCGCAAACCGTGGCCCTGCTGACCAAGTTGGCGGTCAAGTTCGACCTCAGCCCACGAGCCACATGGCCATCATGCATGCGAGCAAGCATTTGATGGAGAGACATGCTGAGCAAGGAACTACAAGTGAATCAGATCATGCCATTGAGGCGGCGCAATTTGCGCTGGGCACTGTGCTTGATAATATGTTTGCGCCGGAAACTGTAGGCGATGCCCTCTCCCCTTGGACAGCTCAATCTGCATTTGATTCTGTGATAGAAGATGTCTCGAAAATGGTCGACGAGCCCGCGCTTTCGGCGCCACCTTCGCCTCTGTATGAGTCAGATCACGTTCACGCCCTCGATCTGTTCGACACCACCTCAGAGGGTGCGGACGCGGCAGACGAAGAGGAGGATTTGTATGGATCGGCTGGATCGGGTGTGAGTTGGGAAAAGCACGCCGAGCGCCTTCGCTGTCTTCGACTCCACATCTGCCCAGGCTGTAATTGGTGCAAGGTTAGAACGTTCGAACCATGTCAAGTGGCAGATCACGCCCTTGAGGAGGTGCAACGTCTGCTAGACTCTGTGCTCGATAAGATATGTCCACCCGAAGCCAGCGCCGCAGATAGCGCCACTGCTCCCGAGGCGGCTACAATCGTGCTGAAACCTGTATTGGATGATGTGTCGGAAATAGTCGAGGAGCCTTTGTTCTTGGCTCCACACTTAGATGAGGAGCATGACTCCTCGTTTCATGACATCCATATTGACAAAAAAGCTCAACGTGATTGGGATAGATATCTCCGGGACGACAAATTATCATGGACGGAAAAATCTGATACTACCACTCTGATCTGGTCAACCTCGCTGCCTTTTGAGATGCAACTAGAACTGGAAAAGAAAGGTATAAGTGACCGAAAAGTCATTGTGGTCAGCATTTCACAGTCCTCGCAATATTTGTCCTCTCAGGTAATTCAGCCCAGCACCAGCATGAAGCCTACGACACTAGCTCTCACGTCCTTTGCGCGTAAAACCACCAAGAAGAAACGATCACCTATCAAGCCTCTTGCCAAACCTCGTCGCAAGGACTTCGAAATCGGCGGATCTTGGGGCTCTTGTGCTCAATTGCCGAATCCACTTGACGTGCCTATTGAGACCACTCAGCGAACAGATCATTCCTGCTCCGATCATCGCGCCGAAGTCCATATGCGAAACGACCATGGTCTGATACAGCGCTTGTTCGGAACGGCTCGATTCATCTGGGCAGTAATCATGTTTGCTTTATTTGGGGCGACTGGTGTATTAACGATTTTGGCCCCCCCCCCAAAAATTCGCCGACCATCGCGCGCATTGCGACATGCCATATTTTTCATGTCTGTAATCATGGCCGTTTTATTCGCATACTCATTCATCTTTGAGCAGAGTGCGTCTATGGCCATCATGGCAATAGGATCCGCCGCTCAGTGGATTACTCCTCTGCGGATGGCATCCACAGCCATAAGCATTCAATCGGCAAGCGGCAATTCCGTCAACCAAGCGCTGGATATTGCACGCAATGCTCCCTCTCAGCTGACAACTAGAGCCGTGATATTATTGGGCCGGAATTTCACTGGCCAAGCCGCGGATCACGCACGTAATGCTACGTTTGCTCAGTCGACTTTCGAGTATAAGCTCACGAGCACGCTGCCGGTGAGACCGAAACGTGATCCTGTCCCGCTGCTATCCATGACCAAAACATCGATGATGGCCAAAATTAACGATCGTGATCGATCTGAAGCCCTCTTCGTATGCATGCATATGAATTTTGATGACCTTGGGCAATCCCGCATCGCCATGCTTGACTCAGGCTGCAATAACATCATGATGCCTATGGATGATGAGATTAAAGCCAAGGTCATTAATTTTGATAAGAATGGCGGAATTACTGGGGAGGGTGTGCAACAATCATTTACCACGGAGGCATCTGGCACGCTTGGTGTCACAGTGCCCGGAATAGCTCCAGATGGTTCGCGTTTCAATTTCGATATGCTAGCTGCCGGTGTTCAATTCTTACCGCCTTCAGGGACATTTCTATCACAAACGCTTTTCCCAATCACGTGGTTTCTGGAAGCAGGGTGCGATGCTTTGTTTATTGGCAGGTCATCTTTGCAAGACAAAACACCAGGACACGGTGAAATTAAGTTATGCGAGCTGAAAGAACATTCAAAAGATTACAGGGGTAAGTTATCCTTGTATTGCTGGAATGACTTGTGGTTCTTCAAATATTCGCTATTCTCACCAATCCAGCATAATGTTGCGTCCGCGGTCGCTATGTCGGCATCCATACAGAAACAAAATGCCACAGCCAAAGCTCATGTGCTTGCTGGGCATGCGTCTGGGCGCCGGGTTCATGGATGGAAGATGCAGGAGGGTCACGGATCCGATATACTGTCAGACCTGCATTGTACCTGCACCATTTGCGCTGAATCGAAAACTGAGGCACCATCCTTGAGAAAATTTGAAGGTGCTCGTCCCTCCGTATCGGCGGTGAAAGGAGAGTATATGACATCATCTGATCCATATATCTCCAAAGCTATGGCTGAGCTCCAAAAACTCGACGACATTGAACAAATTTCAGATCAGGAAGATCGCTCCGATTCCATGCATGTTGATGCTAAGCATGTGAAACCCGTCGAACTACGTCGCCGAAGCACTAAGCCTCGCGAATACTGGCATGCAGATACTGTCCCTCTCGGACAAACTTGGAATCACATGAAGCACGCGCTTGTCCTCGTTGACGATTTTACCCGAATGTCGTTTGTGTATCTTCTAAAAAACAAGAGCCAATATGCAGTCGCGGACGCACTTGAAAGACACTTCCTCCAGCACCGTCCGACATCAGCCGGCATCCAGGGCATTAATTTCTTCATCGAGCGCACAATTTTGAGATCTGATAGAGGGACTGAATTCATTAATTCCTCAGTTCAAGACTTGTGCTCACGCCTAGGATGCATTGTCGAATATTCATGCCCAGGTCAGCTCGGAAAATATCAAAATGGCCTGGTCGAGAGGCGTATTAAGGAGATCGGACGGATTGCCAGATGTTGCAAAGAAATGTCAGGTGTTCCCGACTTGGCATCGTCATATTGCGTACTTCAAGCTGTTGATATTCTTAATGCGTTACCCACCAAAGCGAACCCCACAGACGGTACGACTGACGTTACAGGGTTTTCACCGTACTTGAAATACTACGGCTCTCAACCATCGATGGACAGTTTCTATGTATTTGGTTCTTACTGCTCTGTACATATGGACGACGACCATGTTGATAAAACCAACAAGAACGTTACTGCCTCGCCATGCGTTTATCTATGTGGCGCAGGTCATTTTGGAAGCAAAGGTCACGTGGTGTGGGATTACAAGCGTCGTCGAAAATTAATCATTCCCGAAATCTCACAGAACATTTGGAATTACTTTCCAATGCGTAGTGGTCCAGCTAAGCATCTGTCAGACATGCTTACATTCGTGGAAGCCCGGGTCGATGACCCGTCCGCCGACTTAGCCTCAGCAGCCAAACTATCCGACAAGGATGAAATTGATCCATCATCCAACGACTTTCCAAATAACCAAGTGCTCCTCGATGAAGCAGAAACATTGCGCCTCAAATCCGAGCTTGATGCGAATCCAAGGCCCGCAAAATTTTCGGTATATAAGACTCGTCAGCGTGACCGAATGCTCCAAAATGTTGGGGTCAAGATCCGCCGCTTGTATTTCGTGAATGGCCCAAATGGTCCAACTGATTTCTTTGAGGGCGTCGTACGTTCTGTAACTGCTACAAACAAATACGACATCAGCTACGTCGACGGCGATAACGAGGAAATGAAAGAAGCCGAATTGGATTTATACAGGATGAAAATCAAAGATCAAGTTGTTGCCAAATTGGCTAATAAGCCGGAAGCTCGCTTTTGGAAACATGCTAATGCATGCAATTGCGCTCAAGGGCACTGTTACCACCCATGGTCTGAAGGCACAGCAGATTTCAACCCAAAAGACGGGGGGGGAGCCTTTACAGTTGACTTTCGCATGCAGGACTCGACACAGAGGAAAACGCCGTCCAACATCCCTCCACCTGACGTGGATTTTTATGCGGCCATCAGTTTTTCACATTTGATGCCTAACGCTGTTGATCTCTCAGATCACATTCAAGGTATGACGAGCCATGCTGCAATGATGAGCAGACGTGCCAAAGTCAACGCAAAATTGAGCGCGTATGATCCTGACCCATTGTCTTTGGACGCATGCAAAAAGTCTGAAAACTGGGATGCACCAAAACAAGGAAATTCATGGCGACAAGCCATCATGAACGAAATTGACAATCTGAAGAAGTTCGATGTATTTAAGGTCGTGTCGTTGTCGAGCGTCCCCTCAGGCACGAAGATTTTCTCCATAGTGACGGGATACCTTACAAAAAGAACGAAAGCGAGCACTCCAGAAAAAGAAGACGTCGAGAAACGCAAGTGCAGAATGTGCCTAGGTGGCCATAGGGCGATCGAGGGCGTGCACTACAACAAACTTGATGCTTACGCGCCCGTCCCAACATGGACGACGATCAAACTGCAGCTTGCACTTACGAGTCGGCATCGCCTGCAGCTGAAAGCATTTGACTGTGTTGCTGCTTATCTTCAAGCCGAACTCAAAGAGCCCCTGTATGTCTACCCGCCAAAAGGACTCATGCAAGAATTAGGACAAGACCCGAGTAAAATTTGGAAATTGTATAGAGCGCTTTACGGGTGGCCCCCATCTGGCAGGATATGGTATGATAAAGTATCGACATGGTTACACAATTACGGTTTCCGCACCTTAGGTAATTCCGGCACCTTCATGATGCTTGATCGGCGCAACGTGCCCGGAGATGCAGGTGGCATAATTCTGCTCAATCTGTATAGCGATGATGGATTAGGATCCACCGACAATTCAAAACTATGGGATTCTTTTATGGCGGACTTCAAGGCAGATTTTCAGGTACTTGAGAAGGATCCGGATTATTTTCTAGGATGCGCGATCGAGTGGGATCCGATAACGAGCGTGATCAAGCTTGACCCTGGGAAATATCTGCGAGAGATTGTCGCGAAATATGACATGACTGATATTCACTCCTCACCCATTCCCATGCCGGCTGGCAAAAAGGTGTATATGAATGAGGAATGGAGCAATGATGAAAACTTGCGAAATCTCTATCAGCAGATCGCAGGGAGCTTGAATTATGCAGCGCAACTTCGACCCGAGCTCATGTTCTCTGTATCTCAGCTCTCCCGTGTCATGAGTTGCCCGACGCAGGAAAACCTCGCCCTCGCCCGACAGGTCATCAAATATATCATCGGGTCGTTGGACTTGAAGATCACATATCGTCCTGATGACCCAAATGATCCTATGTCTGAAACCAACAATGAGCTCATGATGTTTACAGATTCCGACTGGGCTACATCGGTGGACACGCGTTGCAGCCACGGATGCTACATCCTCATGTTCGCAGGGGCAGCCATTGCACATAGGAGCAAGGCGCATAAATCAGTTATGCTTTCTTCAGCTGCAGCGGAATATTATGAGGCATCTGAGGGTTGCCGCGAACTCGTATATGTCCGCGGCATCCTAAAAGATTTTTACGGTGTCGACTGCCCTCCGACCCCGACGTACATCGACAATCAAGCTTGCATCGCTATGGCTAAAATGCCCGTGTTCTCCGAGAAGCAAAAGCATATTCCGATTCGTGTCTGCCACCTGCGAGAATGCTGTTCTAACAAAATAGTTGAGCTGCGACCTATTGGTACAAAATTCGAAGTTGCTGATATCGGAACTAAAGCTCTTCCCGAGCCAGCATTCGTGATGCTTCGAGATGTGCTGCTGGGAATCACTACTTTCAGTGCGCTGCAAGGTTTGCAGTGATATATCTTTCTTCACTCAATGAGGAAGATGGGGGGATGTGAGAGCGTAGGGATTCCACGAGACGACAGGAAGCGTATGTGACCGATCATATATATATATATGCCATGCGTTTATATATTTGTCGTGCGTTGATAATATACACGTGCGTATATGCCCAGGCTGGGTGATCGCCATGACCAAAGTTGGGCGAGATAGCCATGATCAAAGTCCAGTGTTATCCAACGCATTGAGGCACGCGCGAACTCCACGTATCTAATCTGTAATCGGTTTAGATTAATAAACTTCATCAACGATCAACAAGGGTAGTGTGGCTGTTTGGCCGCGCGTGATTCCCCTCTCTTGCGTGTCCATTACACGTCATAACTATGAGCCCGACGTGCGCCATTGTGGCGCCGTTCCAATAGATGTCCTCTGTGGCTGTCATGACACTGAAAATATAAAAATTCCGAAGTTCCCATACGTACATACCTACAGACCCAAACACGCCCCAGATCCTGACACGAAATAAAGAGCGAGGCAGAGAGCATTTAGAGCATTCAGGTGTGTTTGTTTGT
>ENA-ORXF01002865-ORXF01002865.1-marine-metagenome-genome-assembly--contig:-NODE-2865-length-10047-cov-9.763390_pt1 | contig 10047 bp, 16 predicted proteins | sample MGYA00237864_ERZ511476 | MGnify/ENA primary metagenome ERZ511476 (study PRJEB26306, sample SAMN06343908) | marine metagenome | isolation source: coastal waters | place: Atlantic Ocean: West Antarctic... | reverse complement strand
ACTGACCGTCAGGATCAGATATACCCTTCTCCGCTAAACTTGCTGAAATCTCAGCAAGACTCGCCGCATCCGCTTCCAACGATGCGTTCTCGTCAGCAGCATCGTCGCCAAAACCAAAGAAGTTCAATAGGCCCCTCATTATCCCCGTTTGAGGAACAGTGTTAGCATCTTTAGGGGCCGCACTTACAAGGCCAGAATAAGTCGTTTCGGGATATGCTGCTTGCACCGCGTTTCCTAACTTATTAACATTTCGCTGCAAATCGGCATAGCTAACATCGGGTCTAAATGTAGAATCAGACACCGCGTTTAGGTCATCGGGAGGAACATCCATCGACATGCCCGAAAACTTCTTCGCATAATCGCTGAGCCTAGTGCCCACTACATCCTTGGCAGGATCATCGTCAGGATCGTACTCTCCGTTAGACTTAAGATACTTACGCATCCCATCCTTGCCGCCAATGTGAGCTATGGCAACAATCGCACTCGGAGTTATAACCGTTCCCCCAATCTTCGTGCCACCAAACCTCTCCATCAAATTATGAGTGTCCGCATACTTCAAAATGTCGTCCGTATGCCAATCCATAATAGTCTCTTGTAACTGAGGATTGCCCTCCAACTCTTTTCGACTAATAGGATCACGGCCCATGGCGTCTGTGTAATCTTGAAGACGAGCCTTACCAAACTGAAAACCGCCATAATAATTAGGGTTTTTCGGATTGTCATACCTACTGCTGCTCTCACTATCAAACAACGCGGCTCTAAACTCCGAATGTGGATTCATGACATCGACCCCATAAGACTAGCCAAACCGCCATAGGGCATCTGATTGGGAGTCGAACCCCCGCCGCCTAATGACTTCTTATTAAAGGGAGAGGATGGATCAAACGGTGAGTAATCGAAATTAACATTACGAGGAGGACTGCCGCCGGGACCATTCATGGGCATACCGCCCATCTGACCGCCGCCATGATCATGAGCCCCGTGCATCTGCTGGTTCTGTTGGTCTCCAACCTGCGTGTTGGACAACAACGTATCTTGCCCTAAAATACCAGAATTAGGCTGCATACTGCCCTCAAACAACCGCCGCTGTTCCTCCATCATGCGTTGTATATCCGCCAAACGACTCTGTAACATGGGATTCTGATCAGGAGCAGGACTCATGGGATTCTCGCCTACTGCCGCCGTGGGAGTGTTGGGCATGACAGAAGTATCAATCGACGTAGGTAATCCCGCCGGGTTAGACGCCGCTAACCGATTGTAGTTTTCAATGAAGGCTGGATTAGCCCGGGACATGCGACTGCCGCCGTAACCACCAAAGCCCATGTCCGTAGAACTGTTGTTGGCACCGCCAAAAACATTGTTCGGCATTCCATAACTCATAGCATATATCCCATCGATCCAAGGCCCCCGGTTATGCGACCGCCATTCTTGTGCCTAGATACAATATCAGGCGTCACATCGTCCGAAAAGAAAATAGTGTTAGTGCTGCCGCGTCCATCCTTATGCTGACCGTGCGTAATCCCAGCGTCCCGATATAACTGCGCTTCCGCAACAGAGCTTGGAGCCAGCTTCAGTTCCCCAAAAGTATTAAAATTAGAATTATCTTTTTGTAGGTCCAATATTTTCTGGGGCATACTGTATTTTTGTGTCTTCTCGTCATAAATCAATTTATAATTGTCATCGTTTTGAGTGACGGTCTTCCAAGGGTCATACCCCGAGTTCCCTCCCCCAAACAACTTTTCATTCATCCGGTCCACACCCAAAGCATTCGTCGCTTCAGTTAAAATGTTACTGTCAATAGAAGGGTTATCATAATTAAAAGAAACACCCAACTTATCTTCCGTTATAGCTGATCGGTACAATGCACCGGGAAGGGGTCCTGTAACACCCTCCTTCAACATAGACAGGTCTTTGACTGCTTCGGCAGCGTCACGCTCCTTAGAGTATGCTTTTGTAAGTTCAATGTAGGCAGAACCTACATCACCAGTGTATTGTTTCTTCAACTCGTTTATTTTTGATTTCCTATCCACAAGTTGGGTAACACTTAAATTACTTAACTGAGGCTGTTCAGCCCTTATTTTGGCGCTCATCTCCGCGCCAACACTAGGACTAATAAGATCGCGTATGGCGTATAACTCTTGATTCAATTCGTCCTCAAAACGAAACACAACACTTTTATTAAATCCGCTCGGATCAATATCCCGCCGTGCGTCACCCTTGAACATGTCAGAGCTTAATAAATTGCCATCTAAAATTCTTTCCGCCGCAACTCTATTCGCTTCGTCATATAAAAGTGTTGCCGATCTCGTTCCAGAAGACGACTGCGCTAAACGGTTATTAACAGTGCCTATCTCATCCTCAAAAACATTCTCAAATGTAGCTTTAGGGTCTAAATTATTTTTTAAAAGGTCGAAGTCAACCCTCGACTGAGCAGAGTTCATCGCCCCAGATTGAACCTCGGGACTCGCACCACTTCTCAAAAAACGATACCCGGTGGCCGTGCCGGGGGAATTAGAGTAATACGCACCCGCGCCGTACTTCTTCCCGGGGGAATTAGGGCTCCCCACCCCGCCACCAGACTCGCCTGTCGCCAAGTCCGTACCCATGTTAAAATTAGCCTCTCCCGTGCCGCTATAAATTGATTGATCACGACCTAAAGGGAAACCCGGCGTAGAATCATAAACTACAGGACTGCCCTTGTAATTTATTATCGTTTCATTACTAGGTTTAACCCCCCCCGCGTTCTGGGCAGGATTGCTGTCAATACCAAACTGAGACATCAACGTTCGCCTTATAGGCTCCCCCATAAAACGACCAAGGCCAGCCCCCATCAAAGCCTGAATAGGACCCATGCCAGCAGCAATCAAATCAGAAGTCTCACGCTTACCAGTAGGAGAATACTTCTCAGGCTCAGAATACCGAGCAGCAGCATCCCGAGGACGCATAAACATATCAGTAATAACATTAAAATTAGATAAATCATCAAGACCTAACGTAGACGCAATACCACGCAAATTAGGTGGGATATACTTAGTAATGTCTATGGAATATTTATCTGCCATAATAACCCCAAATTCAACGATTATACGCACATTAACAAAATCCAAATGAAATTGCACCCACAATATTTCTATGACGTTATTGATACTCAAATCTCGCGACTTGGTTCTGGGGTACAAGTCGTAACGGAATTATTCTCGAATGATTTTACTGGGTCAACTATTATAGAGGCGCGGGGGACGGTGTACCCTAAAATAGGGGGGGATGGGGTCGGGCTAAGTGGTCACGATAGGTTTCGCCGCCCACAGTAACCCCCGGCCCTCTGCCCCCGAAGGTAAGAAGAGAAGGAGCGGCTAGTCGCCGCCTGCTTCCAAGAGAAGAAGAGAAGGAGCGGCTAGTCGCCGCCTGCTTCCAAGGGAAGAAGGGGCAGCGCATAACTTTATGTCCCTCCCTCTGGTGGTTGAAACTACTCATCGTTATCACACTAATGTCAGTGGCTGTCTGCTGTGTGGTATCCCGCTTGATGCTACTACTACCTATGTCATAGGGCACAGTGTTCTTATGCGGTGTGGTAGGCTCTATTGCCAGCCTATCAGTGGTCTCCGTTAAGGTTAGCGTACCTCTACTACGTTGTGTTCCATACTATAGAGGTTGGGCGATACCCGAAGAGGGCCCGGGCTCCTCATGAACAGAGCCCTCAAGGGGTCTCTGCCTGCAAGCAGGTGAGCATCCCTATCGCAAGAGAAGAGAAGGAAGAGAAGGAAGGAAGGAAGAAAAGGAAATGACTACCCTTGCCCCCATTTAGGGGGCAACATTTCCTATGGTCCAAGGATGGCCCATACGTCACGAGATATTGAGCACCTCTAAGTTTTTGTAGCCACAAAAACGGCTCAATATCTCGTGCCGCCAATGGAGTCAGGGGGGACTTGCTCCTCACCAAGCAAAAAACTCGTTTATTGTGCAATTCCTTCTCACAACCGCATAAGCCGATGAAGAATCAGCTTATGCGGTCGCTCTCTTCCTTGCTCTCATTTTTGTTTTTTGAAGAATACCCAATCCGATGCTGAAGATTCCTGAACCGGAATCACATTCTTTTTCGTGATTGGCCCCCGATCTGTTGCGTGTGGGGCAAGCGTCAGTGGGCATCGGGGGTTCTTGTTCAGTGCCCCCCTGACGCACACACACACACAAATTTTTCCGTGCGCGCCGAGCACCTCGGTCGCTGGTTAGAAAGATGCTGTCAACCACTCTGTACTTGGTGAAACAATTCGTCACCAGAGGTAACGATTTGTGTCATCTCCGACTGCATCGTTTTCCTAACCGTTGCTCACTGTCACCACGGAACTGAAAAAAATTACATTCCTTAGTTTAAGATAATTTTTTCCGTCCAAGGGGCGACCCACCCAAGTTGACAGCATCTTCCCTACCAGCCCAAACCGGATGCACGGAGCGCACAGAAATTTGCGTGTGTGTATGCTTCTTTGTTCGGCTATTCTGGTCGAGCATGTATCAACTAAAGAGGAACTAACTAATGGATATCAATGTATCAACGCTCTTCGCAGCCTTAGAGGGCATTCGTAATCGGGTCGAGGGGCTCGGGTACGCCCGGGCAGAGGCAGAGGTGACTTTCGCCTCAACCGAATCGTCTTATCGGTCAGAGGTGTCGGTAGACATCTCAACCCGAGTATTCGAGTCAGAGCAGTCCGAGTATAAGTTCTTCAAAGGGGGCTGGGTGGACTGCGAAAAGCTCGTTACCGAGGCAGAAGCCTACGTCATGGCTATGCCGACACTGGCCGAACACAAACGCAAGCAGCGGGTGACACAATCTGAGGAGTTCGAGTCAGGACTACTGTCCGCCGCAGCGGATGAGGAGGATGCCATGATAGAACAAGCACTGTTGGCCCAAGCGGCACAGGTGTCACACGACCGGAAGCAACTGCTTGGGCTTTGGTACAAGCAGGGCTACCACATCACATCAACATCCTGATTACCAACAGCGGGGGCCTCGGCTCCCGCATCAACTAAGGAGACTACAATGAGAATAGGTGGCTACAGACTAGAGGATGTCGTGTACGGCATCAAAGTTACCGAGCATGAAGCTGGGTGGCACTTCTGGTTGCAGGGTGATGACGCACAGCAGTTCAGAGAAGACTGGGCTGCTGCCGAAGATGTCGGAGTAGCGTTCAGGTACTTCCTGTCGTACTACGACTACGACACGTTGTTCGCCTGAATACGGACAGCTTCTGGGAACGCGGCAGGTATCGTCGCGTTTTCAACACAGGGGACTGGCAGTGCCGATACTGTCGGTTTCAGTTCTCTCCGCCTCAATACAAATGGGATGCGGATTCAATCAAATGCCGCTGCAAGTGGCTCTCAACAAAGGATTACCAACAAGCAAATGATTGACTGCCTCGTAAGAGACTAATCACAACCGCGGGGGCTTCGGCCCTCGCTTCAACTAAAGAGGAACTAACTAATGAGTTGGATGACAATACACAGACCAGAAGGCTGGTGCGACCTTGAGCGCATCAGCCGTTGGACTAATGAGGAAATCATTGAGTTCTATGATGACCGTAGCAACATGAGCCTACTAACCTACGCAGGCATGTTGGGCCTAACTGGGGGAGAAGTCGAAACAATCTTAAACGGAGGAACTATAATATGAAATCGTATCCCATCTGGAATCAGATCACAGCCTGCATCTACAAGTCGTCCAAATCCTACGGGGTGAAGGACACCGGAGAGGTGGTCATAAACGTTGGCACATCGGCCAGCAACAGCCATACCTTCCTAAAACACACGACCACCCATCGGCTGATGGTGAACGGCGACCGATGCTATAGGTTCTACATCGACGGCAAGGTAGTCAGGGAATCGTGGCTGCGTAAAGGGGCAACAGAACTAACTACAGAACCGACCACAAATCCTTGTTTTTGGGAGAAGACCAATACCTAATCAACGAAGACTACTAACAATGAGGGGGCTTCGGTCCCCTCTATTAACAACGAAGAGAGAGGAATACCTAATGAAAATTGTAATTGATGATATGACCAATCGAGAGCTTGATTGGTTGAGCGAAATGATTGCCGAAAAACTTGAAGACCTAGGGCATGAAAATGTAGAAGGGTTTGCGTTCCAAGTAGAAGTATTTTTTGAAACCGAAATGGAGAAAGGGATCACCTGATCAATGAGGGGGCTTCGGTCCCCTCTATTATCAACAAAGAAAAGGACTACCCCATGTTAAATAAGAAATTTAAGAAATACATCTTAGACTGCACTTTAGAAAGCGGCTTTGATTTACAAATATGGTTGAAAGAGCCATACATTTTTAGTGGAAACGATGCTGGCTGTACATTCTTTGCTTTTGAGGACTTCGACACAATGAAAGATTTGTGGAAAGCTGCAAACGAATGTTGTGAGGATGAGATCACTACTCCCTCAGAGCTATACGAGCGGTAGATAATTTCAAACAGGGGCGGTCTTCGGATCGCCTCTTTCTTTCTAAACAGAGCGATAGAATGCTTCGCATACTCTTTTTGATTCACGGCCCAAGGGCCTTGAAGCCATGAAGAAAGAAAGAAGAATAGAACGGCTAGTCGCCGTCTGCTTCCAAGAACCGCCTTATCGGCGATCCAACCTTATCGGTTGTGAATTTCCGCGTCCAAGGCCGCAAGACCTACAAAAATGCGCCCAAGGGCGCAAGACCCGATAGTAAAATCGGGCGCAGGGCGCAGAACATAGGCGCAGGACCCGCGAAAACTTGCCCCTTGGACCCCGAAACACCGCCAGAGGCCAAATTGGGACCCTGATCACCGCCAAATAAAAGTATCTCTCGGGTCAAGGACCTCTTTACCAAGAAGAAACTTTGTCCACCCCTAGCAAAATATGCCATGTGCCAAGCGATTTGATGAGGAGATATATTAACGGCGTTAGCTTTGCATATCTTCAATTCAAACCAAAAAGAAATCCCGTCCCAAGCCAAATGAACGTCCGGTACACCCCCGCCATGTTTGTTTTCAATCCTTGTCGCATGTGTTTTTGGAGGTAGATTTGCCCGTATCTGATTCCAAAAGTTCGCCTCCGGTCCCTTGCTCATTCTCAGTAACATCCTTAAATTCTGCGTCGATCACAAACGCCTGTGGATACGACGATTGAAGCTTGGCAAGCCGTGCCGTAATTTCATCCCGTGACATTTGGTCAATAGTGTTGACCTGTTCTCTCCTATCAACAGTCAGACCCCCCAGTGCAGACCTTATTTTTTCAGCGTTAATTGCCGCAGAAAACTGACCTGAATCTTCAGCCCCCATTGATAGTTTCTGCAACCGCTCAAGTTGCCCAATGGTTGTTACACCATATCGACGTTCCCTTTCCTCTCTTAAATCTGTGATATGCTCTATGACTAGAGGGTAATCCCTACCATTTAACAGTCTGGATGCATGTACTGAAGCGGTGTCCTTTGAATACCCAGATTTCCGCGCACATTCAGCATTAGAATAAATTCCTTCGACGATGTGACGGGCAAACGTCATCTGGCGATTTGTCAATAAACGCCCGTCATCCCTCTTTTCTACCAGTGCAGTCATGATTCACCCTTGTTACCTGTGTACAAACTATACCAAGTGGTCAAGCCGTGCAAGAGGTCGCCCAAGGGTTCCCCCAGTCCCTATATACACCTTTTCTCCAGAGAAGTGTCCTCAGTGTCCTCACAGTGTCCTCACATATGCGCTGAATAATAACTTAAAATATTAGATTGAGGACACTGAGGACACTGAGGACACCTAATATAGAATTTCTGTTTTAGTTTTTGTTTTTTCTGTGGAAATACTGTCTATATGTCCTCACCCAACTTTACACGTTAAGCGTGTGGTACATTTAATTTCAATAAAGTGAAAGATAAAACTTGTAGTCTATTAACAATTACGATATTAAATAGGTACGGTTTAACAAATGAGGTCAATTATGAATACTCAAGAAACACAGATACCATTTTGCGGGTTCTACCATTCAATTTACGACAACGAGATTGATCACCAAATTGAGCGGGATACCGAATATCATGCAGACGAATGGTCCAAGGATCAAGGCGCGGTAAGCGAGGCTGTTTATTCTCACATTCATGTGAGTGACACACACAAGGCGATAGCCGAGGCTCATGTTGATGAGTGGTGTATGAAGTTTGAGGATGCCACTGGCATTGCGCTCAAGCCACGCAATATAGAGATGACCAGTCCTAAGTATTACAATTTTTCTACTGACCGTGTTTTTGCGCGGGTATCTGAGACTGCGATCCGGTCTTGTTATAATTTATTTGCTGAAGGCAAGGGTTGCCCTCATTCCCCGTTTCACATTCTTGAGAAGTTAATCAAGGAAAGCTTCACGAGTCGTGACGGTTTTAGGTCTCATTACTCCAATAAATTAGCCGATTGGTTAGCCAAGCCCTTGAATGAGTGGGATCATAATGAGGTCATGACGTTATTGGTTGCCACGTTGGTTTACTGTGACATTGATCCGGTGGATTTCAATCAAGATGTTGAGATGTCTGTTATTGAATGGGCCAGTGGCAACGGGATTATTGACGTTGTTGATTGGGACAAGGTTAAGACTGAAGTTTTTGCAGTGGTGGAGGAAGTAGCATGAAAAACATTACACAGCACACAGGCAAGTTACGTTTGATAGAACGGTTGCCAAATTCCAGAAACGGGAACCCTCGTTATTTGTGCGCGATTATGGATCAGCAACCCAATAACGATTTGGGTTGGACGTTCAGAACGCAGGTAGACGCTATGCACGGTTATGAGGTTCAGAATTATTTTGACCGCGACATTGATGTGACGGTCACGATTGGGACGCATTACGGCCACCCCACTTTGAACACAATATGGGAACGAAACAACCTTCAGAGAACATACGGGGACCGGATTGCCATTCACCGTGCCAAGTTGGCAAGCCTATTTCAACGTGGTGTGGCTGATGGTTAACATTATAGGGTAGTTTGTTAACCTTCGACTTCTGGGTGAGAATATCTAACAAATCAACTAAGGAAAAGGAGATGAGTAATGTCATCGTTTTATGAAGAAGTAATGACGGGCCATGGCGGTCCTAGGGATAGAGGTGGCGCGGATTATTACTACCACCGTCCACCGGAGCCTCACTACTGGGCGCAGGGTACGGGTCACGGTATCAAGACCGTTGCGGCTCAGATGAATACGTCTGAGATTGCGGCATACCATGAGGGTTATGCCGAGGCTGAAGATTACGGCGATCAGAAAGATTGGGGGTATTAGGATGAGTAAAAGTCCGGGGCATACCTCAAAGAGATTTTTGAAGTTGGTAAAGTCTAGGTTCTCAGTTGCCGCAGAGAATCCAGTTAATAGGAAAGAGCGCAGAGTAGCGCAATCAATCGGGAGAGGGATTAAGAATGATAAACCGAGAGGAGCATCAGAAGGTTTTACAGCAGCTATGGGCGTTGCAGGGGAAGGCCGCAAAGCAGCGCAATGTGATAGCCTCTCTGACCCAGAAGGTTGATGATTTGGTACAGGAAAAGCGACAGTTAGTTGCTGATTTAAAGTGGATGAGAGGAGAGAAATAATGGGACTAGATATGTATTTACGGGGGCACAAGTTCACCCCGACCTGCACTGACATACACAAGAGACCTATTGTTGACGGTTATGAGGTTGAGAGCATTGACTTGACCCTTGGATACTGGCGCAAGCATTGGGAATTACACAATCACATTGAGGAACATTACAGAAGGAATCGCGAAATTCGTGAGATATATTTTACAGCGGATGATTTGCGGGAGATTGCGGATGATGTTGAGGCGGATCATTTACCCGAAGGGGATAGTGAGTTCCAGTTACAACCGGAGCAGATAGCCAAGACGATTAAGACATTTAAGGATGCTGCGGCATGGATGGATCGGGACGATGGTTTCTGGCGCACTGTAACTTATTACGGGAGTTGGTGATATGCAAATAAATGATTCTTATAAAGAAGGTTGGCAGGACAGTGAGATGTCCACTAAATATGTATATCTCCGCCTTCA
>ENA-ORXF01002863-ORXF01002863.1-marine-metagenome-genome-assembly--contig:-NODE-2863-length-10060-cov-12.216368_pt1 | contig 10060 bp, 11 predicted proteins | sample MGYA00237864_ERZ511476 | MGnify/ENA primary metagenome ERZ511476 (study PRJEB26306, sample SAMN06343908) | marine metagenome | isolation source: coastal waters | place: Atlantic Ocean: West Antarctic... | reverse complement strand
AGCGCTTTAACAAATATTCTTTATTATCTTGGAAAAAATCCAGAATGGCAGGACAAGGTTCGAAATGAGATTTATGGAATTAAAAATGAGATGCCTACTTTTGATGATGTCGCTGAAATGACCTTAACAGAATATGTCTTTCAAGAAACCTTGAGATTCTATCCATCTGTCATGATATTAAATAGAAGAACAACCAGAGATGTCCATGTTCATGGTTATGACATTCCTGCAAATACAATGATTATGCTCAGCCCACCTTTTACCCATCGCATGGAAGAGTGGTGGTCCAATCCATTAGAGTTTGACCCAATGAGATTCTCTCCAGAAAGAGCTGAGCATAAAAGACATGGGTTTAGCTATGTTCCATTTGGTGGCGGAGCACATAAATGCATTGGAATGCATTTTGCGCTAATGAATGCAAAATTGTATTTATTTAGGCTGCTAAAAAATTATAAAGTTACTCTTAGACCTGACTATGATCCAGCGTTCATGCATGTCCATCTTCCAAGACCCGTTGACGGTTTACCTATAACTCTTTCCAGGCTCTAGTATTATGATTCCAGAAGGTAAATATCTTGATGTCGCAGATAACTTTCGTTTTCATTATTATGACGAAGGCGAGGGCGATGTCGTGGTCTTACTGCATGGAAGTGGAACAGGAGCCTCTGGACATACGAATTTTAAGAATAATTTAATTGCATTAAGAGACGCAGGTTTCAGAGTGATTCTTCCAGATCTTCCAGGCTATGGATTTTCAAGTAAGCCAGATAATGAGATTTACTCCTTAGATTATTTTAATAAAAAATTAATCCAGCTTCTAGACTCGCTAGAGATTCAAGAATTTTCACTATTGGGAAATAGTTTAGGTGGCGCTCTATCTATGGGCTTGGGCTTGCAATACCCCGAAAGAGTTCAAAAGCTCATTTTAATGGCTCCTGGTGGTGTGGAGGATCGTGAAGTTTATAATTCAATGCCAGGCATCAAAAAGCTAATGACTGATTTTCTTGGAGGGGCTATGGACCAATCTAAAATTGAAGGTCTGCTTGAGCTATTTCCCTATGATAAATCTCTTGTAACGGAAGAGATGGTGGAAGACAGAATGCAAATTTTACCCCTTATGAATACTCAGGTAATGGCAACCATGGATATTCCGAATATGGAGAAAGACCTTCATTTATTAAAGCAACCTATCTTGGCGTTCTGGGGAATGAATGATCAATTTATTCCAATTTCAGGAGCAATGAAAATAGGTGATGGTTGCCCCAATGCTCAGATTATGCTGTTCAGTCAATGTGGGCACTGGGTCATGATTGAGCGTGAAAGTATATTTAACGCAGCTTGCATTAACTTCTTATCAGCTTAATTATGAATCTCAAAGATATTAATAATATTGCATCTGAGCTATTTTCTGCATTAAGGGATCAAACTCAAATTAAACCACTAACAGTGAGTTATCCTGAAATTAACATCAATGATGCATATCAAATCTCTAAAACATTTCTCTCTTTTCGAGAGAAAGAAGGCGAAGTTATAGTAGGAAAAAAAATTGGTGTAACTAGTCCTGTTGTTCAGGAGATGCTGGGGGTTAACCAACCAGATTTTGGTTTTCTAACCAATGTTATGCAAGTACAAAATAAATCTTCTTTTAAAATAGATAGCACTTTAATTCAACCTAGAGCGGAAGCAGAAATTGCCTTCATATTAAAGGAGGATTTGCATGGCCCTGGAATTACTAGAGAAGATGTAATGGATGCTACTGAAAAAATATTACCATGTTTTGAGATCGTAGATTCTCGAATAGATAATTGGAACATTAAAATCCAAGATACAGTTGCTGATAACGCTTCTTGTGGAATATTTGTATTAGGAGAGGGAGCATGTTCCCCAAATAAATTTGCTATGGATGAATTGGAAGTTGTGGTTACCAAGAATAAAAAATTTCTCTCAGCAGGCCAAGGATCAGCTGTTCAGGGCCATCCCGCTCAAGCGGTTGCTTGGCTAGCAAATACTTTGGGAGAATATGATATTCCTTTGCTAAAAGGAGAAGTTATTTTGTCTGGGTCACTAGTTCCTCTTGAGCCAGCAGTGGCTGGGGATAAATTCTCAATGGAATTAAAGGGTGTTGGCACCTGTGAAATAAACTTTATTTAACTATGGAAAAAACTAACTGCGCAATTATTGGTTCCGGAAACATTGGAACTGATTTAATGCTAAAAATTGTTAATACATCTAAGTCTCTTAACTTAGCTGGAGTGATTGGAATTGATCCTGAGTCTGAAGGCCTAGAAATGGCTAAGTCAATGAACATCTCGATCTCATCTTCAGGGCTGCAAGGATTTATGGAAATGCCTGAATATGCTGATACTCAAATATTTTTTGATGCTACGTCTGCTGGCGCTCATCAGGTACACCATGACCTAATCTCAAAAGATGGCAAACAAATGATTGATTTAACCCCTGCAGCGATAGGCCCATATTGTGTGCCTGTTGTGAATCTATCAGAGCACTTGCAAGCCCAAAATGTAAATATGGTTACTTGCGGCGGTCAGGCAACCATTCCCATGGTCGCTGCAGTAAATCAAGTCTCAAGCGTCAGGTACGCAGAGATTGTTGCTTCTGTTTCTTCAAAGTCAGCTGGCCCAGGCACCCGCGCTAACATTGATGAGTTCACACAAACTACAGCCCTGGGCCTAGAAAAAGTAGGAGGAGCAGATAAAGCCAAAGCCATTATTGTTCTTAATCCGGCCGAACCACCTCTGCTGATGCGAAATACGGTTTTTGCATTATGCGATCCCATCGATCAAGAGCTCGTGAAAGATAGCGTTGAGTCAATGGTGGCCAAGGTTCAAGCTTACGTTCCAGGATATCGTTTGAAACAAGAGGTCCAATTTGAAAGGTTTGGCTCAAATAACCCCTGTGTAATTCCTGGGTATGGAGAATTTGAGGGGTTGAAAGCATCAATTTTTCTTGAAGTTGAGGGAGCGGGCCATTACTTGCCTAAGTATGCTGGCAATTTAGATATTATGACCTCTGCCGCAATGGGCACCGCAGAAGAATTAATTAAACTTAGCTCATGACAAAAAAAATATACATACAAGATGTAACTTTAAGAGATGGAATGCATGCCATAAGGCATCAATATGGACTTGATCATGTTGTTGATATAGCAAAAGCTCTTGATGAAGCAAAAGTTGATGCTATTGAAGTTGCGCACGGAGATGGATTATCTGGTTCTTCTTTCAATTATGGGTTCGGAGCCCATACTGATCAGGAATGGATTGCTGCGGTTGCAGAAAACCTTAAGCACGCAAAATTAACCACTTTGATTTTGCCAGGGATAGCCATTAAAGAGGATTTAAAATGGGCATGGGATCTTGGAGTTAGGTCTGTGCGTGTAGCTACTCATTGCACTGAAGCAGATGTTTCCAGACAACACATTGAATTTGCCAGAGAATTAGGCATGGATACCATTGGCTTTTTGATGATGTCTCACATGACTTCTCCGTCTAATTTAGCATCTCAAGCAAAACTCATGGAGTCTTATGGAGCAGAATGTGTTTATGTTGTAGATTCTGGTGGTGCATTGAGCATGACAGATGTTGCAGAACGTTTTAATGCTTTTAAACAGGAGCTAAAGCCCGAAACTCAAACAGGCATGCATGCACATCATAATTTATCCTTAGGGGTAGCCAACTCAATTATTGCCGTTGAAAATGGAGCGGATCGCGTTGATGCTAGTTTAGCTGGAATGGGAGCCGGAGCTGGAAATGCACCTTTAGAGGTTTTTATTGCCGCCATTGATCGCTTAGGATGGTCTCATGGGACTGATTTGTTTAAATTAATGGACGCTGCAGAAGAGCTTGTAAGACCTCTTCAAGACAGACCAGTAAGAGTTGACCGGGAAACACTTACCCTTGGTTACGCGGGAGTTTACTCTTCATTTTTAAGGCATGCAGAATCAGCTGCTGAAACTTATGATCTAGATACAAGAGAAATCCTAGTTGAGCTTGGAAAAAGAAAAATGGTTGGCGGGCAAGAAGATATGATTGTTGATGTTGCATTAGATTTATTAAAACAAAAATCTGAGTCATGAAAATTGGCATGACCCTTCCGGTCATGGAGCCTGGACTCACAAGACAAGATTTAGAAACTTGGACAAAGCATATTGACGACGGGCCATGGTCTCACATAGCTCTTGGCGAGAGAATTCTATTTTCTAATCCTGAATTAATTTCAATGTTAAGTGCTGTAGCTGCTTGGACAGAGCGAGTTGAAATTATTGCCACGATCTCAATTTTAACCATGCATGATCCTATTCTCAGCGCAAAACAATTTGCAACCATAGATATGCTGTCTGAAGGACGATTTACTTTAGGGGTTGGTGTTGGAGGTAGAGAAGAAGATTATGTTGCAATAGGTGCGAATTGGTCTGAAAGAAGGTGGGGAGTTTTATCAGAAAAAGTGAAAATTATGCAATCAGTCTGGCTAAACAACTACGAGCCCTCATTAGGCCCAGAGATTTTTTCACAAAATGGTCCACAAATTCTTGCAGGTGCAGTAGGGCCTAAAGCGATGAAAATGTCAGCAGATTTTTCAACCGGCTTGGCAGGCTTTTCTTTTAATGCTGATATTGAAGAAATAAAAGATTCTTTTTGTCGAGTAAGAGATGCATTTCAAAAAACCAATATTACTCCTAGACTTGTGACAAGCTTTTGGTTCGGATTGGGTGAATCTTCTCGTGAAGATATTCAAATACACTTGACTAGATATTTAGGTTGGATGGGAGAAGATTTAGCTAACCATCTTTCTAAAACAGCAGGATTTGCTGGAGGTGAAAGAGACCTTAAGAAGTTTTTAAAAGAAATAGAAGCTTTGGGTGCAAGTGATGTCATATTAGTCCCAACCTCCAAAGATATCAATCAGCTGCACTTGGCAGCAGATATAGTAGCTTCATTTAGCTAATTATTTTTTTAATCCATCACTAAAATCAACCAAATTAATGGCTTGATACTCGTTGATTAATTTTACTATCTATATAATAGTAAATAAAAGATTAATAAAAATATGGAGAATATTTTGAGTGATCCAGAGTTAACAGCACCCCATCTACCAGAGCAGAGAGATCCTAGTGCTAGTGATAGTAAATCTGGTTGGTACAAGGTCGCTCTAAGCGACCAAATCGGTTCCAATGAAGCCATTCAGGTCGATGATTTTCCTACTCAAATTGTAGTTTGGCGAGGAGAGGACTCAGTATTAAGAGGGTTGGACCTATATTGTAAACACATGGGATCTTCTCTTGCTTGCGGTGAAGTTGAGGGCAATAGCATTAGATGCCCATTTCATAATTGGCGCTGGGCTGGGGAAGGGCACTGTGATGACATCCCTTATGCAAAAAATATACCTGCTAAGGCGATCACGCGTTCTTGGGAAATAGAAGAAAGTGATGGTATGGTTTATGTTTGGTTTGATAAAAATCATATTCCAGCAGATCAAAATGGACAAAGATTTAATTAAAAAATGGAGAAAATAATGAATGATTTACCAGATAGATTTCCACGAGGATGGTTTGTTCTTGGTCATCAACGAGATTTTCCTATCGGAGAAAAGAAAACCATATACGGCTTTAACAGAAAAATGTATGTTACTAGAGCGGAAGATAGCTCTATGGAAATTGATTTTAATGATGGGGAATCATGGCCAATATTAGAGCTTAATCAAATGGTTATGGTTTGGCATGATGAAGAGAAACAAGAGCCCGATTTCTTGCCTGAAAAAATTGAAGCTTGTTATTCGGATGAATGGTCTGACTATGGCATGGCTAGTTTTATAGTTAAAAATAACTGCAGAGAATTGATTGACAACATGGCTGATAAAGGTCATTTTGGTCCGGTTCACCAAGCACCATTTGAGGGTTTTTGGAATGAAGCTAAAGATCATACCTATACCCAAGAAATGACAGCTGATAGCCCAATTCTTGGAAGAGATTTATTTTCCCAAGCTACCTATGAAGGTCCAGCATATATGACGACCTATATGAGCGCTATTCATGATGGCCACAAGGTTGAAAGCAGACTCGCTGTGACGCACGTACCGCTAACTTTAACTTCATTTCAGATCAATTTTGGCGTCATGGTAAAAAAAGTACCTGGAATGTCAGCTGACGATGAGGCTGCATTTATACAAGGCTACATAGATGCTAATAATTTTGCTTTTGGTCAAGATGTTGCGATCTGGGAAAATAAAATTTATATACCAGATCCTGTTGTTTGCGATGGCGACGGTCCTTTGCATAAATTACGAAAGTGGTATGGCCAATTTCTTGTTAATAGAAAGGATATTCCCAAAGGTCTTGATTTAGAAAAAAGAGCATTTTAGTTCCCTCATAGAGCATTTAACGCGGTGAAAACTTCTCTTGATGAGTTAGATCATAAGATTCTTCAAATTTTAGAAGAAGATGGTCGAGCTCCAGCCAAATATATTGCCGAGCAGTTATCTGTAAACGAGGTGACCGTCAGCAAACGATTAACAAAAATTATTGATGGAGGCTTTTGCAAGATTATTGCAATTGCTGATTTTGAAAAATGTGGATTTGAGTATCTTTTGCCAGTAGGGATAAGAGTTCAAGGAGATAAGTTAGAAGAAGTTGCAGATATTCTTTCGCATCTTGACGAAGTATTTAGCGTTAATGCAGTTAGTGGAATTCAAGATATAGAGATCTTGTGCGCAACAAAAACTTTACATGAAACCAAAGTATTGTTGGACCAAACTTTGCCATCAATTATTGGCATAAAGAGTATCGCACCAGCCGTTGCATCAAATGTATACAAATTTGAAACTGACTGGACGCCTTTTGCAAATGAAGCTTGATCAAACAGATAAAAAGATTATCCAACTTTTAGGCGCTGATGCCAGAATGTCAAATAATCAAATGGCAAAAGTAATAGGCGTTACTGAAGGAACAGTGCGCAATAGGATTCAAAAGTTAATTGAAAATAAAATTATTAAAATATCTGTAATTAATAATATTAATAGAATGAATAATCCAGCGCTCGCTTTTGTTGGCTTAGATGTAGAGACTCGCTCAAAAGATGCAGTTGCGAAGGCCTTATCAAAAATGAAAGAAGTTAGATTCGTGTCTACTTTAATTGGCCGACATGACTTAATGGCATTTATTCTGGCTGAGGATATCACTAGGCTTTCAAAAGTTTTATATGAGGAGATATCTTCCCTACCAGGAGTAAGGTTCTCAGAATCATCCATTGGTTTAAAATATTATAAATATGATTATAGATGGGCGAGGATACTAGATTGATCCCATTAAAGTATTCAACAATACCTGAGCTGATTAAGTTTCAAGCAGAGCAGTTATCATCTAAGCCAGCTCTAGTTTCCGAGAATGAAACACTATCATTTGAACAACTTGATATATTTTCAACAAACATAGCTACTCATTTAATTAATTTAGGTATTTCCAAGGGAGATAGAGTTGCCTTGTGGGCCCCCAATATGAATGAATGGGTCATAGCTGCAATTGGCGCCCATAAAGCTGGAGGGGCCATTGTGCCCATCAATACAAGAATGAAGGGCAAAGAAGCTGCATACATTCTGAATAACTCAGAAGCAAAAGTACTATTTAGCAGCAAAGGATTCCTTGATACAGATTATTTTAAATTATTAAAAAATGAGAATTTGCCTCATTTAGAACATCAAATTGTTCTTGATGCTCTGGAGCCGACCGAGGATCAAATTAGCTTTTCTTCCATAAAAGAAAAGAGACTAGATTGCGATCTCCCGAATGTAAGTGAGCATGATATGGCTGATATTATTTTTACCTCTGGGACTACCGGTAAGCCAAAGGGAGTGATAACTTCACACCTTCAAAATATCAAGGTATTTGATTATTGGTCTTCATATGTAGGCCTAAATAAAAATGATAGATATTTAATAGTAAATCCTTTTTTTCATACTTTTGGTTATAAAGCAGGTTGGTTAGCATCCATAATGAAAGGTGCAACCGCTTATCCTTGCCCAATATTTGATGCAGATCAGATTATCAGAACTATTGCTGAACATAAAATATCAATGTTACCAGGACCACCAACTCTCTATCAATCCATCCTTACAAGCAATGAGTTGGCTACTTCAGATATTTCTTCTTTAAGATTAGGGGTAACAGGCGCAGCTGCAATACCTGTTCAGCTCATAAAGGATATGAAAGAGCGCCTAGGTTTTGAGACAATTATAACTGCATATGGACTCACCGAAAGTACGGGGGTTGTAACAATGTGCAGTCCGACTGATGACTATGAAACCATAGCTACTACTTCAGGCTGTGCAATTGAAGGCGTTGAAGTTAAATGTGTAGATACAGATAATATTGAAGTGCCAGCAGGCGATCCTGGTGAAATTTTAGTAAAAGGTTACAACATCACGCAAGGTTATTTCAATGATCCTGAAGCTACGCAAGAAGCTATCGATAAAGATGGTTGGTTACATACAGGAGATATTGGAATTCTGAATGATCGTGGGTATATTAAAATTACTGATAGAAGCAAAGATATGTTTATTGTAGGAGGGTTTAATGCGTATCCTGCTGAGATAGAGAATATCCTTTGTGATCATCCTGCAATCTCTCAAGCTGCAGTAATAGGAATTGCAGATGACAGAATGGGAGAGGTTGCTAAAGCTTTTATTATTTTAAAACCGAATAAAAGTTTAGAAGAAGATTCCCTTCTTCAATGGTCCAAAGAGAATATGGCCAATTATAAGGTTCCCAGAGAAATAAAATTTGTTGACGACCTGCCCACTAATGCCGCTGGAAAAGTCATGAAATATCTTTTAAAGGAGATTTCTTGAGAATTGTAATTTCAGAAGACACCAACAAATTTTATCGATCCAGTCTCTTGTCAATTGATTCTTCTATGGAGATTATTTCTTTAAATCCCGAGGATTCAACCAGTCCCCCATGGGAATCCATTCCCATATCAGATGCTTTTTTTATGTCTTATCAATTTTTATTTGCGGCAAGAGATAATCCAGAAATATTTGCTCCTTTATTAGATTTATCTAAACGCATGAAGTTCATTCAAAGTGGTTTTGCAGGAATGGATTCTCCAATCTTGCAAGCAATTCTAAAAGAAAAAAATATTCTGATTGCCAATGCTAGTAGCATTTATGCAATCCCCATTGCTCACTATGTTTTCTCGCAGATCTTAAGGTGGAACAAGAGAGTAGATCAACATATAGAATTACAGCAATCCAAGAGCTGGATTCCTGCAGGTGGAGATGGTGAACTTACAGATAAAACCCTAGTAATTCTTGGTTATGGCGGCATCGGCAGAGAGGTAGCAAAGATTGGCAAAGCTTTTGGCATGAGGGTTACTGGAATTAAGCGTAATCCAGCAGATGATAATTATGCAGATGAAGTCTTGGGACTAGATCATTTCGAGGAATTACTCCCTTTAACTGATTACTTGGTGCTTGCTTTGCCAGATAGCGCTAAAACCAGAGACGTCATCAATGAAGATATTCTTCAGAAGCTCAATAACTCAGCTATGTTAATTAATGTTGGCAGAGGTAGCGCAATTAACGAACAGGACCTTTCAAATGCATTAAATAATAAACAAATTTCAGCAGCAGCATTAGATACCACAAAGAATGAGCCCCTTGAACACTCTTCTCCACTTTGGACAGCTAGGAATTGCTTTATTTCGGCTCATGACTCCGCACATTCATTATTATCAATACCCAGAGCCTTCGATCTATTCTTTGAAAATATTAAGAATATTCAAAATGGTCAAGCAATTAAAAACATTTACTCAGAGTGAAAGTAATAACTGAATATTTATAGGAGCAAGGAAATAAAATCTTTCATGCATGACAGGATCCAGCCCCATTCGACCGTGGCCGTGATCGGCGCTGGGGCCTCGGGTATCGCGGCCAGCGAGAAGCTCCTGGCCGCCGGATTCAAGGTGATCTTGATCGAAGCGCGGGATCGCATGGGTGGGCGTGCTAGCACGAGAGAAGTAGGCTCCGTGCTTTTTGATGAAGGCCCCTCATG
>ENA-ORXF01002860-ORXF01002860.1-marine-metagenome-genome-assembly--contig:-NODE-2860-length-10065-cov-3.491890_pt1 | contig 10065 bp, 6 predicted proteins | sample MGYA00237864_ERZ511476 | MGnify/ENA primary metagenome ERZ511476 (study PRJEB26306, sample SAMN06343908) | marine metagenome | isolation source: coastal waters | place: Atlantic Ocean: West Antarctic... | reverse complement strand
AATTGCTTAGCTAGGGCAAGGTCGCCATTATGGTTTACTCCAACTTCGGCGATAATCAGAATAGATTTTTTCATAATTTACTGCCAGTTAATATTCGTGAATTTTCTGCATGGTTATGCCTAACAGCAATACCCATGCCAACCACGCTATTACTGCCTAATCTAGCGCCCTGTTTAATAATACTCCCACTGCCAACAAAGCTACCAAACCCTATATTCGCGGCACCATTCACTATGGCGCCTGTGGATATATGGCAGTGATCTGCCACGATTGCATCGTGTTCAATTAGCGCATTAGAGTTAATGATGCAGTTATTACCCACCTTCGCACCCGCATTGACGATAGCACCGTGCATCACTACTGTACCATCCCCCACCACGGCATGGCGCGATACATGTGAAGTTGGAGAAATAATGGTTGGTAACTTAAAGCCTATTGCTAAAGCCTGGTCATAAAGGCTCTGCCGAACAAGGGCTGACTCAACCTGCCCAACGGTGATAAGTGCATATTGGTATTGCTTTGCTAACTCAGGAAAATCACTGTCTGTGGCTATTACACGGTACCCCAAACATTCATGTTGTAACTCTTCCTCATTGCCTATTAAGCCAGCAATATCAAATGTGTCTAAATGTTCGATGACGTCGATACATGCACGCGCATGACCACCAGCACCAATTAGAATTAAACTAGGCTTGCTCATTTAATTTTGCTCATTCAACTATTTTCAGTAAACTTGGGCTACTAGGAATATTGATCAATCGTTGTGCCAGTTGCTCAGCCATAGCTAAATCCATACGCGGGCAATTAGCAAATGGTGCTAGCTGGTGCATCAATCGCCAAACTGGGCGTGTCATAAGCCCAGATTCATTGGTAGCTTTTAATATGTCATCACGATGCTGTGTTTGATCGGCATTTAGCATGATTGTTTGTAGCCAGTAACTACTGAGGCATTGCGCGGGTTCGGCTACCAGCTTAGAGCCTTCCACTAGCTCAAAGGCGGCTCGGTAATGGTTAAATAGCGTTCTTTTAGCAATTAACTTGGCTGGCAATTGCTCTAGCTGAGCGCAGCCTAGAGCCGCATTAAGGTTGGGCAAACGGTAGTTATAGCCAATTTCATCATGAATAAATTCCCAAGCATGCGGCAATTTAGCGGTGGTGGTTATATGTTTGGCACGCCGAGCAATGGCCGCATCGTTAGTTAAAATAGCACCACCACCACCAGTAGTAATGGTTTTATTACCGTTAAAACTAAGCGTACCCATTAAACCAAATGTACCAGTGTGCTGACCATCATAGGTGCTACCGAGTGACTCTGCGGCATCTTCAACCAGTACTATATTAAAATCGTGTGCCACTGCAAGCAAGCCATTAATATCCACTGGATGACCAAAGGTATGCATAGGCACCATCGCACGGATGACTTGCCCCGTAGCGATATTCACGCACTGCCCGCTTTGTTGCCGGGTATGCGCCTGCAGATAATCACGCAACTTGGCGGTTGCTATGCCTAGCGTGGTGTCTTCGCTATCCACAAAGTGTGGTGTGGCAGCACAATAGCTTATAGCGTTAGCAGTTGCAATAAAGGTAAGCGCAGGCACAAGCACTTCATCATTAGCTTTAACCCCCGCAAGCAGCAAAGCAATGTGTAGCGCTGCCGTGCCGTTAACAACCGCCACCGCATGTTTTGCGCCAGTGTAAGCCGCTAAATCATCCTCAAAGCGATCAACAAATTTGCCGACGGACGATACAAAAGTGGAATCTAAGCACTCTTTAACATAAAGCCACTCGTTGCCAGAAAAAGTTGGCTCATGCAACCCAACAGGGCCTGCACCGACGACCGAGTGGATGGCGCTAACGATTTGATCTGGCAGGGATGCTTGCTTATTCATAATTATGACATCACTCATTAACTCGAGCAGGAGATCAAAGCCGGCCACACTATGGTCGACTTATCAACAGTGGTTAGTAACCAACGTGGTTGAATCACCAGACCAGTTTAAACCCAGCGCCAACAAACTTCTTTATATAAAACGCTTCCCTTGCCAACAATAAAACCTAATCCACACAATTATTGAGGAAAGTCATTAGTATCAAAACGAGATAATTCAAGTAGTCTTGACGTATTCAACTCTGCGACACCAACTTTTGTTGTGAGCCCAATCGCGCATTTTTTAGAACGTAATATAGCTAAAGTATCTTTATTATAGTCGCCATATGGATAACACATTATCCAATTATCAGATGTAGCGCCAACAGCTTCAAGAAACCCTAACGACAACTCAATTTCATTTGCTTGTTCTTCAATAGTACCTGTGCTCAACCACGTATGCTTGTAACCATGACTCCCAACATACATACCAGCATTTACCAATTTCTTCACATCATCAATGGATAAGTAAAGTTTGTCTGCAAAAGAGCTAGATGTTTCTCCTACATACTTTTCAAATAAAATTCGTGTAATATTATTACGGATTTCTTCTGGCAATCCATGTTGAAGCATCCGTTTGATATAAACCACTTCTTTGACATCGTACCTTTCTTCTGGCACCACGCAAGTATTCCAATACTCACTTAAAGCATCTTCACTAATAGCATAAGAATGACACAAACTATTTAAATCAGAAACCAACATCGAATAATCAGAACAAGTTGCCAAAATAAAATGGACGCTATTAACATCAAGCATCTCTCTTTCAACAACCGGCTTAACAGGAATAAAAAAAGAACCTTGCAGATTTCTTTTTAGTAATTCTGGTAACACAAAATCTATGTGATCTTTGTAACTGTCCGTCAAAGTTTGGTAGAAATCTATATGAAAATACATCCTCTGTAGTATCTTCTAAGTTAATTTTATCGTCAGCATTAGCTGCAGTATCTTGAACAACATTAGAACCAGCGTTTGCACTACCGTTAGTACTGTCTAACACAACCGAACCAACAACTGCGATACCATTAACACCGTTATTAAAAGTTACAAGACCATCTGAAGCGATAGTCATTGAAGTACTAGCAGATGCCGAACCTATATTACCATCATCAGCAACAACAAGATCTTGTCCTTGTAACTGAATTGTACCAGATAAATTTGGAATTGTAACAGTTCTATCAGAAGTAGGGTCTGTTGCCCTAACAGTTGTTTCAAATGCATCGGCTGTAGAACCTTCAAAGATAAGGTCTGTACCTTGGATTTGGAAAGTAGACACAGCAAATGTACCAGTAACAGCAAGAGAACCGAATGAACCAGTTGTTGCAGCCAAGGCCGTATAGTTAATCGTTCCTGCTTCTAGACTAGAAACGTCATTTCTTAATTTGTTAAATTCCACTCTAAATTGTTCTAGAGTATTATTTGTTCCGACTTGATTAGACGTTATTGCCATCTGCGTTTCCTACTAATTGTTTCAACATAGATTTTATCTCATGTATTTCGCACTTTAAACTATTTATCTCCCTTTGAGCATTGCGAAATTCATCTCTTTGTTGTTGTGCTTCATTTGATCTAGCGACTGCTTTATCATAAGCAGTCTTGTTAGTATTAATTATAGCACCACTGTTGGGGTCTCTTGCAAGATTATTATATCCTTCTACTTTTTGATATGTTATTTCACTCATTTTATGTTGCCAATGCTAATGCCCTAAAGTCTTTAAGTCTTGGTGGTTCAGCAGCATTTGTTCCTTGTATTACAATCTTAATTGCAAACTGAATAAATGATGGTAATGGTTCACCAATTCCATCGTCTGTTACACCAGCAGTATACTTATACTCTTGGAAGTCATCATCATCCAATGAAGCACCTACAACATTATCTGGTGAACCGTCTGTGTTAAAGAAGTCAAACGCTACTTCGTCAAAGTCAGAAGCATCATCTGTTCTCAATACTTTAAATAATACTTTAATTTCTGCACTAGAATGTCTGTGTGCCGCAAAGATAACTTTCAATGCAGTAGCAGGATTTTCTAATGCGACTTTTTTAGTAATATAAATTGCAGCGTTCTGATCACCCTCTGGACTTGTCATAGGATTATAATCAGAGGTTGGATGAATATCACTTGCCTGATCAATATTATTAATTTGGTTTGCAACACAAACTATTGATGCCCTATCCAAATCAACTACTGGTGATAAAGTATCAGTATCAGAAGTCATTCCTAAAGTTAGGAAAGTTGATTTAGTTGCATCCATTTCATTTGTCTCATTGATTGTTGATGCAATCATTCTAGAACTATCAAACTCAAAATTCTCATTTAAAGAAACTTGTTGTTCATTACCAGCAGTAGTTATTATGAAAGAACTTTCACTACCACTTGGACTTCTAGCAGAAGTTGTTCTTGCGGCTGCTATAATCTTTGTTCTAGGTAATTCTAGTGTTGATACAACTGGTTTCATTAATTCAAATCTATAGTTTTCTGTTGCGAATACTGATACCCCACCAACATCAGCAGTTGTCGAGTCTCCATCAATTGCGGCGTTGGTTGATAAGGCGACAGTAAAAGTATTCAAACCTATATTTGCAATTCCAGTGTGTGTCTTATTAATTTCGGTTAATGGAACAGAGTGTATCATATATAATTCAATTACAACTCCAGCGTTATGTACAGTTGCAGTACCCTCTACACCTCTAGTGACAGAAGTTACATTTGTTCCACTTATTGAACCACTTAAAATCTCACTACCAATCTTCAAGAAAACTGTACCACTAGATGGGAAGTTTGATGAAGAAGCAAGAACCACTGTAGTATCTTCAGCACTTAGAGCAGTATTCAATGTAGTTTCAATACCAGAGTCTACACCAGTTACAGTAACATTATTTGAAGATTGATACATACCATGATCTTGATGTTTTATTATTGCAATAGCAGAACTGTTTGTTAGTGTAATAGGATTTGGTTTCAATCTCTTACTGTCAATTCCAGTATTGTTTAGAGTTACATTTCCTTTACTTGCAAAATTAAACTTTGCACGATACATAGTAAATTTAGCATCTTGCATAGGTGTAGGTGACCAAGCACGATTGTTTTGTGACTTGAATAATACACCTAGTGATGGTTGTTTGGATACAATTCTATTAGAACCAGAAACATCCAATTCACCCAATTGTGATATCCACATTAAGTAATCTAAACTATTAGTCTGAACTACGAAACAATATTCTACACTTGGTTTAAGAAAAACTGGACTATCAAATGTAAATTGGGTTGCTGTTGTAGCATTATCAGATACATTTACCTCTGATGAATTTAATACTTTTCTACCAAAAGGTAAAATCTTACCGCCTGGATAACCATTTACAACATTTCTAACTTCTATCCATACTGGTAAATCTGTATCTTTCTTTTGAAAATATAAATCTATCTTAGTCAAGAAACATCCAGTGTCTTTTAAACCATCATGATTAATCATGATTGTCTGTGCAAGTGGATCACCACTGTTACCATCATCACCTTCATCTGGTCTCATTGATCTACTGGTTGAAGTTGATGTAGAATTTCTACTTGTTGTTTGTGAAACACCTTTTTGAACAACAATAGCATTTCTAGTTGCAATAATAGTTTCTTGTTCAGTTTCTAAAATACCTTTTGCACTGTAAATTGATTGTCCAGCAGTTATAGGTAGAGGAATTTTAGTATTCGTATCACTGGCAGTTAACCTAAATTCTAATTCACCAGTTTTAAATCTTGGGTTAGAACCTTGTCCAGCAAATCTAGATTCTGGAATATCAAATGTTCCTTCTACAGAACCAACGGCATCTGTAAATAATGATGAACCAGCAATTGGTGTGACAGCTGTAGTAAAGTTTGTATTCTTTGGTGTAATAAATTTACTTACATCTACACCATCAAAGAAAGCATAAACTCTAGTCTTTGGTTTAAATGCTTTACCCTCAAACTGAACAGCGTTGGCTCTCAACCAAGGAATCATTGCCCTTGATATAACTTTAGTTCCTTGTGATTCTTCATCAATTTGTTCAACCACATTTGTAGTCAAACCAGTTCTTCTTAAATCTGTTCTTGTTGTTTGAATTGTTCTTGTAACATCAAAGTTATTGTTTCTCCAACCATCTGTTCTTGTAGCAACAACACCACTCCATTGAGTTTCCCATGAGTTCCAAATAGTTCCCAATGCATTTCCTACACCAGCAAGAATTGTATCATAGTTACCCTCAACATTAACGATTAATGGTGGAGTAAGTTCTGTTTCAAACCATTCGTCACCAGATGGCGAAAGAACAACTTGTCCTACCCACTGATATACTAAGTGTGGTTGTACATTTTCAACTCTTGTTGCATATGGGTTATCTGTAAATGCAACACTAGTATAAGGAAGAGTAATTAAGTCACCAGTTTTTTGATAATTAGCGGCTGATCTTTCGGCGTCTGTAGAAACTGATTCAGATAATTTTGCATTTCTCAATATACATTTAGGTCTCAATTCATTGTTTTCTTGATCTACTGCAATTTTATAATCTTGATGTTTTGCATCTCCAACTCTATGTCCACCAAAGTTATCAACTACAAATCCAGACTTAAATCTGTTCAATCCGTTTTTATCTGTAATCTCAAATGACTCTGCATCCCTTTCTAAAAGAGATAATGCAGTATAATATTCTACAGTTTCAAGTCTCTTCTTCAATCTACCAATATCAGTCATGGTAAATCTCTGTGTCTTGTGTCGAACTATTATGGCATCTTCTGGTGTAAACGTATATGGATTTAATGTGATAGTTGCAAGTTTCAATGCATTTTCTAATGGTTTTGGTTCTTGTGGTCTTTCAGCAGACACACCATTTTGTATTCTAAAACTACCTTGGTCATCTAAGAAAATCAAAGCCATCCTTCCAAGATAATACTCAAAATCTATAGAGACATTACTAGCTGGTTTTGGTGTATCAATAGGTGATGCACCAGTTCCGTCATACTGTCTTGAAAAGAAATCAAATGAGTTACCAGTAATTTCATCTACAGCAGCAACTGATTCGGATGTTCCAGCAATATTTTCTACAGTAGGTCTAAAGTCAATTGAATCTGTTAATGGAAACAAACCAGTTGGTTCTGGTTCATCTGGATCAACTCTTGTTGCAGTATAAGATGGAATATTTCCATAACCCATTTGAGCAGAAGCATCTGAATATGAATCTACACTGAAAAATTCGCCTGCACCGTGACCAAAGAAATCATATACTACAAGTAGTTTACCTCTTGGTGACGATACTCCTACTTTTCTTACAATTCTAGAAATATCATAAAAGTTATCTCTCTGTCCAGTATCAAGAACATAGTTTGAAGTAATAACTTTATCACTAGCAGATATAGTTCCTACGGTTGCAGTAGCACCACTACTATCTCCAGTAACAATTTCACCACTTGTAAAATCTGTTGCACCGACACCTTGTATTAGTACATATTGTATTGGTGAAGATGTACTTATATTTCTTGCGACAGCACCACTAAGTTTACCTCTAATAATTTCACCCCTAGTAAAGTTTCCTACCGTTGCAGTAATTGTCATTTGTGGAGCAACAGCATCATCAGTAGTTTCTGAGTCATACACAGCAACTAATTTAAATGCATCGGCACGTCCTAGTGAAATTTCTTTATCACCCGGCCTTGTTCCAAATGCATCTGTTCCTCCAGTTACAACTTTAACTTGTTTCATTAAGTTAGTTGTTTTAATTCTTTGGTTAACATTTGATTTAAATATGGTTGCAGTAATTTTTACTTTTGCACCGTTACCTAAAACTGTATTATCTGTAACTGTTATTGAAGCAGTTCCAGTTCCAGCAATGTTACCGTCAACACTTACTATTTGTCCTTGGACACCACTTCCAGCACCAGCAGTAAGAATTGATAGTGTGTAATCTTTTTCGGCAAATGCAGAAAAGGTTTCGTTTGAACCAGCAGTAAATGATACAGCACCAGAGGATGAACAAGTTCCTACGAACTGTCTGCGAACTGTAAGTGAAGTATCAGTCGCACCATTATTTAATGTAGTTAAAAGAGTTTTAATAACTCTCTTTGGAAGTTTAAATATTGAAATATTTTTTTCTGTATTTTGTAGTGTTGCAATCTTTTCAACTTCCAATGCAATTGTAGTTGAGTTATCTTCTTCAAGAACAAGGTTGTCATCGGAGTCTGCACCGTTGGCATCTGAAGCGTTAAATAGAATTTGTCCAGATGAAGTTTGGGATGGTATTAAAACAGCATTTGCTGTAAAATCTTGTCCAGCATCTGCATCATCCATGAATATAGAACGACAATCTTTAAATGTATGTGTAACAACTTCTGTAATAGTTAAGTCTGCATTTGCAACATTCTCTACAATCTTATTGGCTTCACCAGAATCCGAGGCTTTAATCTTTTCACCAACTGCAAAAGTTCCAACAACTGTTGTCAGAACGACTTTACCAGAACCAGTACCAGAAGCAAATACATATCCAGTTGCGGCAGAAGTAACACCAGTTACTTGAACACCACCACTTGCATGATTAGCGAGTAGCGTTCCACTAGGTGTACCACTTAATGTAAGTTTAGTAAAAGGTCTAACATCCCACAAATATAAATCATAAACAGCAGCAGAAGTTCCTACAACACCAGTACGATATTCAATTGCTTTTCCTCGAGCAACACCAATCTGATTTCCAGAAGATGCACCGTTAGTAACAATCTTATCATCGAATAAACCAATTGTTTTGTATGCAGTAGATTCTCCAGAAATAAATGTGATATCTGGTTGTCCAAATATATTTGTTATTTGACAAAAGTTTCCGATTTCATGTGTAACAACACCAGTGTTAACAGAATTAAAATCTCTTGCTTTAGGTAAATCTTTAAACGTAGGTGATATTTTTTCTAATTCATAACCCTTGACATATGCTTTACCAGGCGAAACATGAAGAGAAAGCAAACTTTCATCTGGAGTTCCACCATCATCTGTAGTAGTTTTCCCAGCAAACACACCTTGGTAATTTGCACCATAAGTTACACCTTCATATTTAGTGTAGCTTCCTCTTGCGCTTTCCCAGTCAGAAGCAAGTTCATAACCATGAGATTGATTTGTTTTTACAAAACGATTGATAGAAGAAGCTCCTACTTCAGAACGAAGTGTAATTTGAGTTCTTCCTATTTTACCTCTTTTTGTTGAAATTACAATAACCCCATTACCAGCTCTAGAGCCATAAAGAGAAGATGCAGATGCTCCTTTTACTATTTCAAAAGACGCAATATCATCAACGTTAATATCTCCAAGACCACCTTCTACGAAGATACCGTCTAAGATAACTAAGGGAGCTTGTGAGCCATAAAAGTTAGCACCACCACGCAATAGAATTGTAGCACCTTGTCCAGGTCTTCCTAAGTTCGTTACAGTAACACCTGCAACTTTACCTTGTAAAGCACTAGCTGCAGAACCTGCAGGTACTTTTTCAATGTCTGCGGCAGTAACAGAAGCAACAGTTACAGATAACTTCTTTCTAGAAGTAGCTCCTGCAAGACCTGTTATTACTATTTCATCTAAGACATTAGCATCTTGTTTTAGCGTTACATTAATGCTATTAGAGTTGCCTACTGTTCTACTAACAGCTTTATAACCTAGGTATCTAAAAACTAATACGTTTCCAGTATCTGCTTTGATGCTATAGTTTCCATCAAAATCTGTTTCTGTACCTGTATTTGTTCCTTTTATTACGATACTAACTCCGGGTAAAGCTCCTGATTCATCAGAAACTGTTCCTGAAATAGTTTTCTGTTGTGCAAAAGATATTTGCACTACCAACGCCAGAAACAGCGTTAAAATTCCTTTAAACTTTGTTTTCATTTTAGAATTATTTGAATTAATTAATACCAAAAGTCTTAATTTTATCTTAATAAAACTATTTTTTAACATAAAAAATGAAAATATGTTTACATTATGTGGAAATTACAGAGAATTATGTAATTTTTATCTAAATTTTTACTTACATTTATTATTTATGGTGCGCACTTGTTGGTTTAAATAACCAATTGTTCTTGTTAGTGTTGTTGTTTTATTCTGTAAAGTCCTTTGTAATAAGGTGTTGACGTGTTATTGTGACA
>ENA-ORXF01002859-ORXF01002859.1-marine-metagenome-genome-assembly--contig:-NODE-2859-length-10069-cov-9.069055_pt1 | contig 10069 bp, 14 predicted proteins | sample MGYA00237864_ERZ511476 | MGnify/ENA primary metagenome ERZ511476 (study PRJEB26306, sample SAMN06343908) | marine metagenome | isolation source: coastal waters | place: Atlantic Ocean: West Antarctic... | reverse complement strand
GACCGACCTGCATTAAATCCCATAAAGACATTTTCATCACCAGTCGTAATTGCAGTACCAGCTTCGTCACCCACGACCACGTTGTAGTTACCGCCAGATGCTATTGAGTTACCTGCGTTGACACCTGCTCTGAAGTTAGATGTACCTGCTGTAGCAGTTGAAAGTGTGCCACCAGTAGATGGGATTATAACATTACCACCACTAGTAATTGTAAGTTTATTGCTGGCTGCCTCAGATGCACCAGTCATAAAGTTTAAGCTAGTGGCGTTACTTGATGAGCTAAAGTCACCCTCAGATATAGCCTGTATAGCTGCCGCAACAAGGATAGCGTCTGTGCCTGTTCCCTCATTAGGAGCTTGGAAGTTTATTTTTCCGATTACATCGTCAGCCGCAATGTCAGCCTCGGCAGTTTGCAAGTATATATGTGCAGTGCTACCGTCACCAGTTCCAGCATTCTTAATGTAAAGATTCGACGCGACATCTAAATTCGTAAGTAGATCGTGAACCACACCACCTGAACCCAGTCCGTCTGTTGCAATAACTTTAGCATGACCAGCAGGAATAATAACATTTGCCCCACTACCGCAGGTAAAAGTTAAATCCGCAGCCGTTGCATTATACATAATCCATGTTTTTGAACTTGTGTTTGGCAGAAGTGTTACCGTACACGCCTGACCGCCACCTGTGAGTTTTAACCCAAGGCATCTGTCTGCGTCTGCCGATCCATCCGCAATTGTAATGTTATCTGATGAGGCGTTTGCAATTGCTCTGGTTCCCCAAGCTGTTGCTTGACCGATTAACTCTAGATTTGTATTTGTTACGGTTCCCCATGAGCCACTGGCATCACCCGTCGCCATCTCATTTAATCTGAGGTTATTTACATAGGTACTAGCCATATCAATCTATCCTTACTATTGCGTTTGCCCCTGCTGCTGGGAAAACAATTTGAAACGTGCCGCCTGAGACTGTGAAGTCTCCACCAAAGGCCAGAATTGCTATGGCCTTATCACTTGCGCTTGAATTGTAAATCATGGCACCATTTGCTGTGAATGTTGCTGAAGCCCAACTTGGGTCAGCCGCGTCAAAGTAAGCTGTCGTGCCAGCCGTCGCAACTGCCCTAGATGTAAGTTCAATACCGCCAGTTGCGTAACCGTTACCATTTGCAACTTCATTTATTCCGCTATTTGCGTATGCTGTAGTTGCCGCCCCTAAACTAGCGGAGCTAGTGAAAAGAGCAATTTTTATTGTATCTGCTACAAGGTCATGGACTTCATCTAAGATTTCAGCCTTGAAACTCGTACACATTGCTTGTGCTATAGACATTATATACCTCCGTTATATTCAGCAGCGTAATCTCTTTGCATTTCCTGCTGTAGCAATTGAATTGCCTCGTCAAATTGTGCCTTGTATAATTGTAACGTATCTGCGGCTTTAAGGAAAGCAGAAGTTTCATACAAACATGCCGCCAGTAAAGCCGCCTCAGCGTTATCGCCTATCCAAGACGTTGTGTTGCTCGAAGATAGACCTGCCTCTGGTGCAATGTAATCTATCTTATAAGCGAGAATTGCATCGGGTGTCGGTGCAATGGTAAAAACTGTGCCTGATGTAGACGCAGAATCCGTAGAGTAAATTCTTGGCGTTCCTGTTGTAGATGCGTTAGGCCAATAGTCTTTTAAATATGAATCAATTCTATGATCTAAATAAACGACGTTACTGCTTGAATCTATTATAGAGATTTGCCTTATCATTCTGGCAACCGAAACAGTATATTGAGAAGTTCCCACAACTAAATTTCCAGAGGCACTTCCCCTGTATGCAGGTAAATTAGGAAGACGCTGGTAAATCATGTCCTCAGCCTGGGAGATAATTGTGTCAATCGAAACGCTTAATTCAGATGAATCGTCCTCCATAAAATTTTGAATGTTAGTTTTTAGCGTTGTGTAATTCATTTAATCACCCCATGTTCCTTCACCCCAAGTTGAGTTACCCCAACCCTGTAGATTTACTAACTCTGTTCCTGTTGCACCTGTGCCAGCTACGCCAGACTCAGTAATAGACAGTTGCATATTAGCTCCGTCTGTCTCGCCAAACGCGCCTATTACGCCTGTACCAGCCACGCCAGTTTCGGTAATAAAGGCCAGTGGTGTTTCAGTTCCTATTGCGCCTGTAGCAGCCACACCCACTTCAGTTATTGATGCCGTAGGTATTTCAGTGCCAATTGCGCCTGTGCCAGCTATACCTGTGACAGTTAAGGTCAATATAAAGTTATTTAGACCCAGAGGTTCTACAGCACCTCGACCATTCATTCCAATGCGAGGCAGTAACCTTGGGTCAATTGTCCAGTCTTGCGTAAAGCCAACAAAAAACTTAACATTGTCAGGGTCATTATCTGCCCTAGGATTAAATAATGCCGTGGCATCTATGACATTTTTAGCTGGCGTAAGTTGTGGTTGCTTTGGTTCCCAGTCTTCTGGCTCAACACGCAAGCCATCCCAAGTGGTTTTTAAGTCAGTGTACTTGACTTTAAAGCCACTCCTGTCGCCTATCGCATTGGATTTTTTTCCTCTTGCGTACCTTGCCATTATCCTAAGTTCATTCCAGTGGGATGAATCCTTAAACTTACTCCGTCATTATCTGATGACGCTGCTAAATTAAATGAACGCTCGTAGACACTATCCAGTATTTGATATTTATCTGCTGCGTATTTTAAAGCTAACTTACTTGCCAACCCTGCACATATGCAGTCGCTCCAGCGATATGGGACATCTGCATCTTGATTTGATAGCGTCACGTCTTCCAATTGATTAATTGCCCAATAAACTATGCTGTAAGTAGACACGTCAGGTATTTGCCATAAATAAATTTGTGGTGTGTACTGCTTGTCAAGCATATACTGACTTGGCTTACCGCTACTGGTTTTATTTGGTATCTGATTATAATCGGCAATTGATATGCGATTGATTATCTGGTCTGACGTGTCAGTGCCAGAACTGTCAGACACAACCGCATCTATTATATCTATTGTTCCCTCTGGCAGTGTGTATGGGGTTGCCTGGTCTTTTACCAAAGTCAATGTGTTTTTTGATACTGTCCAGTAATTTATACCTCGATTAGCCCACTCGGAAAACAATAAATTCAAGCTGCGTCTTGCCGATACAGCTTGATCGCCTGTCCTCGTCTGTGGATCTATTCCGCACCGCTCGTAGGCTTCGGAAATAATCTCTTCAACGTCTGGTCTAAATGCTACCGTTTCTGAAGTTGCCATATTTAATACTCTTTAATTGCTCTTATCACAATCTGATAGGCATCACCTGCTGCACCAGCTCCTGTTGTCGTAAACTTAATGTCGCCAGTTCCACTTGCTCCGTATGAGCTACTTGTCGGTAAGCCACCAAATCTTGAAAAGTCTTGGTATCCTGACTGGCCTTCATCTAAATGCAAAACAATAATGTCTGTATCTGCATCTGCCAAGACTTCAACAGTCATTGCATTTATTATCCACCAACACTCAACAATTCTTACGCCACTACATGTGTCGCCATTTGCACTTTTACCTAAACCAGAGACATCTATTTTAGAAACAGCACTCTCATTACCACCATCAACATACTGATATTGAAAAGCAAAAACAACTTCACGTGTACTCTCTGAAATTTTAGTTGTCGTTGTAATATCTGCCACTTTACTCTCCTAATTTGTAGGTGAGGTTTTACCCCCACCCAATTAATTATGCGATTTGAACATATTCAATGATGAATGTGAACGATCCTGCTGTTGTCGCATTGACAGTATTTGTAATGTTGCAGAAAATAGTTCTTGCGGTATCTGTATACTGAACAGAAGCTGGAGCTGTCGTTCCATCTTGCGTCTGAAGAACTAATGCAGTCACAGTTACGTTGTGAACAACAACGGTTGTACCAGCATCTAAGATTTCGTCTGTCTGAGCCGCAACAATTTGTGCGCCTGAGCTAGATGTGCCAACTTCGTACCCAATGTCACCTGATCCAATAACAGGAGCTGTGTCACAGAATATTTTAATGTCAGTGATGATTGTATTTGCTGGTTGAGAAAACTCACCAATTGTCGGGCTATCACCTGCTGTAGTGTTAACAGTAACACCTGTCGCAAAGCCGACGTGTTTTACAAATTTGTTTGTGACAATACCTGTTGAGGCAATTACAGCGGTATCAGTATATGCCCCTGTTATAGCATTTTTTGATACTACTTTAAATCCGTTTTCAGAGCGGACTGCTCCTGTAAATGTAGTTGTACCCATTTTGATCTCCTTGTCGTGGGTTAAGTCAGACGCGAAATGCGGCTGTCAAGGTAAAAGGGAGGAGATGATCCCCTCCCTCAAATTTTTATTATGCGCCTTCAGAGCCGAAGAGGCCCCTCCAATCGGTCCAGCCGAAGCTATACCTTTCGCGAACTTTGTAACGCACGTTTCCAGTTTCGAAGTCACCTTCCATGCCTTTTTTCATAGGCGATCTTTGGAACATTTTCAGACCATCAGGCACGTCAGTTTTTACAAACCACGCATCTGAATCTGACAACCGACGCATGACATGTGAGCCATTAGGTAGGTATCCACCTGCCTTAATAGCGTTAATGTCATTATCGGCTGTGCCTGTCCTCAATTGAGATTCCAACAGACGATCCGCAACAAAAGTGTAGGCTGTCGGTATTACCAAAGTAGTACCTACTGCCGCAATTCGAAGACCTTTATCATCCTTCATATCAGCAATGTTGATAAGAACGGATTCTAGTGAAGTCTCTGAAAGGTCAGACGCTGTGCTTAACACATTTGACTGGATACCATTTTGGGTTGGGTGAGATGCACTTAATAGTACAACACCGTCACCGCCTGTGTAACCAGCAGTTTGCGAGAAGTTTAAGACGTTCGCAGCTTTGATTTCCTTAGTGGAAGACATTGAGCGTGCTAGTGCCTTAGTGTAACGTGAAGCAATTGAGCCATACTGACCATCTTCTTCGGCTTCCTCAGTAACTGCGAAAGCTAAAGCAATTGTCTCATGTTGGTATCGCGCTGTCCATTGTTGCCCAGCATCATCATAAGAAATAGCCGCACCCTCTGTCTTAGTTGGTGCTGACGCAAAACCTGATAGCAAAACGTCTTCCTCAAACGCCTTACTTGAGGTGTTGCTCTCAAATACTGCTAGGTATTCCTCTGGATACTTGTCGTACTCAAGACCGAAAAGAGTGTTCAGTCCTGGTTCAAGCATTTTAGCGAAACTTGATCTATTCATAGCCATTTTTTAACTCCTTCCTATATACCTGCGCCATCTTTTAGGAGATGCTCATTAATGATGACCTCCATGATAGCATTCGCACCAAACGAATTATCTGGTGCATCGTAAAGACCTATGATCTTACAGGAAGCTGTACCTGCTGCCATAGTTCCACTAATTTCAAATCCAGATTGACCTGTAATGGTCGAACCTGCTCCAGCCACGACATCGGCACAATTACCGACGTTAGTCTGAGCAGTAGTACCTGCACTTTGAACTTTGAATACAGTGTACGGGTCGTCGTAGACAAACAACTTGATATCTGTTGCTGTCGTTCCACTAGGCCAGTATTCACTGTAAACGTATGAGCCATCACTCGCAGTATAGGCACACCCATCAAACACACCGATGTTATTAACTTCGGTCGCTGTATGTGGAGTAACGAGACCTGAAGCAATAATTATACAGAGATCACCTTTAAAGATGTTTTCTGCTAATTCACTTGCACAAGTGTACACGTTAGTCCGTGGTGCATTACCGCTCATGTGGCGAGTCGGTACAAAACCGAAGGCTGCATCAACATTAGCCATTTTTTCGCTCCTTTAGCGTTAAAGTTTTAGTCTTCCATAGCAGAGTAATCCCTGCCACGGCTCGAAGAGGACTTTCGATTTTGATAAATCGATTGCCCAGTTTTTCGTCCTAACGCATCAAGATCACCTGAAACTGACTCATTTTGCTCAGAATTTCTATTACTATAATAGGCTTTCATTTGCTTGTGAGTTTCTAAAGGCATTTCACAAAGTAACATGCCTTCAATCCCAATTGATCCTGCCCACTGGCCGTGGTTGATAGTCGGAAACAACTTATCTTTAACGGTTTCAGCAGGGCGTGGGTTCCATCCTTCGCGCATTCTTTTATACACGTTGTCAGGAGTATCCTTACCCTGAATCGAGGTAGCTATCCATCGTTGGGTCATACCTGGACGAGGTTCTGGTGAGTCCAACAATGATGGTGGTTTCCATGTTGCTTCGGGGCGTACTTGCTCCTCGCGTATGGAGTTTCGGGTTTCACTTGCGCGCACATTTCTATTCTCAGACATAATTAGCTCCTTTGCTGACGTTTGATTTCGGCCTCATATTTTTTAAGACTTTTTTCATCTGTTATACCAAGTTCTCTAGCCATTCTAAGTTGATCCTGCGTCATGCGAACCCTGTTGCCTTTGTAAGATGAAGAACCGCCTGTAGTTGGGGCGACTGGTGGTCTACTTTTTGTTCTTGGTTTACTAGTAGGACTTGATGGTGAAACTAACTCAGGAAATACATTATGTAAACGATTATTTAATGTATCGTAATATTCCTGTTCATTTTTATCAAAACCCTCCAAATCTAACTGAACGTCGATTGCCCTAGCTGCGGCAGTTTCACGTTCATAACCTTGGGAATTAAACCAGTTATTTTTTTCCCACCAGCTCATTGCTTTTTCTGGGGCTGGCTCTTGTGCAACTTGCTGCGCTCGTCTTGCAGTAGGCTGTTCCACCTGTTGTGCGCGTTGCTGTTTTTGCATCTGAGCAATCCGCATTGCGGCACGCATATCTGCCATTTGCTCTTGAAAATTAACTTGAGCCTCGGTGTCACCTTCCTCAACAGCTTTTGTTAGAGCCGCCTTGGTCTGTGCGTAACGCTGGTTAAATTGATTTTCAGAACTTTTCTTAGATCCCTGTTCAAGTCGCTCAAGTCTTGCGGATAGTTGGGCGTTCTGCTCCTGTATCTGCCTAGCTTGAACTTCAGCTTCTCTACGCTGATCGACAAGTTTCTTAATTCTCTTCTGAACCTTTTCACCGTACTCTGGATCTTCTTTTTTTTCTACTGCTTCGTCGGCTACATCTTTCGCCTCTTCCACAGGATCTTCAGTGATCTCGATCTGAAATTCTTCTGGCTCACCTTGTGCCTTCTTAATCTCGTCTTCGATTTCCTGAATTACTTCTTCATTTGACATGGTTTGCGACCTCCAAGTTGTTTACGCTAGATATGCAGCTATGTCGGCATCTTCTGGAAGGATAGACGTTAGCTCGTCATCGTTCAGCAGTAGAAACCTCACGCCATTGATTGTGAGTTTTTGACCAGCGTACTTACCGTACGTCACGCGGTCTCCAACTTTAGGACAGACTTCGGAACGCCAGCGTTCGCCAGTATCTCGATCTCTGTAAGCTAAGTCACCCATCGCAGAAATTCTACCGTGAGCGGTTAGGTACTCCTCATTATCTTTCGATATGGAGGGTAAATGTAATCCACCTTTGGTTGTCATTTTTACTTGATTGGGTTGAACTAGCACTTTCCAATTTAATGGAACTGGTAGTTGGTGAGGTTCTAAAGTTGTTTCAACTTCTTCCTCTTTGTGTAGTGCATGTGGATGAGACATGTTAAGCATCCTCTTCGTTGATTGTTTTCATTGTATCGCTGATAATGTCAGAGGCTTGACTTAAACCCTCTGCAATCCCAACGTCTTTTTGGTATGATTGAAAATCAGTCTCCCGACCTAAAACCATTTTATCAGCTATTGCTGATCTCTCCTTCTCCAGATTCTTTTTTATTCTCTGGAGCAGATCCGTTATCGTCATCTTTTACCTTTCCAGACATAGAGATGCCCTTGACGAATATTTTGACATTTTTCTGCTCAGACATTAGTAGCCCTTTTTCTTTCCAGGCTTTCTCTTTGTACCCTTCTTCATTTTAATCTCCTTTTTTTTCTTCTTACCTGGTCCACCCTTCATGAGAGAACCAAAAGATGCCCTGTTCATAGCAAATTCCTTATGATTTGGCTAGTGCCACGTTTACCTATGAATACATATGAACCCCTATAGGGTTTTCATATTATTCATAAGCCATTTTAACGGGAAATATGAAAAAGTGTAGGAAAAATATGAAAAGTATGATTTTTTTATATTTACCCCTTGCATGTGCTAGTGATTGCTATTATATACTAGATATCAAACAGGGAGAAATAAAATGAAACTATCAGATCAAAGAGTTGTTAAGGAACTTAACGAAAAAGTAATCGCCTCCATGAAGGAGTGTCGGGATAGCAATAAATCTTGGAAGCCTTCGTGGGTTGGCGGTAAGAGCGGTCTTGCCTACAACTTATTTACCAACCATATTTTTACTGGTGGTAATCAGCTTGTCGCATTATTCACAGGTGCTGATGATAAGTGGGCAACCACGTCAGCTCTAAAGAAAAACAAATTGAGCTGGAGAAAGGGCAGTAAGATGACTTGGTTCTTACGCCCTGTTACCATCACCAAAGATAAGGATGGCAATGACCTATTGAAGCCATTCGTATTCTTTAAGCCATATCCAATGGTTAATGGCATAGATATTGTTGGCTTACCTGAAGAGGAAGTTAAGGAAGTTACTCTTGAGGAGAGACATCTTATAGCTGACAAACTTATTGCCAATCTAGGTGTTGAGCTTAGAGAGACAAATAAAGGTAGATGTTTCTACGACCCAAGTGGCGACTATATCCACATGCCTCACAAGCATAACTTTGAATCTGTTGACGCATACTACTCCGTTCTATTCCACGAGATTGGTCACTGGACTGGACACAAAAGTAGGTTAAACAGACTTGATTCCGAAAAGAGCTACGCATTTGAGGAGTTGGTCGCTGAGTTGGCAAGTATGTACCTTGCATCTTACGTTGGGATTGACTTTGAGCCTACAGAGCAGAACGCCACATATTTAAATAGTTGGTTAAAAGCTCTTGAAAATGATACCACATTTATATGGAAGGCATCATCCTACGCATCAAAAGTTGTAAATTACATTATTGATGCACAGGTGGAAATGAAGGAGGCAGCGTAATGGCTACATTTCGAGTGATGCTTACTCACACTGTCGTTGAGGTTTACAAGGTTGAGGCATCCAACCCAGACGAGGCTTGCAGCAAAGCTGCGGCTGGCGAGGCTGTGTTGGAAAAAGATTGGCACTTGGCCTACGATAAAGAGATGTTGGTCATGCCAGATATGGCTATGAATAGATCAAGTTTCGCTAAAATGCTTGAGCCAGGACTGAACCATATTTTTGGTCTTGAGTACGATAAGTATGAGGAGGAAGAATGACCTTATCCGTATTGTGTTATACTATAGGCGACATACGACACCCCTTAAGGGGGTGTGTCGTGTCTGTCACCGGATAAAATAAAGAGCGAAATGACAAGAATTTCAATGTCCTCACTTTGTCGTGATGTCATTAAGTGTGTAGACATCATCGTCTACCTGCAGGATCTCTTTAGAAACAAGGCTTTTCCTGACTCTTCCGAAAGCCTTATCCTTTGAATTCATATTGTCACCGGTATGTCTTTTCCGAAATTCAGGCCGCCAGTCCTCAATATGAAGGCTTTTACCCTTTTTTCCGAAATCTGTTAATTCTTCGAATATTTTAATTGCCATTTTCTCTTGCTCAGTAAGTTTCGGTTTCTTACTACCCTCAAAAGTTGGCACTTTTTGTAGGACCACTGACGGCTCCACTACGACTTTAATGAACTGCATTTCAGGTGGGATCGGTGCGTCCTTCATTTTTTGACATCTAAGTTTAATATCATGTTGGCCGAACTTTTCGACTAGATAAACTGCATCCGCCGCAGCGTGTAGCGAGGAGGACCCACGGGCCCTGTCTGAATTTTTATGTCCAGTGTGGTGAACACACATAACTGCACAGCCATACTCAGCAATTAAATTATCGCACACACTAATAATTTTACCCATGTCCTGAGAAGTATTCTCGTCAAGTCCGCCAAATGCTCTCGCCAATGTGTCGATTATTATAAGA
>ENA-ORXF01002858-ORXF01002858.1-marine-metagenome-genome-assembly--contig:-NODE-2858-length-10069-cov-11.966873_pt1 | contig 10069 bp, 11 predicted proteins | sample MGYA00237864_ERZ511476 | MGnify/ENA primary metagenome ERZ511476 (study PRJEB26306, sample SAMN06343908) | marine metagenome | isolation source: coastal waters | place: Atlantic Ocean: West Antarctic... | reverse complement strand
TGGAATCTCATAGCTCCAACCTCTTTGTGAAGCAATAACTTCAAAAGTCTGCTCCGAATAAAAACAGACATGCGTTGGGTCTTTCCTGTAATACCAATCTTCAAAATTAATAGATTCATCAAAAAAATTTGTCATGACTCCCAGCCAGCCGCCCTCTTCTAATATTTCATTAATTTTATTAAATTCTACAAAGGGATTATAAAAATGCTCAGCAGCTTCAGTACAAGTAACGAATTTATATTTTTTATTTAAAAAAGATTCATCTGGAAAAAAATAAGGATCATAAACATCTACGAAAAATTTATTCTCAACAAACATTTGAGCTAATGCAGGCCCTGGTCCACATCCGTAATCCAATCCTTTAGATCCTGACTTCAATTTTTTAACCAAGGGCTTATAAAGTTTTGATAAAAACTTTCTGTATTTTTCATCATAAACACCATTGTTGTGTTGAGAATACCTTTCTTTTTCATCTGCGGAGGCTAGGTGATGCTTATCATCTATAAATATGGCTCGACAAATCTGACATCTAAAATAGTCTTTGCCTTCTATTTGTTGGAATAATTTTTTATTGGGTTCTTGGCAGACAGGACAGCTCATATTCAATAAATTTTCTTAAAATTCTTACAAAAATTAATAATTGCTTCATTTACTCCGGAGACCATCTCCATGTTCTCGAAGCCATGAATAATATTAACCCATTCTTCATGATTTTATTAACCCTCAATTGGAACGAGCTTGTTTTTGTAAAGTCGAGTTCCGATATGCAAAGATGCTATCAGATAGATTTATTGTGCTAAATAGAAATGATTATCAGTTTTATCCTTATTCTCATTAAGAGAATTTGATCAATCTTCTGGTACCATTTTAGAAAATTTGGAGTAACCATGGAACAAGATAATATAGATACAAAGGAAGTTAACGCAATTCTTAATCAAATTATGGAATACGAATTAGCAGGAGTTGTTAGGTACACACACTATTCCCTTATGGTAGTGGGTCCTCACAGGCTTCCTATTGTTCAATTTCTTCAAGAACAAGCGACAGAATCTTTGCAGCATGCTCAACAAGCAGGAGAGTTGCTTACAGGACTGGATGGGCACCCAAGTCAAAAAATTGCCAAGATTGTAGAGACGAATAATCATTCGATCAAAGACATATTAGAGGAAAGTCTTGCACACGAAATGCACGCCTTAAACTTGTACAAAAAGCTACTAACTGTTGTTGAAGGCTCTTCGGTTTACTTGGAAGAATATACCCGAGGACTGATAGGACAAGAAGAACAACACCAGCTTGAATTAAGAAAAATGTTAAAAGATTTCAGTTAAGAATTTGTTCTGCAATTCATGTCCAAAGAGAATAGAATTCTCTTCGCATGAAAGACAACACATTCGTTATTCTCGGAAATCAACTTTTTGATCCTCAGCTACTTAAAGACAAAGGTTGTCAGCAAGTATTCATGGCCGAAGATTTTGGCCTATGTACTTACGAAAAGCATCACAAGCTTAAGATCTATTTATTTTTATGTGCGATGAGAGAATACAAAGATGAGCTTAGTCAGGAAGATATACAGGTTCATTACCAGCAACTAGATATAAAAAATAAATCGTATGCTGAGTCGCTATTAGGTTTTTTAAACGAGGGAAAAATTACCCACATTAACTTCTTTGAAATCGAAGATAAGGTCTTTGAAGGCCAAATCTATGAGGAGTTAAAGAAAAATAAAATCTCTTTTGAAGTCCATCAATCACCTATGTTCTTTCTATCAAGAGCAGAGTTTGAGTCGGAGGTTGAGGGCAAGAAAAATTTAAGGATGGCCGGTTTTTACCAGCGCATAAGAAAACAGTTTGGTGTCTTGTTGGATAAAGACAACAAACCCTTGGGGGGAAAGTGGTCTCTGGATGAAGAAAATAGAAAGAAAATTCCTAAAGGTACTGTCATACCGGAAATGCCTGAATTACAAAATTCTATTCATCATGGAGAAATTTGCAGTTTGATAAAAGAGCATTTTACGGACCATCCTGGCCATTTAGATAATGTCTGGTTTCCCGTTAACAGGAGAGATGCTGAAAATTGTTTTGATGATTTCTTAAGAGTAAGAATGAGTAACTTTGGGGCATACGAAGATGCCATGGTTGAGGGCAAAAACTTCTTATTCCATAGCGGTCTTAGCGCTGCTATGAACATAGGTATTTTGTCACCCATTACTGTGGTTGAGAAGGTATTGGCATCAGCAGAAAAATTTAATCTCCCCTTAAACTCCTTAGAGGGATTTATTAGACAAATAATTGGTTGGAGAGAATTTATAAGAGGGGTTTATCAAACCAAAGGAGATTATCAGGCGTCAAGAAACTACTGGAATCATAAAAAAAAGTTGACGGATAGTTGGTACGAAGGCTCAACAGGGATAGTCCCTTTGGATGATTGCATAAAGAGCACACTCCAAGACGGTTATGCACATCACATACCCAGACTGATGGTCATAAGCAACTTAATGAACCTTTGCGAAATTGATCCCAAGCAAATATACAAATGGTTTATGGAGATGTACATCGACTCTTCTGAGTGGGTGATGGTCCCAAATGTTTTTGGAATGGCCACCTATGCTGATGGAGGGATTATGTCTACCAAGCCTTACACGTGTGGATCAAACTACATGCTAAAAATGAGTAATTATAAAAAAGGTGATTGGTGTGATGTTGTTGATGGTCTTTACTGGAGATTCACAGAAAAAAATAGATCTTTTTACGAAGCCAATGCCAGATTGGCTCTGCAAATAAGGGCGCTTGATAGAATGAAAGAAGAACGAAAATCTTTAATTTTTGAAAGGGCGGAAGAGTTTATCAAAATCCACACCGCTTAAATCACAAGTTCTCTGCTTGTAATATTATTTCTTTTGGAAGAGAAAATGCTCCTCTGCTTATTTTCCATACCTGGGAAACCTGATCAACCGACAATTCAGAATACAAATGAGGAAATTCTCCCGTCCTGTTGCCTACGGGGAACGGAGCTTCATAAATTAAAACGTCCTTGATTTGACTGTGATCCAATTGCAATAAAATTAAATTTTCATCGTCTGCAAAATAGAAGGAAAGCGTTCCTGGTAGCTGAGATGCCGTAGAGAGGTGGATGAATCCGTCTTTTTTGTCCAATTCAACTTCTATGAGACCAGTCTCTGAGGCAGTTTTCCATTGTTCTTCTGTAAGAATCTTATAAACATTATTTTCCATTTTAAACACCCCCTCCTTCATCTGGGTTTTGCGCTGCATTAGTGACTTCTAAAAAAAGAGCTGTAAGGCCAATGAATTATTTTTTGAGATTTTACGTAATCCATAAATATCCTTGTCCCGGTAAGATTATTTTTTAAAGAGTTTTATTAAGGACTGAGTTTATAAAAATTTCAGCTCCAGAAGAAACGGATTCTCTCCACTCTTTGGGGGCTTCTTCGTTGGCCTGATCCGAGATAAATTTGAAACAATAAAAATCTATTTGTTTTTTAAGACTAAATTTTGCCAGTGCGTAAGCTTCCATATCGTAAAGATCCGTTACGACCTCCTGTACGCCGTTAACAAAATTGTCTCCGGTTCCACAACTCAGACCTTCTCTGCCAAGATCAATGTCTGCTATATCGTCCAGCGGGGTAACGCCTTTATCAAAACCCAAAGGCGACAGATCCATGTCTCTTTGCTTCAAAAGCGTAACTTCGTGAAGGCCCGTTAAACTTTCGCTAGAAGCACCTGCAGTTCCAAAATTTAAAATGGTTTCTGGTTTGTCTTCTTCTACCGCAAGTGCTGTTTCTATAACGGCATTGACCTTACCTATTCCTGTGTAGACAACCCTCCAATCTTTTACCAATTCTCTTGGCAGCTCATCTTCGAGCGCCACAACGATTAACGTGTTGGCTTTAGAGAAACTATTCATACTTTTTTAAGCTGAAAGTGGAGCAATCGATCAACTTGCTACCGTTTAAGAACAGAAGTTCGATAACAAAGGCACAACCAACAACCGTTGCTTCTTGGGATTCAATTAAATCCTTAGCGCACTTTATGGTTCCTCCTGTTGCCAGAAGATCATCAATGATTACAATTTTCTTGCCCTTAATGTCTTGCAACTTTTGCATCGAAAGTTCATTTTTCCCGTATTCAAGCTCATAGCTTTTGTTGATGACTTCGCCGGGAAGCTTTCCGGATTTTCTAATCATCAAGGAGCCCAAGCCCAATTCATCTGCTATCAGCGTAGAAAATAAAAAACCCCTTGCATCTATTCCTGCTACAAGATCCGCGTCCCAAGAATTCACCACCTTGGAAAGTTTTTGTTTCGCGAGCTGCATGCCTTCGGGACTTGCCAAAAGCGGGCTGATGTCTCTGAATAAAATACCAGGTTTTGGAAAATCCGGATACGAGCCAATCCATTGATCGAAGTCCATAGTATTAATTTAGGTTTGGTTGTTTGATACTCGCAATATAAATTCTTTTATTAGGGAGTCAATCTCTTCTGCGTGGGTGAACATCATCATGTGATCTCCTTCATCAATAATTTTTAACTCTGAGCCTTGAACTTTCTCGATCAGCTCTTTTGCATGACTCAAATCAACGTTTATGTCTTCGTTGCCATGAATTGCCAAAGTGGGCACATTAATTTTTTCAAACGGTATTGAAAGGTTTGCAAACTGTTGATAGTCGTTAGCCACGCCCTCTCTTCTTAAACTCATCGGCCAAATCGACCACTCCATGGATTTTAGTTTTGCTACGTTCTTGGGGTTAGAGGTCAGGCGAATTCTGTTTTTAGGGTTGGGAAGCATCATGGCAGCCTTTTTTTTGGTGTCCAAAAAAGACATGTAATAAAGTCCGGCCCACATACTTAAGTCAGAACCGTTCATCATCGACTCATCATCTGGAAATTTATTTACATAATCCTCTGAATAACTCACTGCTTCAAAGGCGATAAGACCCAAGGTTTTTTCAGGAAATTTAGCAGCAAATTCCATAGACGAAGGCCCTCCTCCTGAAATACCCATAACCACAACTTTTTGTATGCCCAATACGTCCAGCAGTTCGCTGTAAGCGGTTGCTTGTTCGGCAGGAGTTTGTCCAACACCAAGCGGTGTTCTCAAATACCCGGGTCTTGATAGTATCAGTATCCTGAAAGCGTCTGAAGAAATTATGTTTTGATCATAGCCTCCTGGAGATCCGTGAATGCTCATCAATATTGGACCTTTGTCGCCAATCATTTTGTATTCGATAGGACCAAGTTTGGTTTCTGCTATTTTTGAATTTCCGTTTAGCCTATTCACTAGAGAAAATTTAAAGAACCAATAATAAGAAAGGGATAATGCGATAAGAGAAACAACGATAATTAAAAAAATGTACATGATCTGTTTTAAATTGATTTCAAATCTATTCTATAAGTTGATAATGATTATATGAAGGATTACTTGTCGCACGTTGGCATTGTTGGTGGAGGAATTGCCGGCCTCACCGCCGGTTGCGCATTAAGGCTTCAAGGAATTAAAACCGTTGTCTTTGAGCGCAGTGAAAAAACGAGCGAGTACGGTGCAGGCATATCAATCTCTCCAAACGGCTTTGGCCTTTTAGAAAAATTAGGAATAAAAGACAGTCTTCTGGAAGAATCGTTCTCTCCTGAAAAAGTTGTTATGCGACATCTCAATAAAGAAATCATTGCCATGGAAACGGAAGTGATTACGGTGAGCAGACAAAACCTTATCAAAGTTATCCATGACCGATATTTGGAATTAGGTGGAGAAATCTTTTTCAATCACGAGTGTTTAAGCTTGGATCAAGAAGCTTGTGAAATAACGTTCTCCAATAATGAAACTTACAAAGTCATTCATGTTCTGGTTTGTGACGGAATTAAATCTCCCATCAGACAAAACCACTTTCCTTCAACCGGAGCGCCTGTTTACAGCGGCTACAGCGCCTGGAGGGGCATTGGAATTTCAAATTCAAAAAACATTCAGTTCAATTTGGGTCCGGGATCGCATATCGTGAGTTATCCCGTAAACAATCAAGGAAGTACCAGCTTTGTTGGCGTTGTAAAAACCAAAGAATCAAACGAAGACTCCTGGAAGTCTAAAGGGTCCAAAGAAGAGCTCCTAGAAGACTTTCAACCTTACGACAAAGAAACATCTGCCATGCTGGGTTCTACTGAGGAGGTCTACAGATGGGGCATATACACAAGGCCACAGGTAAAGACGATGCATTCAAAAAATCTGACTTTGATGGGTGACGCGGCGCATCCGATGGTGCCTTTCTTAGGTCAAGGCGGTTGCATGGCGATCGAGGATGCTTATACGTTTGGGGTTCTGGCAGGAAAGCTAAAAAGTAACTTTAATGCAGTCCAGATTGCTTATGAGAAGTTACGGCTAAAGCGTAACAACAAAATCCAATCGTCTTCTGTGCTGCAAGGACGGCTCAATCACATTCAGAATCCCATCCTGGTCTTCATGCGCAACCTTGTCATGAAACACTCGCCAATAGTGTCGATGAGAACCAAGTACATTTGGGATTACGATGCAGAGGCGGCTGTTGAGAAGCTTTTAGCCGATTCCTAGGCAGGCCAGAAATCAAACACCGTATTTTGCTTTTATTTTTGGTTAACTTGCCGGTTTAGCCTCGGCTATCCAATTATCTATAAGCCCTTCTAGTACAAACAACGGCACTATGCCTTGATCAAGAACGATTGAATGGAAGTCTTTTAAATCAAAATTATCTCCCATGGCTTCTTGGGCTCTTTTTCTAAGTTCTAGAATTTTTAACATGCCCATCTTGTAGCTGGTTGCCTGTCCTGGCCAAACTATGTAACGCTCTATCTCAACTCTCACTTCTGTGTCGGACATGCCGGTTGTTTCCTTCATATAAGTCATGCCTTCTTCCCGTGTCCATCTCTTGTGGTGCATTCCTGTATCCACGACCAGTCGATTCGCCCTGAACATTTCGCTCTGCAAGACCCCGAGCTCATCGTATAAATTTTTTGTCATCCCTATCTCTACTGCCAGCTGCTCTGAATAGAGTGCCCAGCCTTCAGTAAAAGCAGAAGTGCTATAACCAAAGCGCCTGTACAAAGACAAATCAGAATTTTCTAAATTAAGTGCTATTTGGAAATGATGTCCGGGCACGGCCTCATGAAACGTTAAAGTTCTCATGCCAAAAGTTGGTGTTTGCTTTATATCGTACAGATTTGCGTAGAACACTCCCGGCCTCGATCCGTCCAGACTGGGGGACTGGTAGTAGCCGCCTGCTGCAGTTTTTTCGGAATACTCAGGCACGGCTCTGACTTCAACCGGGCTCACAGGAACTTTATTAAAGTAAGGCCTAACCTCTTCTTCTGCTTCTTTTACCATTCTGTTGTAATCGGCTATGACGATTTCTTTTCTGTTTGGCGTATCCGCATAAAGAAATTCAGGATTTTCATTTAAATCGTTCATCATAGCGCCGACGGGCTTATCCACCTTGTACCCAAGTTCAAGAAATATTTCCTTCATGCGCTGGCCTATTCTTGCAACTTCAGAAAGGCCAATCTGGTGGATTTCTTCTGCTGTGTAATCTGTGGTTGTGTAAGATCTTAGTCGGGCAGCGTAATAATTTTCTCCATCAGGGAGGGACCACACACCGTGATGCGTGTTTGCGTTTTCATAGTTTGATTCCATAAAATTCAACACAGCTTTAAATGCGGGCTTCACGTTGTCACGGATGGCTACACTCAAATCGCTTAGTAATTTTTCTTTCTTTGCATCGGACACATCCAAGTCTTCAAGTTTTTTCTGGAAAACATCAAACAAAGGATTTTCAGCATCGCTAAAAGCAATTAGCTCTTTGAGCTGCTTTATGACGTGATCAAAAACGTAACGCGGAGCATAAATGCCCAATTTTTTTTGTTCGTTTAGCCAAATTAAATTTGCACCGAGTACTTCATCAAACAGCTCAACTCTTGCGATGAAATCTGATGCCTCTCTGTAACTTCTGACCGGATGACTATCCGTCATGAATTCAACCATATTCAGGTGATTGCCGCTTATTTGATTGAACGGATAAGAGTGGTATCTAAAGTTTTCAAACTCATTAATGTCGTTCTCCACGTCAAAAATCGCTATCTGTCTTGTCACTTTCTGAATACTGCTTATTTCATCAGGTTCGTAACTTTGCAGTATTTCAAGTTGGTTTAGATTCTTGGAATGATCTTCCTCGTCCTTTTCTAGAGATCCAATTGATAACTTCTGATTGTGCTTCAAAAGGAAGTTGTAATCATCAAAAATACCCACATAAGTCATGGTTTCGGGGGAATCCAAGGTATCTAGGGCCAGTTCTTTTGCCAGATAATGGTCTATTGAATAAGGCTTCATTAAAAACAGATTAATTGCATACAAGGAAATTCCCATGCAACCTACCAACAAAACATAACCAACACTCTTCAACATACTTTTCACCATTAACTCCTATAAGACTTCATTACTATATTACAAAAGAGAACGAATTAATTTTTAGGCAATTTAAATAAATCTTCTACCTTGCAACCAAGAGTTTCAGCAATCTTTAAAGCAAGAACGGTAGAGGGCACATATATGCCATTTTCTATCGCATTTATACTCTTTCTAGAAACCTCAGCACTTTCGGAAAGTTTCTGTTGAGTTAATCCAGCTGATTTTCTTAGCTCTTCAAGATTATTTAAAAGATTTTGGTGATGTTTGCCCATTGATCTCCTTATCTTTCTTCAAAATCTTCAACAGCTTTGGTTATTTCTTCGCTGGTATTGGGAAAGATGTAACCGGCTGCCATGGTGCCCGCTCCTATAAAGCCAACCAACAACCCAATGCCCTTAAAAAAATCTCCTAAAGCGTAAAAACCAAGAAAATAAATCCCAACTCCTACAAAAATGGTTATTAGGCCGCCCCTGCGATAGTCGACCGGCTCTTTTTTTCTCTCATCAAAGATACTTAATAAACGTTCAATCTTGACTGGATCATCAAGGTTCTTTGAAATTTCTAGAATGGTTTCATTCTTATGCTTGGTTTCGTGGTACTGCCAGAAAAAAACAGCCAAGGGCACAATGATCCCAGTAGAGATTCCAAGAAGTGGTACTAATAGTTCCATAATTTTACCTTAAAATTTTATATGTAACGTAAACTTATCATTTATTATTAGGGAAGTAAAGGTTACATAATTACTTTTGGCTACAGAGACATAAATTTTTAAAAGAAGTTTATTAAGAAAACAAAACCACTTATATAACGATTGAGCGGTTCATGGCTAGTATTGGGCGAGAAACACGACCGTCTAGATAATCTTGTGTTTTCCCTGCAGAATTTCTACGTACATTTTATGATCGCCCATAAAACTCCACAGAGGGTAAGTGAACGTTGCTGGCTTGTTGTGCTCTACAAAAAAATGAGCAACCCACGCAAATCCATAACCGACCAACAAAGAATAGAGCAGATAGATAAAATTAAAGGTCATAAAGAACCTTACGTAAAAATACAGCCCTATTGAAGTGCCAATAAAATGAAGAAGCTTGGTGTGCTTGTTGCTGTGCTCGCTGATGTAATAAGGATAAAAATCTTTAAAGCTCGTAAATCGTTTCATTGCTCCCCCTCAAGATCCTATTAAACCAGATTGCTATCAATCAGAACCGCTATTAAAAGAGCGGGCTCGGTTCCATTATTAACCCAGGCATGATTTGTTCCTCTCTGCACAACCACGTCGTGAGGATTAACTTGAATCTCTTCCTCGTCAAGGATCAAGGTGACGTCGCCCTTCAATAAAATAATATAATCAATGGTGTCGGTCTCGTGCATTGCTGCGTTTCTGGAAGTATCTACGCGATGATGGGCAGCTCCCATTTTTTCAAAGGCTTCCGCGGTTGAAGCTTCTATAACTTCTTGCGGCACTCCCTCTGGAATAGGGTTGATTTGAAAGTATCTAACTTTTGTACCACCTTTTGAAGGAGACAGACGAACGTCTGTATCCGCTCGGTCATTTAAAGACTTTGTATCAAAGCCCGATCCGTCGGTATTCCAGATCTCATGCAATCCGCCCGCCTCTTCGCCAAGCGATCT
>ENA-ORXF01002856-ORXF01002856.1-marine-metagenome-genome-assembly--contig:-NODE-2856-length-10072-cov-2.747774_pt1 | contig 10072 bp, 7 predicted proteins | sample MGYA00237864_ERZ511476 | MGnify/ENA primary metagenome ERZ511476 (study PRJEB26306, sample SAMN06343908) | marine metagenome | isolation source: coastal waters | place: Atlantic Ocean: West Antarctic... | reverse complement strand
CGGAACATGCCTTCCATCCCGAACGTACGCGCTTCGTCAGGGATGATCGGCACGATGCGAGAGCCCAGCTGCTTGTGCTTGACCAGACCGTTGAGCACGCGCACGAAGGACATCGTGGTCGAGACTTCGCGGTCGCCGGTGCCCTTGAGCTGCGTCGCGAACATCTTGTCATCGAGAGCGGGGATCTCCATCGCCTCGAAATCCGCCTTGCGCGCCGGCAGGAAACCGCCGAGCTTCTCGCGCTGGAGATGCAGGTACTTCATCTCCGGGCTGTCGTCCGCGGGCTTGTAGTAAGGGATGTCGCCGCTTTCGATCTGCTCGTTGCTGGCGACGATCCGCGACTTCACATCCTTGGCCGCATCGGCCGAGCGCTGGGCGAGCGCGCGAACCTCGCTCGCGACGACCGCAAAGCCCTTGCCCGCATCGCCCGCGCGGGCTGCTTCGACACCGGCATTCAGGGCGAGCAGATTGGTCTGGAACGAAAGGCCGTCGATCACCGCGATGACGTCGAGCGGCTCAAACTTTGCGCGGCTGAGTTGCGCGTCGAGACGCGAGGCTTCCGATATATCGGTGATCAGTCGATCGAGCCGAAAGACGTCGTCGCTGACGATCGCCAACAGCCGGTCGCGGAGCACGGGGTCTTTGACCGGTCCCAGCGCCTCGACCGCCGACCGAAGCGAGGCGAGGGGGTTTTTCATCTCATGCGTGATATCGGCCGCGAATGCCTCTGTCGCGTCGATCCTAGCACGGAGCGCCAAGCTCATGTCGGACAGCGCCCGAGCCAGACTCCCGATCTCGTCACGGCGAGAGGGCAGGCGTGGGACGACAACTTCGCGCGCGCGGCCCAGCCTGACCCTGACCGCGGCCCGGGCGAGCCGTCGCAACGGGCGCACGATGGTGCGCGCGAGGAACAGTGACAAAAGGATCGAGATGATCGCGACCGACAATATAACCATGCTCAGCCTGAATCGCTCGATCCGCACGGTTTGCGTAATGTCGCGCGCATTGACCGTTGTCATGATGACCCCGCCCCGGGGGAGGGGGGCGGCGGCGGTAATTACGGGGGTCCGGTCCGGCGCGCGCCACACGGTTGCGGCGACAACGCTCCGTGTGCGCGCGGCGGCGACATCGGGCCAGTCACGCCCGTCGCGCCGCTCGCGATACAAGGGCGGGCGCGCCGCGTTGACGATGGTGTCGATTGCCGCGTCCAGCAGGCGGGCGAAGACCTGATCGCGCGACGCCTTGTCGGGATCGAGCAACACGAAGTTTTTGACGCCAAGAATGCGGCTGTCGACCGTCGTTGCGCCATCGGGGTCGAACAGGCGTATCCGCGCGCCGGTATCGTCCGCGAGCCTAACGATCAGCGCATCGCGTTGGCCAGGCTCGACCATCGCCAGCGCCTCCCCGATCAGCCGGGCCTCCCGATTTGCCTGCGCGACGCGGCTGTCGACGAGCCGGCTTCGATACGAGTCCAGGTAGAAAAAACCGCCCGCGAGCAGCAGCAGCGCGAGGATGTTGACCGCGAGTATGCGTCGGGTGAGCGAAATCTGCCCCGACCAGCGGAGCGCCAGATCGCCACCGACGCCCGGCGGCTCAGTCGTCGGAGAAGCGATAACCCGCGCCATATAGCGTTTCGATCGCATCGAAGTCGGGATCGACCTCTCGGAACTTGCGCCGCAGCCGCTTGATGTGGCTATCGATCGTGCGATCGTCGACGTAAATGTCGTCCTGGTACGCCGCATCCATCAGCTGGTTACGCGTTTTCACGACTCCAGGCCGCTGCGCCAGCGTTTCGAGGATCATGAATTCGGTCACCGTCAGCGTAACCGCTTCGCCGCTCCACGAAGTTCGATGGCGAGCGGGGTCCATGGTCAAGCGCCCACGCTCGAGCGGCCCAGCGATCGGCTCATCCCCTTCCGCCCTGTCATGAACGACCTCGACGCGACGAAGGATGGCGCGGATGCGGGCGATCAGCAGCCGCTGACTGAAGGGCTTGGCGATATAATCGTCCGCCCCCATCGCGAGCCCTAGTGCCTCGTCGAGTTCGTCGTCCTTGCTCGTCAGAAAGATGACCGGGATCCGACTCTTTTCGCGCAGCCGCCGCAGCAGTTCGAGCCCGTCCATCCGCGGCATTTTGATATCGAAAATCGCGAGATCGGGCGGATTTTCTATTAGCGCCTTCAACGCCGTCTCCCCATCCGCGTAGACGCGGGTCAGGAAGCCTTCGGTCTGGAGAGCGATCGAAACCGACGTCAGGATGTTTCGATCGTCATCGACCAGCGCGATCGTCGCGGTCATGGCTGGCATCCGGTCGTCATCGCTTGGCCCTAATCCAAAGCTGGGAGAGGCTCAACCAGATGAAGGGCAGTTCGATCCGTTTGCGGCATTGATCACCATCTACGCGGTGCGTATGGCATACGTATGCATAGGCGGCGTCAGTCCGTCATTATTTAGGGAAAGGCCACGCGTTGAATCAGCGTATACCTGAAATCGGACTCGAAGCGCAGGGGATCGAAACCCGCGCCGACGTGCACTGGAACCTGACGACCGCGCGGTTGGTCGAGGCTGCGGTCGCGCGGCAGGAAGGGCGCCTGTCGGCCGATGGGCCGCTGGTTGTCGAGACCGGCGCACACACGGGTCGCAGCGCGCAGGACAAATTCATCGTCCGGGATGCCGAGACCGAGGATACCGTGTGGTGGGGCAAATCGAACAAGGCAATGAGCCCCGACCATTTCGCGGCGCTCAAGACCGACTTCATGACCGCGCTTCACGGCAAGGAGGATCTGTTCGTCCAGGACCTGTTCGGGGGATCACAGCCCGAACATCGCGTCCGGGTCCGCGTCATCACCGAATTGGCGTGGCACAATCTGTTCATCCGGACGATGCTGGTCCGGCCGGAGGAAAGTGACCTCAAGGCGTTCGACGCCGAATACACAATCATCGATCTACCGAGTTTTCGCGCCGATCCGGCGCGCCACGGCTGCCGGAGCGAGACAGTTATTGCGGTGAATTTCACCGACAAGCTGATCCTGATCGGTGGCACCCGCTACGCCGGTGAGATGAAGAAGTCGGTCTTTGGCTTGCTCAATTACCTGCTGCCGCCGTCGGGCGTGATGCCGATGCACTGCTCGGCGAACATGGGCGCAGACGGATCGACCGCCGTGTTCTTCGGGCTGAGCGGGACGGGCAAAACGACGCTGTCGGCAGATGCAAGCCGTACGCTGATCGGTGATGACGAGCATGGCTGGTCCGACACGGCAGTCTTCAATTTCGAAGGTGGATGCTACGCCAAGATGATCCGCCTGTCCGAAGACGCCGAGCCGGAGATTTTCGCGACGACCAAGCGCTTCGGGACGGTGCTGGAGAATGTCGTCATGGATAATCTGACGCGGCAGCTCGATCTGGACGACAACCGCCTCGCCGAAAATAGTCGCGGGGCCTATCCGCTCGATTTCATTCCGAACACGTCGGATGAGAATATGGGCGGCGTGCCGCGCAACATCGTGATGCTCACCGCCGATGCCTATGGGGTTTTGCCGCCGATCGCGAAGCTGAGCCCGGATCAGGCTATGTATCATTTCCTGTCGGGCTATACCGCGCGCGTCGCGGGCACCGAGATTGGCGTGACAGAGCCTGACGCCACATTCTCGACCTGCTTCGGCGCGCCGTTCATGCCGCGCCACCCCTCGGTCTATGGCAACCTGCTCAAGGAACGGATCGCGCGCGGTGGTGTCGACTGCTGGCTGGTCAACACTGGATGGACCGGTGGCAAATATGGTACCGGCAGCCGCATGCCGATCAAGGCCACACGCGCGCTGCTCAATGCAGCGCTCGATGGCAGCCTGAACGATGCTGAATTTCGTACTGATCCAAATTTTGGGTTCAAGGTGCCGGTCGCCGTGCCCGGTGTCGATCCGGCGATACTTGATCCGCGGCAAACCTGGGCCGACACGGCGGCCTATGACGTCACCGCCGCGCGCCTTGTCGACCTGTTCGTTGAAAATTTCGAACAATTCGCCGATCATGTTGACGAAGGCGTCCGCCAAGCCGCGCCGAATATCGCGCAACCAGCCTGATCCGGCCCGGTCATGATCGGGCCTCGCCAAGGGTCCCGATCATGACCGCTCATCCCATCCGGTTTTTCGCCGATGACGAAGCAATCCGGCGTGTTGGCGAAGGGTTGCTTGCCCGGACCTTGCCAAAGTCCGAATGGACGCACGAGGCCCATATCGCCGCCATCCTCTGGCTCATTCGCGATCGTCCCGATATCGATGTCGACGCCGACATCGCGGGGATCATCAGCAATTATAACGTCGCGACCGGCGTCGTTAATGACGCCAGCCACGGCTATCACGAGACAATTACCTGCTGTTATCTAGACGCCGCGCGGAAGGTTTCCGCCCGGTTGGTCGGCCTGTCGCTGGCCGATACGGTCAACCAGTTGCTCTCCGCACCTGAAGGCCGCCGCGACTGGCCGTTACGTTTATATTCGCGGGAGCGACTGATGTCGGTTGCCGCACGGCGCGCATATCTGCCGCCCGACCTGTAATCAGGCAGCGGTCTGGTCGATCCTCTCAACCGCGACCACACCGTTGACCAACCCGACGACTTTCACCGACTGGCCCGCAGGCATGTCAGGCCCTTGCGCAGGCCATGAGCCGTCACCGATCCGCACACGCCCCGCACCAGCGATGATTTCGGCATCGACGATCACGATTTGGCCGATCATTCTGCCGCCGCGATCGTTGAGCAGGGCGTCGGTCGTGGCAACGGGATAATCGGTGTACCAGCGCCGTCCAATCATGACCGTTACGACGCTCCAGATTGTGAAGGAGACGACCTGTCCTGCGACAGGCAATTCGGCGAGCGCCAGAGTCGCGATCCCGGTGATCGCCGCAGCGATCGCGAGAAAAATGAGGAAGACGCCGGGGATGAGCAGTTCGGCGATCCCCAGCGCCAAGGCGGCGATCAACCAAGCCCCGGCCATCCCGCCAACGTCACCGAGATCCATCGTAATTCTATCCTATTTCTTTTCGGTCAACTCGAACGGTCCTCGGCGAGGTTCGGACGACGCCTTCGGCTGCCCCGTCGCAGGCGCGCCTGCTTCGCCGAGCGCTTCCTTTGCCAACTGGCCGATGCCGCCGAGCGTCCCGATCAACTGCGTGGCCTCAACCGGAAAGAGGATGGTCTTGGCGTTCGGGCTGGTCGCGAACTTGCCGACCGCTTCGACATATTTTTGCGCGATGAAATAGTTGATCGCCTGCGTTCCGCCCGCCTGGATCGCTTCTGAGACCGATCGCGTCGCCGATGCTTCGGCCTCGGCCGCACGTTCGCGCGCTTCGGCATCGCGGAATGCCGACTCCTTGCGCCCTTCGGCTTCAAGGATGCGGGCCTGCTTCTGCCCCTCGGCACGCAGGATCTCCGACTGGCGCGATCCTTCTGCGTCGAGGATGTTGGCGCGCTTTTCCCGCTCTGCCTTCATCTGGCGGCCCATCGCATTGACGATATCGGCGGGCGGGCGAATGTCCTTGATCTCGACTCGCGTGATTTTCACGCCCCAGGGCGTCGTCGCCTGATCGACGACGGTCAGGAGCCGTGCGTTGATCTCGTCGCGCTTCGACAGCGTCTCGTCGAGATCCATCGAGCCCATCACGGTGCGCAAATTGGTCGTCGCGAGCTGCATGATGGCGAGATACAGGTCGCTCACCTCATAGGCGGCCTTGGCGGCATCGAGCACCTGGAAGAACACGACACCGTCGACCGCGACCATCGCATTGTCCTTGGTGATGATCTCCTGCCCCGGAATGTCGATGACCTGCTCCATCATGTTGACCTTGCGGCCCACGCGATAGAAAAACGCCGGGTAGAAATTGAACCCGGGCGCGGCGGTCGTGGTGTAGCGACCAAAATGCTCGATCGTATATTTATAGCCTTGGCGGACGATCTTGATGCTGGAAAATAGGTAAAAAAGAACCAGCGCGACCGCCAGCGCAACGATAGTCAGAACCATCGAACACTCCTGTTTTATTTGGCAATCATCCTAACAGGTTCGCCGCGCCCCTGAAACCAAATGTGACCGCGGGCGGCGAGGGGCCTAGCCCCAGCCGCCGGTCTTGGTTACATGGCCCGCCACTTGCCCTCATGCAGGAAGCGCGCACCTTGGACATTCGGCTCGGCCTTACTTTCGACGACGTACTCCTCGTCCCCGGCGAATCGGATATCTTGCCGAGCACGGCGGACGTTCGCACCCGGATCAGTCGAGAGATCGGACTGAACATTCCGATCGTCTCGTCGGCGATGGACACGGTGACCGAGGCGGACATGGCGATCGTCATGGCGCAGTTGGGGGGCATCGGCGTTCTTCACCGCAACCTAAGCGTCGACGAACAATGCGATGCGGTGCGGCAGGTCAAACGGTTCGAGAGCGGCATGGTGGTCAATCCGATCACGATCGCGCCCACCGCCACGCTCGCAGCCGCGCAGGCGTTGATGACGCGACACAAGATCAGCGGGATCCCGGTCGTCGAAGCCAATGGAACATTGGTGGGTATCCTGACCAATCGCGACGTTCGGTTCGCGGGCAATCCCGCTCAGCCCGTCAGCGAATTGATGACGCATGAAAATCTTGTCACCGTCGGTGTCGGCGTGGGGCAGGAGGAAGCGCGCCGCCTGTTGCATCAGCGCCGGATCGAAAAGCTTCTGGTTGTCGATGACGCCTATCGCTGCGTCGGATTGGTGACCGTCAAAGACATCGAAAAAGCGGTCAATTATCCGCACGCGACCAAGGATGCCGCCGGCCGCTTACGTGTCGCGGCCGCAACGACGGTTGGCGACAAGGGGTTCGATCGTACCGAGGCGCTGGTCGACGCCGAGTGCGATCTAATCATTATCGATACCGCACACGGCCACAATCGTGACGTCGCGCGTGCGGTCGAGCGGCTGAAGCGGCTGAGCAATTCGGTTCAGGTCATCGCCGGCAACGTCGCGACCGCCGAGGCGACACGCGCATTGATCGGAGCTGGCGCCGACGGGATCAAGGTGGGTATCGGCCCCGGGTCGATCTGTACCACGCGCGTCGTGGCGGGTGTGGGCGTACCGCAGCTGACCGCCGTCATGGACTGCGCAGAGGAAGGCGCAAAGTCCGACGTGCCCGTGATCGCGGATGGCGGCCTTCGCACCTCGGGCGACTTGGCCAAGGCACTCGCCGCAGGGGCATCAAGCTGCATGGTCGGCTCGCTCCTCGCCGGCACGGAAGAGGCACCCGGCGAAACGTTCCTGTACCAAGGGCGCGCGTACAAATCCTATCGCGGCATGGGCAGCGTCGGGGCAATGGGTCGTGGATCAGCCGATCGGTACTTCCAAGGCGACATCAAGGACCAGATGAAGCTGGTGCCTGAGGGGATTGAAGGTCAGGTTACGTTCAAGGGACCCGCACGCGACGTGATCCACCAGCTTGTCGGCGGCATCAAGGCCGCGATGGGCTATACCGGATCGGCAACGATCCCCGATCTTCAGCAGCGCGCGAGTTTCGTTCAGATCACGGGTGCCGGCTTGAAGGAAAGCCACGTCCACGATGTGACGATTACGCGTGAAGCGCCGAATTATCCCACACGGTAGTACGGCTGGAGGCTCGGGCTACGCCAAATATGCGTTGGATGCATGGCCGACGCGTGCAAGTGCCGCGGGCGGCGCCGCCCGACGGGCTGCCTTGTCCGCGTAGAGCCGAAGATCGGCCGCGTGGATCAGCGCCGTTTCCTCGCCACCGTCGGCTACGGTGGTTGCGGTGCCAAAGCTGGCGCCGATTACAATGAGTTGTCCCGTATAGCCGAACGGCAAGCTGATTGCCGCGCGCATAGCCGCGACGAGATCATCCTGTGACGGGGATTCGTGATGTTCCTCGAGCAACACGGCGAATTCGTCGCCGCCGAGCCGGGCAATTGAAATCGCCTGCGGTGCGATCTTGCGTAAGCGCACCGCCACCTCCGTAAGGATTGCGTCGCCCGCCAGATGGCCATGGGTGTCATTGGCATTTTTGAAGCCGTCGAGGTCGGATAGAATCAACGTCAGACGCGCGCCAGCCTTCATCCGGGCGCGCAGCGTGCGCATGAACGCGTGACGGTTGTCGAGCCCTGTCAGCGCGTCGGTTTCGGCGAGTCTGGAAAGCTCGTGTTGAACGATCAGGATGCTGACCGTTTCGCGAAATTTCGCGATCACAACACTCGCCTGCATCGCCGTGACCAGGATCATCATGACCGCCATCGCGCGCACGCCCGCATTATCGAAACTCAGCATCTTGATGATGACGGGCGTCACCGTCGCTGTCATGCCGGCGAGCGCGGCCTTCGGGGCACTGTGAAGGCACGTTGCGCTGACCAAGGCGGCGATCCCGATGAAAACGGGAGCGACCATGCAATAATATTGCTCCGTTTCGGTGAAGGCGTTGACCGCCCACAACCCGGCCACAAAGCCCAGTACCCCCGCGACCCAGGTCGCAGATCCCAATCGGCGCTCCGCCCGTCGCGGATCGATGATCGGCGTCTGACCGCGGGTGCGGACGAATACCCAGATGCATGTTCCGATGATGAGCGCTGGCGGCATGAACTGCTGCCACCATGGCAAATCCCCCAACACAGCGATCGTCATGGCGATCGCGTTCGCCGTGATGACGAGGCACAGTAACGGCGTGTAGGCCCGGAGGCGGTCGGCCTGCTGCACCATCAACTGGTCCTGCAACGCCTGCGGAACCGACGGGGTGAGCAGTGTCTTCAGGCTCCCCGTTGTGCGCGCGCGTTGGATGGTAGCGACGTCAGGCATGTCTCTCAACTGATCATAAGGCGCTTGCAGCATCGAGCCGTACGGTCGGTTCATTAAGATGCGCTTACCCTGTTATTCTCCGGGTCTCTCGTAGCAGCACCTCGATTGGCCGGTTTTAAAGCGGAACGGGGCTGTCCTGTTGACCGCGTTCGGCGCATAGGCTGTCGCATGTTGTTGATCTGTCTCCAGCGCTGCCCGGCGCTTTTTTGCTCCCTGGCAAGCATTACCGCATGAACCCCGCCGCCAGAACCCAGGCCGCGATCGACCTGCTCGATGAGATCATTGCCGCTGCGCACGGTGGCGGTGCGGCCGCCGATACGCTGATCGCACGCTATTTCTCGACGCGGCGCTACGCTGGGTCGAAGGATCGGCGTGCGGTGCGTGAACTCGTGTATACTGCGACGCGTGCGGCGGGCGACGTTCCGGCAAGCGGGCGGGCCGCTCTGGTCGCGCTGGCGCGTCAGAATGCGGAATTGGCAGCGACGTTCGACGGTTCGACCTACGGCCCCGCGCCGATCGATCCGGCCGAGGAGGCGGCGTCTGGGGGCTTCGCACCCGGCTGGCTGATCGATGCGCTTTCCGTATCGGGGATCGATGCCGACGAATTGCCCGCGCTGGTCGAGCGCGCCCCGCTGGATGTGCGCGTGAACCGGCTGAAGGCGACGCGCGATTCGGTGGTGGCATCGCTTGCGGGCGCGGAGGCGCTCGCGCGTGCACCAGACGCGCTGCGCCTCCCCGCAGGGACGCTGGTCGATCAATTGCCCTTGTATCGCGACGGGGTGATCGAAGTGCAGGATGCGGGCAGCCAGATCGTCGGGCTGGCACTCGATGCGAGGCCCGGCCAGCACATTGTCGATCTGTGCGCAGGGGCGGGCGGCAAGACGCTGGCCATCGCCGCAGCCATGGACAATCGCGGCGCCGTACTTGCGTGTGATACCGACCGAGCGCGACTATCGCGACTGGCACCCCGTGCCGAGCGTGCAGGCGTCACGATTGCGACGACGCAATTGCTCGATCCCTCGCGCGAGACAGCGGCACTGGAAGAATGGCAAGGCCGCGCCGATGCGGTATTGGTCGACGCGCCTTGTTCCGGCACCGGCACTTGGCGGCGTAATCCCGAGGCCCGCTGGCGGTTGACGAACGATCGGCTCGAACGGTTGTGCGCAACGCAGCGGCACGTTCTCGACGTCGCTGCGGGGCTCGTCCGGCCCGGCGGCACGCTCATATACATCGTTTGTTCGCTATTGGACGCCGAGGG
>ENA-ORXF01002855-ORXF01002855.1-marine-metagenome-genome-assembly--contig:-NODE-2855-length-10073-cov-28.528111_pt1 | contig 10073 bp, 12 predicted proteins | sample MGYA00237864_ERZ511476 | MGnify/ENA primary metagenome ERZ511476 (study PRJEB26306, sample SAMN06343908) | marine metagenome | isolation source: coastal waters | place: Atlantic Ocean: West Antarctic... | reverse complement strand
TATCGTCATCTCCACCCATACGAGTAGTATCTTGGTCAGTAGAAAGTGTAGATTGTCTTTCATAACTATCTAGATCATAATCTACAGTGCCTTGCCCTGCATCATATCCAACGTACTCATTTTTTTCGTTGTATACTGGCCTAGCTCCAGCTTCCAAAGCCGCAGTATGTTTATCTACAATTGAATTTCTACCTTTAATTCCACCTTCCAACATCTGCTCACCTATTTCACGGCCAAACATTGGAGAGATTATACTCGGTATAAATGACCCAAAATATGCTGAGTCACTCGGCGCAATGTCTCTTCGCATTACTTGATTTGCTATTGCGGATCGCGCCTCAATATCAGTCATTCCAGTTGTATCAACTTGTAGGTTGTTGCTGTAGTCATCAGATACGCCGTAGATGTATTGTGGATTTTTACCTTCAGCATCATAAGTGTAGCCACCACCTTGTAGAGATTCACCAGTTAAAGTGTTGATTAACTGACCACCTACATAAGCGGCATTATCTAGCGGTTTTATCATATTGGCAAATGTTTCTCTGCTTGAATTTAATATTGGCGCTCCACCAAGGCCACGGAAGTTTTCAAGATTGTTTTTCACATCATCCATATAGCCACCAATTTTACGTTTAGAAGATGTCATGCCACCAGCTCTTATTGGCTGACCTGTCGCATCATCGACAAGCTGACCACGAACGTATGACGCGCCATCATTCGGTGTAAAGAAGTTAGCGGTTTCCTCTGCCTGTGTATTATATGTTCTCTCAAGGCCAGTATAATCTGCTGTACTCGTCGCAAATGTAGGAGCGTTAGCAACCTTACCAAGTACGCCGACACCGCTATTCATAGATACTGGATCGACGCCTAAGTTATATGGGCGCATTCGTGGGCGTGGTGAAGTTACAATTGATGAAGTAGGAGCCGCACCTACTAAATCTCTTTCCATGCTAATTGATGAAGTAGGAGCCGCACCTACTAAATCTCTTTCCATGCTAATTGGCGATGGACCTAATATATCAACCTTAATGTCAGAATAATTTGATTGCGTATTAGGAGCTTTGTAAGTCCGTTCTCTCGCAATACGCTCAAGACTTTCTGGCTTTAATTGAGATGCCATTGTGGTCGGATTCACAAAAGGACTATTCCGTGTTTGAGTAGCTAAATCCCTGTTATCGTTATTACGGTTAGTTCGTGCCTGCACTCCCCTACCAGTCATTACTGGGTTGCCGTTACCATCTCTAACAGCGCTACCACTACTATCTCTTACATACGGATCATCACGATTATCAGGTGATAAGTCTACGCTGTTAGACGTAGCAAACGATGATACGTTAGAGCTAGACCCTCTATTGCCATCACCAGAACTACCACCTGACGTAGCACCTTCACCCCCAAAACACATAAAGACTGGAGATTTAATATTCATAGTTGAGAAAAGTTTGTTCATTATTAAAACTTCCGATTGTAATTAAAGCTAACCGTGGGATCGCCTCTGTTGCTGTCAGAATACTGCAAACGAGAATTATTACCAACATTAATTCCAACACTGCCATAATAATCTGGTTCATAGCCAGTTTGCTTTTGTTGATTTAAAAAAACATCAAACATGCCCATCCTTGCTCCTAATCCTATTTTAGTGAATGTCCCAACGTCTACGCCATTAAAGTTATCTCTCTGACCAAATAGTGAACCTGTAAGGTCTAGTTCGCCAATTTTATAATCTGCGTCTAGACCAGCTCGATATGATTTTACTTTACTGTCAACAGAATTTTCTTCGGTGTAACCAATTGATGGCGTGACCGAACCCATTCCACCTTCAAATGTCTTGTTGAGATCAATCTCTGCCCTAGAGCCATCAGGGCTAGTGGTGTAATTGATACCACCAGAAAAAGGCAGGTTAAATTCTGTAAGGTCTATATCCGCATAAGCGTCAAGCAAAGCGTTGGGTCTGTATTCTTCTTTCATTACGCCCTCATTGGTTGTGGCTGTGGTTGTGGCTGTGGATTTGTTGGAGCTTGTGGCATAGCTGATGCAATAGAACTTAACGCACCCATATCTCCTCCACCCATACGCCGTTTAATCTCAGCCACTTTATCCATTAGGTATTTGTTCATATCCATTGGTGGTTGCTGACCCCCACCTTGGGAGTTCGGTGGGGGCGCACCCTGTGGTCTTTCTTGCGGTAAACCGCCAAAAGCCGCAGGATTAATAGGTGGCAAATTATATGATGGTGGGTACATTCTTCATTGCCTCCATTTGTATCTTAGCCGCGTTTTTCTCTCGCTCAAGCTGTAGTTCCGCCTCTAGTTTAACAATCTTAGCCTGCATGTCAGCTTGTGCCTTCGCCATTTCAATTTCCATGTCCTGTCGCGCTTCAGCCTGCTTGATCTCGATGTTAGATTTAGCCTTGGCCTGATCCGCCTGAATTTGTGCTTGTGTTCGAGCCTTGAGTGCCTCGGTTTCAAGTTTAGCAAGTTCAGTTGCCATTTGCAGTGGATTGCCTTGGCCTTGACCTTGCTGGCCTCCCATCATGCCCTTCATAGCTTCGATCTGTTTCATCTGCGGTGAAGCCTGAACAACTTGAGCCGCACGTTGGCTAATCAAGCGATCCATCTCTGGGTCAACATCATTGAACTTAAACTTAGGATCTTTGAAGTCTGGCAGTGGAGGCATTTCCATATTGATGCCCTCTTCCATACGCTGTCGATATAGCAATGCAATGTGTTCAGCAATGTGAGCAATAAGAACTGGAGCCATTGTTTTTTGTGCCGCTGGATTGCCTGCCAGTGATGGGTCTTGCATAAACTGCATGTGAACCGCAATGTGTGCATCGTGATCCTGCTCTGGGAATGCGCGGATTGGCTTGCCATACATAACGCTCATGTTTTCATCAACTGGATCCATCTGCACAGCTTCCTCTGGCTTCTCTAAGATTTCGTCGATGTTTGGTATTCTGAGCGCCTCATACATGCGCTTGTATGCATTATATAAATTATGGAACTGTGGCGCAGATCGTGACATTTCTAACACAGCTTGTGCCTGTGCAATGCGCTGGGCTGTCGAGAATATGTTTGGATCGCTTACTGGTATGATGTCAATTCGATCATTAAAGTCAGATCGATATATTGTATCTGAAGCTCCAGCCTGTGAGAAAGTAAATTCGTCAGGTAGATTCTCAGCATTTAGAGCCGCAAGTAGTTTAAACTCTTGGCCTTGCGCGTAGTGTAGTCTCTTGTGTATCGCGCTAAATGCCTTTGATCCCTGCTCGATTAGTGCAACTGTTGATCCAACTGGTGCATTTGGATTAACATCGCCAACGTTTAAGTCGGCTGTACTTGCAAATCTCTGACCAGCTTCAACCATAAAGCCTAGCAAATTAAACAGAGATCCACTTGGCTCTTTAAACGGCAATGGCATAATAGCTTTATTGATGTCGTCAACTGTGCTGTCGATATCTACAAACTCACCGGGGTTAATCTGCATGTCTCCGCCTTGGACACGACCACGCAACTTAAAGCCACCCTGCATGTTTGAGAACGCGGCGCTATCTAGCAATGCACGAAGTGATCCTGTCGCCGCCTTACCTAATCCACCGATCATGTGGTAAAGACCGAAGCCGTAGAAACCTAAACCGGGTAAAAACTTGTAAGATACAAACCAATCTCTGCGTTGCTTTAGCTCGTCTTCCTGTTTCCAGTTGCGTCGAATACTTACAATGTTTTGATTGTCATAGTCGATTGTGATGACATATGGCAGTGCTACTGCATTATCATCTCGATCATCGTCATTCTCTGATTCGCCATCTAGCCCATCAAACAAATCATAGACGTGCATTTCAAGCAGTGTCATTACATCGTCATTGCTATCATCGTACTGATCAACGCCTTCGATTTCACCAATCACATCTCCAGATGGATCTAGTGAATCTCCGCCAGCATATTTGGTTGGCAGGTAATATCCATTCTGGACGTAACGATTGAAGTCGTTCTTTGGCATACGGATAATGTGCGTGTAGCGTGGTGACGTATATAAGTCTTTACTCTCTGGAGCGACCACGAAGTCTTCAGCCTTAACAAAGTCAGAGCATTGACGATCCATGTTTACGTTCCACCAAACCTTCTTGAAGGTGTGACCGATTAGTGGCAGGTGAAATAGCATTTGGTCTAGATCAGGGAAATACTCAGGCATTTCCTGTGTGATCTGGTAATTCATAAATTCACGAACTCTGCGACCTTGCTCCTCTAGCTCTTCGTCTGGGCTACCAACGATAACCGATTTAACTGGGCCACCTGATGGGTACAGCTCTGCAATTGCCTTGGCGTTAAATTGTGTAGCGGCTTCAGCAATTAGTGGGTGGACAACGACAGACAGACCGCGAGTTGCTCGCTCTTCTTCGCTCTCCTGCATTCCGCCATCAGGGTCAAGCGTTTTAAGCCCTTCCTTGTAGCGTTCCTTCCACTCAGATCGAGCCTGCTCATCGTTTTCGTAATAGCCAACTAACTCCTGCGCTTTTCGTGCAAGTTCTTTATCGTCCATTGCTTCGGCTAGATTTATATCAAACTGAGCCGTATCGACTTCATCCATCATATCTAATTCAGGGTCACCTATTAGGACATCGCCATCTGCGAGTTCCTCAATCATTAGATCATCGCTTGGCGCACCTTCAGCAAAAGGTATAATATTTGGATCAGCCATACATTGTCATCCTCTGTGTTTGTACTGGCTCGTCATCTTCAGGGTCTTCACTATGCCCAACGAACCATCCTTTTCTCAATCGCAACCACGCCTGTGTGCATGTATCCACCACGTCATCATTTGGGTGTGCAGGAAATGCGGCGCAAATGTCTATTAAATCTTTAGCCCATTTTCTATCAGATGGGTAGTAAATTCTTCCATCTTCTAAAAGAGCGGAGCTTGCATGCGCTCTAGCTTCCTTATCTCGGTCAGGTGAATAGGCTACAACAGGCACACCAGCCATACGCAAATCTTGTAGTAAAGATTGACCTGACGCCTTCTTCTCGATCAACACAGCGTCTGGCTCCCAATCGTCATATGATTGCTGTGCAATTTTTCGTAAATCTGGGTAGCTGACCTTGTCGTACCAACATTCTAGAACGATGGCGCACATTGCGCCCTTGTGACGAAACACTCCCCAAGTTGTCCTAGCACTAAAGCTAGAGCTTTCCTTGGCCTCGAACGCTGTATCCCATGACTGTAAAACATATTCGACTTCTGGGAGGTCACCATCCCACGGAACCCACCACGATGCTTTAAGTATTCCGCCACCCTTTGGAGATGGACGTTGCTGTAATTGACCAGCGGCGGCATATGATCCAAGACTGCGCTCAAGGTTTGATAAAGTTTTCTCGTCAATACGATCAGGCCACAGCAACTCACCTTCCTTGGTGCGTGGATCTGTAAACCCAAGTGACGACTTCATCGGATTCGGAGCGCCTACTTCGTACCGAGCAGGCAACATTAGGTGATCCCACTCATCACCAAGTTGATTTGCCAAGACGTGGCCTGTGAGATCCTGCTCGTGTAATCTTTGCATGATGATGACAAACGCGCCCGTCTTTGGGTCGTTAAGACGGGTCTGCATGGCCTGATCCCACCAATCCAGAACGCCCTCCCTAACTTTAGAACTATCTGCTTCTATCGAATTGTGGGGGTCATCTATACATATGATATCTCCACCATCCCCAGTTAACGCACCACCAACTGACGTTGCGATTCGATAGCCTGTCTTGTCGTTCTCAAATCTCTGCTTTTGGTTTTGATCGTCGGTCAAATTAAACTTATCGCCGAAGTGCGCCTGATACCACGGACTGTCGATTAACCTTCTGCACTTGGTGCTGTCCCTGATCGACAAACTAGATGCATAGGATGCATATAAGAATTTTTTGTGAGGCTGGTGCGCCCACGTCCAAGCTGGCAGAGCGACAGCCACGCTAATAGATTTCATATGGCGAGGCGGTACGTTAATGATCAGGCGTTTGATGTCGCCCTCGACTACAGCTTGAAGGTGATCAGATATTGCGTCGATGTGCCAGTTGTTTTTAAATTCAACCCCCGGCTCAATCGTCCCCCATGACGCCTTCGTAAACTCCCTCAATGATCTGCGGTATTTCTCGGCTCTGACCTGTTCCAGCGTTAGATTTGATAAAAGCGTGTTCAATTGCTGTGAGTTCATCTGTGCCAATCCTTGTTAAGTCGAGGGTTAAAGTTCTATCCTCATGAATTTTTGTTTCTGTCTTATCTACCCAACCTGCTCGGTTCTTTAAGAAGAATATCATGGACGGCACGTTGCGATCCACAGTGGCATTTTCAAAGAGAGCGTTAGTCACGGCGTCAATTCCTTGAGCCTGCCCTCTTTTAATAGCATCCGAAAATTCCGAATTTTGCGACTGATGAAGCATGAAAGTTGAAAGTGAAACGCCTAGCATTCCAGCGGCCTGTTCTTTCGTTAATCCCTTGGTCATAAGATTTTGAACTTTATCTAAAACCTCATCGGTGATCTCGAACTTCGGTCTACCGACTAGATTTTTAATTTTGGCGTCTGCCATTTGATGCAACCTTTCTTGCAGTGGTGAGCTGTATGGAGGGAATCATAGACTATAACCCCTACGCCATCAATAGCAGTAGATTTTTGATTAATGGCATTTATGTCATATTATTGGCATATACCAAATCTGCCATAAATGATCTTACTGATACTCCTTATTCTTATAGGTATATTATATATATATATATATTATTATTATTATTGTCATACTGTCATACCCCTCCCCTCTCCCCCACAGGTATAGGTATGGGGGGGTAAAAATAGGGGGGGGTGTATTAGGGGGTACATGCCATATATGCCAAAAATGCCAAAAATCGGTTTCGCCCTTATTTTATTGGTAAAAATACCTAAAAATAGTATGCCAAAAATACTGCCATAAATACTGCCATAAATAAAAATCACGTTAACGCCGTTAGCATGAAATATTTCTTGATCCGTTCTTGATCGATTTAAAATTAATTTGCACATACTGTAATATTTATTTGCTAAAGGTATTGCAATTATCATTCATACACTATATACAGTATGTATAGAGAGAAAATAAAAGGAATTATAAAATGTTAAACACAACTAAAAATGGCAAATTTGATCAACGATCTGCTGTTGGCAGAAGAATGCAAGCTATTGCAGATAACCCACCAACTTTGGCTGATAAAATAGCTGACCTTCACAAAGAAATATTTGCTGAAGCTAAGAAAGCTGAAATGGCTAATAACAACATTCAATATCTTTTAACTAAAATTTCTAAATTGTCTGAGGGAACTGAGATATTAACTGTAGATCAAATTGCTGAAGCATTAGAGGAGACAGTATAATGAAAACTTTAGATAAACTAAAAGAAATTTGTGATGCTCATGGCGTAATAATGGACGCATTTAATGGTTACATACATCCAAGTGTCAAAATTGGAAACTGGTGGAGTATCGTGTTCTACGCTCCAAAAGGTAAGGGGTTTATGGCTTCTGGATTATATTGCGTAGGCTTTGGCGATAAATCAATTGTTGCGGCTGTTAAGTATATAAAGGAAGAAATTGCAACAGGCTTCTTTGATTTAGATCCAGATGATGATTTTTATGATGGAAGCGATCTACCATTAACCCACGATATAGAGCGTATATAATATTAAACAGGGGGGCTTCGGCTCCCCACTATTCAAAAAGGAATACATTATGACTGATAGAACATATAAACATTGGAGTATGGCGGACGATGCCGAGCTTGTTTTGATGCGCGAAGCTAAAGTACCAACTAAGGAAATCGCCAAAACATTAAATCGCACGCCCTCATCTGTAGTTAATCGCATATACCAAAACGAGATACCTTACGGTATTGTTAGTCAAAAGGTATCTATAGAAGATATTGCTGTTGAGTTTGGAGAGCCTGACGGACGTGATGAGATTATTGCCACTGTTGAAGAACGTGCGCGTGCCTACATTGCCACAGAGCCAAAGCGTAGTTGGTTTAAGCGTTGGTTTGGATGGTGATGTGATGCAACAAATATCTATAAGTAATTGTCCTAACTGCAAGAAAAAAACAAAGATACCAGACAGCCGCGAACACATTCTGTATGGCTTTGCTACAGTGAGGCGTAGAAGGTCTTGTTTGTATTGTGACTTTAAAGTTTCGACTATTGAAATCACATTGGAAATGGCAAATCAAATTTTTAAAGAAGATTAGGAGAAAATACATAATGATTATTAAAAGCTGGAAGTTTAATGGATTTAATGGAGACTTCCCAGATTGGGTTCAAGAAAACACTGGCAAGCGCAAAGGTAGCAATGCCCTGTGGGTTTACACCCAGCGCGGTGAGATACCTATTGAGAGTGGATATTGGGTGTCAATTAACCTAAGAGGCCACGTCGATATACACAACGAGGAACCAGAAAATATAAGCCTTAGTGGTGGTAACGAAATTCTAACAGGCGTCCTTATGGTGACTACACTATTGATGGTTGTTGTAATCATGTTGGCGCTGTGATATATATACAATATTGCTCGTAGGTTTTATTTCACCTGTAATAAAAACCTCATCATACTGACCCACTTGGCTAGGCTTCGCACTGCAACGGTGGGTCTTTTTTTGTTTGACGATACCCTCAGTTAGTTTATGATAATAAGGTAAGGCGGTTTCCAAAATCAATCGTTACGGGCAAACTAACGTGATCAATTGGCACTCAGGTAAACTCGCTACCAAATGCGCTAACATTAATACGAATTTTACCGCCGCCTTGCACGACTACTTTCCTAAATTTTTTGGCCTTAACTTAGGCATTGGCGCGTTGGAAATAACACTTGTTTTAACGCAGGTAGCCATACTATCAGGATAATCTTTGTATATTAAAGGATAAATTCTATCGCTTACTTTTATGCAAGTTTGATAATCTCTGTACATGAATTCCTTTGTAATAAATAAACCACTATCAGGAATAATTGCGTAAGAGATAATTAATACATGCCAGAAGGTCACGATACAAATTTACCAGTTGTCTTTTCTATCATCGGCATTTTATCGGATTCTTTTGAAATCTCTCCGCCACATGCCATATATCCACACGAATCTATCCAGTTGTCGTCGTGATCTGGATTAGATTTTATGCGTGCTACCTTTAATAAATTCATCATTACTGCCACATCGTGTGGCTTAATATCTGCTCCAGTATATGTAGACCATAGATCTGCAATCATCTTAAAGTTGCTTTCCATGTCACCATGATCAGAGGCACGATCTTTTGTTACCAATTTCTTGGCGGTATCTAATATATCAGCGCGTGTTTTTATTTTGTTCATTACCCATTTAGCCATTTTGTTTTTCCTAGTTTATTGGTGGTGAGAAGTAAGCGAAGCGTGGACGCCCTTTTGCACCTTCGTTTTGATTCCTACACTCAATGCCACGGTCAGTCTGTAGTGCATCAAGAATGTCTGCACGTTTGCGGCGATCCATATTAGCGAATGCAGATACGCTTCTAGATAATTCACGCTCAGTTAATCCAATCAATCCAGCCTTTTCAATGCGAGCGTATACTGCTTTACATGCCGCCTCAAATGGGCCTTCAGCCATGTTTGCCCTAAACATTTCGATAGTTTGTAGTGCATAGTAATCCACATATTCTATTGACCACTGCATTGCATCTGCACTTATTTCATCCTGACCCATTGACCGAGCAATGATCAGAGACAAACGCATGGCTATTTCGCGGCTACGATTATACATAGCTTCCAGACCTGTGCCTGTTTCCTTTTTTATTGCGGCTACTAGACGCTCCTCGTACTTGCGAAGGAGATCTTCAGCTTCCTGACTAAATGCAACTTCGATTGGATGTGGCGGCATGTCGTGGCTGTTGCCTGTATCTAAGTCACCGTCATTTGCATTTGCGTGAGCCTTTGCCCAAGCTGATAGCCGATCAGAGATTGTTGACCTACGTTTCTTCTGGGACATCTGCACACCAATTTCAGACTTCACAATTATAAAACGATTGAGCAATCCAGATGCAACATCACCGCCACC
>ENA-ORXF01002854-ORXF01002854.1-marine-metagenome-genome-assembly--contig:-NODE-2854-length-10074-cov-3.414024_pt1 | contig 10074 bp, 4 predicted proteins | sample MGYA00237864_ERZ511476 | MGnify/ENA primary metagenome ERZ511476 (study PRJEB26306, sample SAMN06343908) | marine metagenome | isolation source: coastal waters | place: Atlantic Ocean: West Antarctic... | reverse complement strand
GTTTTAAGGATAGAGAATCAATTGATTATTACTTCTTGCAATTGTTGGTACCATCATGCCATCATAAAGATCTGTCGTTAATTGCAACAAATATCCATTTCGTTCTTTGGCTCTATTTATAGCCCATTTAAACATTCTTTCTCCTATTCCGAGTCCTCATTTATCTTTTCTAGTTCGTACAGCTTCTATTTGAGCTCTAATTCCACCTTAGTAAGTTAAATATTGAATAAACGACAATTGTAAAGTTCTAATAATCTGAGTGTTTTAGTTTTCGACAACAATTAGTTCTTGATTTTTATCAGCGTTTATTTTTTCAAATGCTTTTAAGTATTATTTCGGCAATAGTTTTTGAAAATTTTCTCTTTTTTCGCCAAGTTTATCATCAGCTATCATTTCTACAATTATTGAAACATCATTTATAGTAGCTTTTCTAAAATTCATTTCTCAGTTTGGTTTTTTCACTAGTAGCAAACGATTTGACTATAATTTGTTGCGTGGTTAAGTACCTAATTTAGTAAATAAAATCGCATATAAAATTTGTGAGGATTTTCGTGAAGAAACTAATAACTTTGATCAAGTAGCTGCTCATCTACCACATCTTTTTTCACTATATTAATACAAGCTTATAGGTCTCAGTTTTAAAAATACTGAATCTAAGGTTGCTGCACTACTAAATTTGAAACATTTTCAAAGATCCTACTAAATAATAATTCATAAAAAAAGACCACTTTAAAGTGGTCTTTTTTTGAATTTGGTTTTCTTGCAGAGAGAAAGGGTAGTGAACCCTATTCTGTATGCTATGATATTCAGTTGTTTAACCTGTTGTGATTCCCAGTAGACACTACTTAAACATTAAGGCTGTTTTTAGCTCTTATTATCAATGTAAATGTAATAAAAAAGACACTATTATGCTTGGATTTATGAATTAAAGATAAAAATATAAAGTTTAGTTAATTTTTTTATATTTGATTTATGCAGCATGATATATTTAATCCATTTCCAGATTCAAACGATCCAGTTATTATTAAAAATGGTTTGTACAGATACTTCCCTTCTTTCTTTAAAAGAGATCAAGCTGATTCATTAATAAAATCATTGGAAAAGAATGTTCAGTGGAGTCAAGAAAAGATCAATATGTATGGTAAAACTATTGATTTACCCAGACTTACTTCTTGGTATGGTGATAGAGATAAAACGTATTCATTTTCAGGAATAAACTTATATCCTCTTAATTGGAATGAAGATCTATTACAAATTAAGCATAAGATTGAACCAATTTGTAATCTAAGCTTTAATAGTGTTCTATTAAATTTATACAGAGATGGGAATGATTCAATTTCATGGCATACCGATGCCGAAAAAGAGCTTGGATTAAATCCAATTATTGCTTCTGTTAATTTTGGAGCAGAGAGAGAATTTCAATTAAAGCATGATAACTCTGGAGAAAAAATATCTATAATTCTTCAACATGGAAGTTTACTTATTATGGAAGGAGAACTACAACATTATTGGAAACACCAAATTCCCAAGAGAAAAAATTTAAATCGTTCCAGGATCAATTTAACCTTTAGAGTAATAAAGTAGATGAACAAACGAAGACAATTTCACAACTTGCAATTACTAAATGTATAGCTTACATTTTAGTGCAATTAGTCGAAATTCTTTGAAGACTTACAGTTTTTTCAGTCGGCTTGTTACATCTACGATTTCTGACCAAAAGGCTTTTAATACCTCAATTTTTCTTCGGAAGTTTGGAATCTTAAAGAAGGATCTATTTGATCCTGAGTTAAAATATTTGTTTCTGGAATTCATTTAAATCATCTTCTATAGTACCATCAGAGAGAAGCCCTTTTTCTAACTATTAGTGTGTTAATAAAATCGTATATTTTATTTCCTCTTTAATAGTTTTTCTAATAAAATTATTCTCAAAACACTTGATTTCAAGTTATATGTAGAGTCAATAGGCCATCCCATATACATTTCTGGCCGCCAGGCTGTTTCCATTCTGTAATCATGATTTGCCGAGCTAGCCACTGCCACTTTATAAAAATCAGGATATGCTAACACTGCATGACCTGCCTCATAACCAACAGCAGAATGACCAAATAGGCCAACACGAGTCGTATCTACCCAACTATATTTTTGACCTAATTGTTTTATAGCAGAAACATGGTCTTGTAAATTTCCGCCTAAGTTTTTATCCGAATAATTATGAAATTGCTTCGATCGACCTGAAGACCCGAGTCCGTCAACAACTACAACAACAAACCCTAACTCTGCATAAGATTGAAATCCTAATGCCCAAGAATAATCCTTTGGAAATGCTTGTATGTGAGGACCCGTATAGCTCATTTCAATCACAGGATATTTCTTTGTAGGGTCAAAACTTGTCGGTTTCCAAACGGCACCATAAATAGTTGTTTTACCATCGCGTGCAATGGCAGTAAATATTTCTGGAGGGCTCCAATTTTTTAATCCACTTACATCTGCTTTGGCTATTTCTGTAAGTAATTCGCCCGTATCGCTTTTTCTAAGTGCAGTAAGGGTTGGGGTATTTATGGTTGAAAAATTATCGACAAAATAAGTACCATCTGGCGAGATACTAATTTGGTGATTCCGGTTTTCATTTGTGAGTAATTTTAGATTTTCTCCGTTAAAAGAGACACTATACAAATGCTGATAATATGGGTTACGTCCTTTTTCTTTACCAGATGCTAGAAAATATATCTTTTGGTATTCTTCATCAATTCGCTCTATGCTATTCACATAGAATGTACCATTAGTTATTGGTTTATCTTTTTTAGTACTTAAATTCAAACTGTATAGTTGGCACCAACCACTTTTTTCTGAGAGGAAAAATATAATCCCACTTTCTTCAGCAAGCTCATATGTAAAGTTATCAATATTGGTTGAACTTATTTCTGAATATAAAAGGTCAAGTTTTTCTGTAGCAAGATCGAATTTATGAATATATATGTTTTGATAACTACTAGTCATATTTTCAAGGTAAACTCGTCCAGGTGTTTTTGATTTCTTAACAGATATACCGTTAATATTTGTACTCCCTGGTAAATCAGCTTGAATTTCTTTACCAGACTTAATGTTAAAAAAGGCTGGCTTTTCATATATCATTGTTCTACTACCCGGAGACCCATGATAGTACGATAGTAATTTAGGCCTATATAAAGAATCAATATTCCAGTCTAACAAATACATTTTTTCTGCAGATCGCAAATCGGAAATATTAGCGTAAATCCATTCACTATCATCAGACCATTCAACACCAAAATGTTCAGGATTTGTGGCATTTTCTTCTTCTATAATGTCATACCAAGTACCATATTCAAAACCTTTTCTTCCTTTTGTACTAAGTTGTTTTTCTTCACCTGTCTCTGTAGATTTAATATAGAGATTATAGTCTTTTGAATATGCGATCCATTTTTTATCCGGAGAAGTTTCTTCATACTCGACAAATATTTTATCTGCTAAAAGGGTTTGTAATGAATGTGTCTTAGTATTTAAAATGTATTTTTCATTCTTAACGGTAATGACGAGTTCTGCCTTTTCCTTATACTCAATATTTGAAAGAGGTAAATTATTCGCTTTTATCTCTTCGTTTAGCAAATCAGATAAAACTGTAGCCAATTTTTCGTGGTCAAATAAATCTGAAGTGTTTAAGTCTGGAAATGTTATTTTTTTATATTTTTTATTGTTTAGCGCATGGTTAATATACCATACTCCAGTGCTGTCTGGAAACCAATTTGGATGGACGTATAAATTAAATACTTTTTTGTTGTTGTAATTTTCATACATATAACCAAAAGCACTATTGTAATCATCTTTAGTTATTTCTTCTTGACCCAAAATTATATTTGAATGAAACAGAAAAAAAACTGAGAAGACAATTGATACTATCCTATTGTTTTTATTAAATAATCCTATTGACATAATATTAATAATGGTTTTGACACTAACAAAATCATAAAGACCTGTAGTATAGCTTATATCGGATTTATATTAAGTCCAAATTTAGTAATTCTATTGGACTTTTTATTTTATTGAGACCATTTGTTACTAATGCGTGAAAATTTCTCAAGTCCGCTAGGGTTTTGACAGATTATAACCTTGTTTTTTATAGCTAGATAAATCATTTATTGATGTGGCTACTTTTGTATAAATCATTATATAATTTTATATATAACTCACAATGTATTATTTACTAAAAAAATAAAGATTGTTTTTGGAAAAATAGAAGATCCTAGAAGCTACATTATGAGCGCTCAAAGAACTTAATAATGTGAGCAATAATTTATACACTTTCAGGCCTGTCTTTTATTGTCTTTTAACCTGGCCGCTAACATTTAATGTACGGTGGATATCGCTTGCCATGTACTAAAGATCTTGTAATGCATTTTCTCTAAAATCTAATGTTTTAAAATAAAATGACCTGTTATTGTTTTTTGCGAATTATGAATGGTTAAAAAATAGGTTCCTGCACTGTATCTTTTCACATCAATAGTTGTAATTTCTGAATTTATTTTCCCTTGACATACCTTTACCCCTGTTTGGTCTATAACGCTATAATTGTAATAGCCTAATAGTTTTGTGGGTAGCTTAACAGTTAATAAGTTAGCAGTTGGATTTGGATAAATTTGAAGTTGATTATTTCCATTTAATTCTAATAAATTAGTTGTAAAACTATCACAATCACCCAATTGAGTGTAAGTATCATTTACATTATTAGTATAAAATAAATAAAAACAACCTAGTTCGAATTGTAAGGCTTTCATGTAACCATTATTAAAATTATCAACGTGATACATGTCTATTGCCATTACTCTATCATTATATAGTGATCGAATTGAGTTATCTTTTGTGTGGCCCACTATTACACGTTGCACATTAAGACTGTCTAAAAACTCATCTACTTGTAGTTGTGTTAATATTTGATCTACCATTCCTCTATACCAATAAATGCCATCAGAGCCATTAACAGTTAAACAATCGCCATTCGGACAAGGTGTACCATTTATTACCATTCTACCATAATCGTTAATTTGATTGTAAGTTAGGTTTAGAGATGCTACTTGAGGACTGATTCCACCGTGTAAAAAAGCATAATCTCCAATCTTTTCTATAATATTTTTAGACCTTAACCATCTTCCTAACTCAGTCTTTGAATCGTACAATTCAGTCATTCTTTTACCCATCAGTTGAGCGTTATCAAAGTATTTTACTTCAACATACCTCCAGTCGTCCGTCATATTAAATATTTCATGATTTCCGAGTATTAAATGGACTTTTCCTCCCTGTGCTAGTGCTTCTGTTTCTAACTTATATAAGAGCCACATACATTCGGTAACATGAAATCCTCTATCAAATAAATCGCCGCTTATAATTAAATGCCCATTGCCATAGGTCCAATTAAAATTAGCATCTATTATACCTTCTCTTCTTAAAATCATAGTAAAGCCTTCAATATGTCCGTCAAAATCAGAAATTGTTAAAAATTTTTGAGGAGTAGAAGGGTAAATTGATGGCTCTATAGTATTTGAAGATTTTAAATTGAAAGAAAAACTGGTACCCATATGAGGAAGCTTGCAGGTTAGTGTTAATCCGATAGGTGAAGTATAAGTGTTGCTAATTAACCCTGCAGGTGTAACTTCTTCTACAATGATATTATCGCCCTCATAAGAGACATAAGGTCCATCTTGTTTGTACAGAAAACTAGGTGTTATATAGCAATCAAATGAAACATCATCATCGGACGCACTTCGATTACGCACGGAAACAGCAATGGTATTTAGACCGGTAACAAAATAACTTGAGTCAACTTTATAAGTATAAAAATTATTTTCGTTGGTAGCGTTGCTGCTCTGTCTTGCATAAGTATAGTGATTGACAACGCCCAAAGGTATCATCTCACTGCGAGTAAGCTCTTGACCATTAATATAAATAATGGCTCCATCATCATGTACCATATGCATATATAAAAAGCTCAATTCATTCACATTAGGAACATTTACTTTTTTTCTGAAATAATAGCTAAGCACACCTGAGTTCAGAACTGTTTGTTGATCACCTTCTCCAAATCCAAACTGACTAAGTCCTACAGGCCATAATGTATCATTAAAGCCAAGATCTGCCCATGTGTTGCCAGGATTTACGTTAGAATCCCAATAGCGCCAATAGTTTCCTTGATTAAAAAAGAGGGTGTCAATTTCATTAACTACAGTAATTGGTTTCGTAATAATATTGTTAAGTGTATCCTCATCGTTAAGAAAGCTTAGTTCAGCACTAAAATTATAGGTACCCAGAGCACTAAGGTTTGCTGTTTGTGCAAATGTAAAAGCAACACTTTGCCCAAGAGATAAGGGTAAAGTTCCTGGCTCTGTTGCGATTAAATTTCCATTTATTGAATAAGATACATTGTAGCTTGATGCGGGTAAGTTTCCATAATTTATGATATTCACCTTAACAATAGCCGCAGAATCAGGATAGCTAGATACATTTGGTGAAACACAGGAAATTAATGCCAAATCTATATTATAATTGGAGGCATATTCAACAACCAATTTTGCCGATTGAGATGCACTTTCGTCAAATGAATCCGCTTTTCTATAGTCATCGGAATTCCCCGTTCCTGTAAGAATGAATGTAATTGGATTGCCAGTCTGCCATCCATTAGATGTCATAATCTCACTTACTATACTAGTTAAACCTGGAGTTCTTTCGTTCCCTGTTGATTGATTATTTGTCCATACTAGGGGATTCCATAGCACACTTGAACTAGTAGTAACACGACCAGAAATATTATTGGTACTATTTACAAATGTGGACGAATTGGCAATATCTTCTCCTTTTATTGTAATATTCAGCCCTCCTGAAGTTGAAGCATCAGACGTAAATTGAATGTACGCATCTATAATAGAAGCATTGGCAGGGATATTTATATTATCAAATCTAAGACCGATTGTTTGTATTCCTTGACTATTCCAGGAGTCGTACATCATTTCTATATCGGAACTAGAAGTGGTTACATAAGAACCATCAAACTTTTCTTCTGCATCATCGCTAGAACTTAGAATGTTTTGTTGAAAAAAAAATGTTTGAGCTGAGACAGCTAATCCATTTATGGATAAAATAATCCATATAATTAGGCTTAATTTTTTCATGATTTTATTTTATGAAATTAAACGTATTAAAATAACAACTTAATAGATGCAAAATACACACCTCTCAATAATGCATAACAGTTTATAGTCGAAAAGGGGATTTCGCCCTAAGTCTCTTACGAAACTTACTTGATACTCTCGCATCATTGGGCGCTTCTAAAATGATTCATATTAAAATATTCAGCCTCCTATATTTGACCAAATATAAAACAAATTAGCCAAGCCCTTCGATTCATTTACATTACAGAAAACCGTCAGAAACAGAAAATATTTAGCTTAAACCACCAGAGCACTGCAATAGGATATGAAAGATACAAAAACAGACCTAAGCCCAATATGGAGAAATGATTATAATTTTAAGCATCCGCATAAATCGTTAGGTAGGAAATCTCCAAAAGAGTTTTTATCGAGATTTGATGAAGAATTTAGAAGTGTCCGAATTAGGGGAAGGCTACAAACCTAGCATTCATAATTGGCCTATCGGCATGAGAAATACTCGATTGTTTGGAAAGTGTTTTAATTATTTATTACTCCAATAAGTTGAGTATCCTTATTTTGTAAATCAAGACCACCTTCAATCGCAGATTTTAAGTTTAACAAGTAGAATGTCCAACTAAGTCTGATATTTTCTTTTGAACTATCATCAAGCGTTAGTTCAGTTTGACTTAATTCGACAAGAGTTTGGGTTTTTACTATTGAGAATCAAATTTAAACTTTAGAAGATCCTGCGAAAGTAAATTCAATGTAATCAATTCCGTTTGCAATATTTAGAGTTCCTTCTTCAAAGTGATTCTGTGCAAAACAATTCCATTTATAAATACTTTCTGTTTCAGCATTTTCTGACGGAAGGATTTATTTGCTGTCTTTTAAGTAAAAATTAGCCTTCGATAAAAACCGTTTTTCAAGTTCTTCACTTTTTGTCCAAGCGTTATAAACTGATTTTAAATGAGCATTTATAAAAACTCGTTTTGAAAATTGTGGCCAGTTAAATTATTTCATCTTATTTGATATTAAATGTATTATATAAAATAAAGTAGATTAAGAATAGTAAGCTACCTGTACTATATGTTTTCGTTTTGTTGAAAGCAAATTTAGGACAATAAGCTAACATAATAAAATGTAGATCATGTAAGCATTAGCATTTTACTTGAATGTGGAATTGTTAACGGAGACAATTCTTCTTATTCAGATGAATGTGGAGTTCCTAATGGAGATAACTCTACTTGTTTAGATTGCCCACACGTTGCAAAAGGCACATCAGAAGACTTGGGTTGTGACTGTGGTAATTCAGCTGCACAATCAGGCTATGATTGTGATGGTAATGTACTTCAAATAGGTAGCCAGCACCCAGGCGGAATAGTATTACAAATAAATGAAAATGGTACAGGTTTGTTGGCTAACCTATAGACTTAGGCCAAATGAATCAATGGGATACTATGGATGCAGCAGCAAGTAAGCTCTATTTACCACTTTACCTATTTAACGCTACCGCGTAGCGGTCGAATTTGAAATAAATGAAAGCCACCCATTAAAGGGTGGCTTTTTTTGTTATATAAAGGAAGGTTTTATAATTTCTTCAATGCTAAGCTCAAGCTTAATTCATCCAATTGAATATTGTCAATATTAGAAGGAGCATCAATCATTACATCTCTACCAGAGTTGTTTTTAGGGAAGGCAATAAAGTCTCTAATAGATTCTGCTCCACCCATAATAGAACAAAGACGGTCTAAGCCGAAAGCCAATCCACCGTGTGGTGGTGCACCATATTCGAATGCATTCATTAAGAAACCAAATTGCTCTTGTGCTTCGTCGTCTGTAAACCCTAGGTGTTGGAACATTAATCTTTGGAGTTCTCTATCGTGAATACGAATAGAACCACCGCCAATTTCAGAACCATTTAATACCATATCGTAGGCATTGGCTTTAACTTCGCCTGGTGCGGTATCTAGTTTGTCTAAATCTTCTGGTTTAGGAGAAGTAAAGGGATGGTGCATTGCATGGTAACGTCCACTTTCTTTGTCCCATTCTAAAAGAGGGAAATCGATAACCCAAAGTGGAGCAAATACTTTTGGATCTCTTAATCCAAGTTGCTCTCCCATTTCTAAACGCAATTCGCTCATTTGCTTGCGAACTGGATTGGTGTCTCCACTCAATACCAATATTAAATCGCCTGCGTCAGCATTTGTTGCTTTTGCCCATGCAGCTAAGTCTTCTTGATTGAAGAATTTATCTACAGACGATTTGTAAGAACCATCTTCGTTACACTTCACATAAATTAAACCTTTGGCACCAATTTGAGGTCTTTTTACCCAATCGGTTAATTTATCAATTTGCTTACGTGTATAGCCTGCACAAGTTTTAGCGTTTATTGCCAATACTAATTCTGCATCGTCAAATACTTTAAAGCCTTTATTTTGAGCTATTGTATTAATTTCATTCAATTTCATATCGAAGCGGATATCTGGCTTGTCGTTACCATAATCTCTCATTGCCTCGTCGAAAGTCATTCTCGGGAAATCTTTCAATTCCACGTTCATTACTGTTTTTAGTAAGTGACGTGTTAAATTCTCGAAAGTGTTCAATATATCTTCTTGCTCCACAAAAGACATCTCGCAGTCTATTTGAGTAAATTCTGGCTGACGATCGGCTCTTAAATCCTCGTCTCGGAAACATTTTACAATCTGAAAATATTTATCGAATCCACCAACCATAAGCAATTGCTTAAAAGTTTGCGGCGATTGTGGAAGTGCATAAAATTGTCCTTCGTTCATTCTGCTAGGAACCACAAAATCACGAGCTCCTTCTGGCGTAGATTTAATCAAAACTGGGGTTTCGACTTCAATGAAGTCTAGGTCGGCTAAGTATTTTCTTGTTTCTATGGCTACTTTAGAACGTAAGA
>ENA-ORXF01002853-ORXF01002853.1-marine-metagenome-genome-assembly--contig:-NODE-2853-length-10074-cov-10.002901_pt1 | contig 10074 bp, 7 predicted proteins | sample MGYA00237864_ERZ511476 | MGnify/ENA primary metagenome ERZ511476 (study PRJEB26306, sample SAMN06343908) | marine metagenome | isolation source: coastal waters | place: Atlantic Ocean: West Antarctic... | reverse complement strand
ATGAAAATAATATAGCTTCTGGTGTTACGATTTCTAAAAACATAATTTTATGATTTTTAGTTATTAATTATTAGTTGTCAGTAGAACTGCCAATTAAAATTAACAACTGTTTATGCTTCAGCTAACATTTTTTCTCCAGCATCAATTGCATCTTGAATTGATCCTCTTAAGTTAAAAGCAGCTTCAGGATATTTATCTAACTCACCATCCATAATCATATTAAACCCTTTAATAGTTTCTTTAATATCGACTAAAACCCCAGGTATTCCTGTAAATTGTTCAGCAACATGGAATGGCTGAGATAAGAAACGTTGCACACGTCTTGCTCTATGAACAACTAACTTATCTTCTTCAGATAGTTCTTCCATACCTAAAATTGCAATAATATCTTGTAATTCTTTATAACGTTGCAAAATTTCTTTTACAGCGGTTGCAGTGTTATAGTGCTCATCACCTAAAATAGCAGCTGATAAAATTCTAGAAGTAGAATCTAATGGATCTACTGCTGGATAAATACCCAATTCTGCAATTTTACGAGACAATACTGTTGTAGCATCTAAATGCGCAAAAGTAGTTGCTGGCGCCGGGTCTGTTAAATCATCTGCAGGCACATAAACTGCTTGTACAGATGTAATAGAACCTTTTTTAGTTGATGTAATACGCTCTTGCATTGCACCCATTTCTGTTGCTAATGTTGGTTGGTAACCTACTGCAGAAGGCATACGCCCTAATAAAGCAGAAACCTCAGAACCTGCTTGTGTAAAACGGAAAATATTATCTACAAAGAAAAGTACATCTTTTCCTTGGCTTTCTCCTGCGCCATCTCTAAAGTATTCAGCTATTGTTAAACCAGATAATGCAACACGCGCACGAGCTCCAGGTGGCTCATTCATTTGTCCGAAAACAAAAGTTGCCTTAGAATCTCTCATTCCAGGTTTATCAACTTTAGATAAATCCCATCCTCCTTCTTCCATAGAGTGCATAAAATCGTCTCCGTATTTTATAATTCCAGATTCTAACATTTCACGAAGTAAATCATTCCCTTCACGAGTTCTCTCACCAACTCCGGCAAAAACAGATAAACCTCCGTGTCCTTTTGCTATATTATTAATTAATTCTTGAATTAATACAGTTTTACCTACACCTGCTCCACCAAATAAACCAATTTTACCTCCTTTTGCATAAGGTTCGATTAAATCGATTACTTTAATTCCAGTAAATAAAACTTCTGTAGAAACAGCTAAATCTTCAAACTTTGGCGCAGATCGGTGAATTGATACTCCGTCTTTACCTTCTTTTTTTAAATTCCCTAGACCATCTATTGCATCTCCAGTTACATTAAATAAACGACCATAAATATCTTTCCCAATAGGCATTTGAATAGGGTTTCCTGTAGCTAAAACTTCAGTTCCTCTGCTTAATCCATCAGTAGAATCCATAGAAATGGTTCTAACCGTATCTTCACCAATATGCTGTTGTACTTCTAATACTAAAATAGAACCATCAGCTTTTTTAATTTCTAACGAATCATAAATTTTAGGAAGTTCAGTGTTTTCTGTATTGAACTCAACATCAATTACTGGCCCAATAATTTGAGAAACTTTTCCTGTTGTCGTAGACATCTGTATCTAATTATAATTATTATTTATGTTTCGAGATTTGACATCTCTTTTTAAGGTTGCAAAGGTACTTTTTTGCAGGGAATAAAAAAAGGTTTTTAAAAAAAAAGGTCTCATCGTTTCTGATGAGACCTTTTTACTGTAATTTTAAATAACTAGTTTGTTACCTTCACTTCAACTCTTCTATTTTGAACTCTACCAGCTCTTGTTTTATTTGAAGCAATTGGGCTCTCTTGACCAAAACCTTCAGCAGTTAACCTTGCAACATCTACTCCGTTTTCAACTAAATAGTCTTTAACAGCATTTGCTCTTGAAGCAGATAGTTTCAAATTCCCAGAAACACTTCCAGAAACATCTGTATACCCTCTAATTGCAAAATTAGCTTCAGGAAATTCATTAATGATCGCTACCATACCGTCTAAATCTTTAGTAACTCCTCTTTGAAAACTTGCGCTCTCTAAGTTAAATAAGATAGCCTCTGCGAATGAATCCATCCCCATTTTAGCCTCATTTGAAATTATTTCAGGACATCCGCCTTCTGACGCAATACCTGCAACTTCTGGACACTTATCATCTTTATCTAAAATGCTATCTCCATCTGTATCTGGCCAAGGGCAACCTCCGTTAGCCATTGGTCCTGCTTGTGTAGGACATTTATCATTTTTGTCAATCACGCCGTCTCCATCTGAATCTGGACAACCTTTATTTGCTTTTGTTCCCTTTACGTTAGGACACATATCATCTTTATCTGCAACTCCATCAGTATCAGCATCAGGGCAACCGTTCATAGCTGCTAAACCTGCAACATTAGGACAAGCATCATCAGAATCCTTGATTCCATCGCCGTCAGCATCAGGACAACCATTAAATTCTGCTAAACCAGCAACCTCAGGACAAGCATCTTTTTTGTCATACACGCCATCTCCATCAGTATCTGTTCCTCCAAATTTAACAACTAAACCAATAGATGATTGGTAATGAAAATCAACTTTATCAGAAAAACCTTCTTTAGCTCCAAGTTGGAAATTTAAACCTAAGTTATCACTAAACCAAGTGTTAAATCCAGCACCTGCATTCAGCATTAACTCTGAGTTAGAATCAGCTGATACATAATCTCCACCTAAATAAACATAAGGATCAAACCATGAAGTTTCTCCTATTAAGTTATTTAAGTCATATTTTACATTTGCTCCTACTGAATAGTAAAGAAAATCTACATCCTCACCATTAAAAACGGTAATCTTATTTAAAGACCCTGCTAACTGTAAAGAAAAACCTTTATCTAAATACTTTTCTCCAGTAAATCTAGAAATAGATGGTAAAAAATTCCAAGTCTCAGTACCAGGAGGGTTTGGACTAAAGTCAACCACATTTACTCCAAAACCTACAACCCAAGGATTGTTGTCATCTTGCGCGCTTACATTGCCAGAAATTGACAACGCAAATAAAGCTATCATAGCTATTTTTAATATTTTCATTTTTACTTTTTTTAGTTAAAAGTTTGATTTATATGAAGCAAAAGTAGACTCTTAAAACGAATTAACAAAATTAATTGAAAAAATAATCTTGGAACACTAGGTTTCCTGCTGTTTTTAGATAACTTTTAACGCTTTGCCTACCTCAACAAAAGCTGTAATCGCCTTGTCTAGTTGCTCTTTTGTATGCGCTGCCGATAATTGCACTCGTATTCTTGCTTTTCCCTTTGGAACAACAGGAAAAAAGAACCCAATCACATAAATTCCTTTTTCTAATAATCTATTTGCCATCTCTTGAGAAAGTTTCGCATCATACAGCATCACAGGTACAATTGCTGCATCTGCACCCACTAAATCGAAACCAGCCTTTTCCATTTCTACTCTAAAGTAATTTGTATTCCACTCTAATTGATCTCGAAGCGAAGTATCATTTGAGATTAAATCAAATACTTTTAAGGATGCACCTACTATTGTAGGCGCTAAGGAGTTCGAAAATAAATAAGGCCTAGAACGCTGACGTAAAATTTCGATAATTTCTTTTTTGCCAGTTGTATAACCACCCATTGCACCACCCAAAGCTTTTCCAAGCGTCCCTGTTACAATATCCACTCTGTCCATTACGTTTTTTAGCTCTACAGTTCCACGTCCTGTTTTTCCAATAAAACCAGTAGCATGACATTCATCCACCATTACCAAAGCATCGTATTTATCTGCTAAATCGCAAATTTCATCTAGTTTGGCAACAATACCATCCATAGAGAAAACACCATCTGTAACAATAATTTTAAAACGATGATCATGTTTATTCGCCTCAATTAGTTGCTCTTCTAATGCAGACATGTCATTATTATTGTAGCGATAACGCGCTGCTTTACACAAACGGACTCCATCAATAACCGAAGCATGATTTAAACTATCTGAAATGATAGCATCCTCTTTTGTTAGTAATGGTTCAAAAACACCTCCATTCGCATCAAAACAAGCGGCATATAAGATAGTATCTTCTGTGGTATAGAAATCTGCGATTTTTTGTTCTAACTGCTTGTGGATATCTTGGGTACCACAAATAAAACGGACAGAAGCCATTCCAAAACCATGAGAATCTAAAGTATCCTTTGCAGCTTGGATTACCTCAGGATGATTTGATAAACCTAAATAGTTATTTGCACAAAAATTTAGCACTTCTTCTCCTGTAGAAATTTTAATAAGTGTGTCTTGCGGAGACGTTATAATTCTTTCAGATTTATACAAACCTGCTTCTTTTATTTCTTCAATCTCTTTTACTAAAGTGTCTTTAATTTTACCGTACATTTTTTATCAATTTAGGAAATACAAAGTTACAAAGTTTATTTTTTTGATTATACTTCAACAACGTCAATTTTATCATAAATATATACGAGTAATTTCTTGTCAATTATAAAACCCATCGATTTTAAGACTCGTTCGTACCTCAATAATTGTTGATGGTGTTCGTTAGAAGGGTTTCCCGTCTTATAATCTATGATTGTAACTTCATTTTGTTTGTTAAATACCAGTCTATCTGGAATAATTATTTGGTTATCTACATCTACAATTTCTCTTTCATTAAAAACGGTGAATTCTTCAGAAAAATAAATAGTTAGTTTTGGATGATTCACAACTAAATGAACGGTATTTTTTATGGACTTCAACTGAACTTCATCTATAACACCTTGCTGATGATATTGATCCGCAGTTGCATCAAAATTAGTATTTGTGGTAATTTTTGACAATATTTCATGGAATAAATTTCCAAAATCAATTGCTTCTCCTTGTGCTGTATTCCAAAGCTTAGAGGCACTTGCCAGCAAAACAATATTGTGCTCTTGCCAAGGTGTTGAAATAAATTTCTCGTGAATTTCTGTTAGAGAAGTTTCCTTTTCTTTCTTTTTGATTCTATTTTTATTTCCGAAAAAGTATTCTAATTTCGCTTCTTGCCAAAGATTTTGTGCTTTTAAATAATTGATAAAAATACCCGAATAATGATTTACATTTTCTACCCCTTTCGCAGAAATTTTCTTTTCTGTAATAATGTGTAATTGTTCTGCAGCTCTAGTCAATGCGACATATAACAGATTAAAATTATCTAATTCTAACTCTTCTCTTTGTTGGTTATAAATTTCTAAACCTCGTTCATTTATAAGGCTTAAATCTTTTTTATAATCTATTAAAAGCTCTTTAAAATCGTACTCTTTTGGCAAATCGTCAAACCAAACTTTAGGGCTGATTTGTCTGTAAATCTCTACGTCACAAGGAAAAATTACCACAGGAAATTCTAGTCCTTTAGATTTATGAATGGTCATTACTTGCACCGCATCAGAAGTTTCTGAAGCCACAATACTCAACTTCTCTTTTTTAAGTTCCCAAAATTCTAGAAAATCGCCAATATCTGTCGCCTTTCTTTGCTGCTCTAAAACAATATCTAAAAAGAATTGTACGTAAGCATTTGAAGAAGTTGCCAGGTTAAAACCTCTAATTATTTCTTCTATTTTTTCATAAAAAGGAACTTGCTGAAACACAGCAAAATTAAATGAAACTCCGAAAGACTTTAAAGCTTCGAAAATTAAAACATTTGTTGACTTTATATGCGTTTTAAAAAATTTATGCTTTGGTGTTTTTACTTGCAAATGCGCATATAAGAAATACAAGACCTCAAATCTTCTTTCTTCATCGTTTGCATTTTGAACAATATGTAAAACATCAATGATAAAATTGATTTTAGAATTGTTCTTCAACAATAAAGTTTCCGAAGATATTATAGAAACTCCGTTTTCAGATAAGTAATCTGCAACTGCAATACCATCTTTTTTTGTTCTTGTCAGTACACATATTTCGTTTAGGTAAAAATCTCCTTTTAGTTGATTTATTTTTTCTAAAACTTTTTTTGGATATTTTGTTTTTTCATCTTCCTTTTCATCCTCTTTATCTAAAAAAGAAAGTGACACAAAACCACCTTTTTTGGCATTTTCTAACTGCGTATTGCCTTCAAAGAACAGCTTTTTATAGGATTCATTTTGAAGGAAACCTGCAGTATGTTGAAAAAAGGAATTATTAAAATTAATAATTTCTGAATAACTTCTATAATTAGTTGCTAAATTTTTGACGTCTTTTTGAATGTTAAACGGATTTTCTTCCTTTGAACCTAACGCTATAAACTGCTCTGCCTTGCCTCCACGCCATCTATAAATAGCCTGTTTACCATCGCCAACTAACAATAAATTACTGTTTTCTTGCGCCAACGCATTTTCTATCAGAGGAATTAAATTCTGCCATTGCAATACCGAAGTATCTTGCATTTCATCAATAAAATAATGCTGAAAACGTTGCCCAATTCTCTCGTAAATATAAGGTGCCGGTTCCTCTTTTATATTGTCTGAAATCAACTGATTAAACTCTGCGTTTAATCGAATATTATTATCTTCTTTAATCGTATTTAATTCTGCATTGATATTATTTAAAACGGCTAACGGAATAATACTTTTTAGTGTAATTTTATTCAGCAAATAATTGGAATACGAGCTATTATACAAATCTTTAGATTGGTAATAATGCATTCTCAATTGTTCTGAAATACTTTCAATGGTTTCTTTTGTTGCGTCAGAAGCTTTCCCTGCAAATAGGTTTTTAGCATCTTCAATTGTAGTATTTAATCTGCCGTCAAATTTTAAATCTTCACTTTTTAAAAAGCGCAATTTTGTAAACTTTTGAAAGTGCTTTACAAGCTCGCCTGTATATGCGAAGTCTTTGATGGAAACTCCGCTACTCTCAATAAATTGAAGTACCTCATCTCCAAATTTTTTATACGTCGTCTCTGTTTGATTGTTTGCCTTTTGTAATCTGTTTTTTAGCTTAAAAAAGTCATCTAATTCTTTATCGGCAAGTTCTCTAAAGTGTTTTACATCGTCTTCATTTAGCAAGACTCTTGCAAAATCATTCAAATCTTTAGAAATATCCCAAGAGGCATCATCATCTATTTTATCTAAAGAGTAATCGATTAGAAGATTGGTGAGTTTTTTGTCTATACCAATCTTAGAAATCAATACATCTACCGATTCATTCAATAGAGAAATTGCATCCATTTCTACTTCAAAATTAAGTGACAAACCTAAATCGAAAGCAAAACTTTTAATTATTTTATGGGTAAAACTATCAATTGTAGTGATTGAAAAAGCAGAGTAATTCTGCAATATTGCATTTAGAATCCTCTTACTTCGTTCTTTAATAATGCTGCCATCTAAAGTTGTTTCTTCTAAAATAATTTCTAATAAATCGTTCTTATTTCCTTCAGAAAAGTCCTCCAAATTAGACAAAACGCGCTCCTTCATTTCAGCAGCCGCCTTGTTTGTAAAAGTAATTGCCAACACTTTCTGAAACATAAAAAGATCATCTGAAGTTAGTAAAACCTTCAGATATTGTTTTACTAAAGTAAATGTTTTTCCACTTCCTGCGGAAGCATTGTACACTTGAAAAGTTGAAAGTTGTTGCACAGCTTAGTTTTTACTGCAAAATACAAAATATAGCGATTGTTATCCTCTAAATAAAAAGAAATCCTCTTTTATAGATTCTATTTTAGAATGGTCATTGGTAATGATATAATCGATCGCTTTATCTGTAAAGTTTTTTCCCTTATCCGTTAGAGAAATAATATTTTTTTCGATGGTAATCATGTTGTTTTTCAAAGCTAAATCTAGCACTGATTTCGATCTTACCCGCCGCCAATTGATATGCTCATTCAAATGATTGATATGACGTTCACTTATTTCTTGATGGTTATTTAAGTGTAATAAAAAAGTTAACAATGATACTTCTATTTGCTGTTGTTTATTTCTATATAACACAGAAATTAAACCTCTTTTTGGAGCGAATAAATACACAATTAAGAATACAATTCCTAAAATTGTGGTCATAGAACCAGAAATAGAAGCATCTAACCAATGCGCCAACCAGTAACCAGCAATCGCTGAAAAAACACCAAATATAACCGACAAACCTAACATTTTTTTTAAATTATCGGTTAACAGATATGCGGTAGCTGCTGGAGCAATCATTAAAGCAACAACTAAAATTGCTCCTACTGCGTCAAAAGAACCTACAATAGTTATAGACGCAACACTCATTAATCCATAATGAATCATGATTGGTGAAAAGCCTAAAGCTGTGGCCAAGCCCGCATCAAAGGTGCTAATTTTTAATTCTTTAAAAAAAGCAAACAATAAACCGATGGTAATTAATAAAATAGTTCCAATAATCCATAGAGATTTTGGTCCTAAATCTGATCCATCCAACAAAAATCGATCAAAAGGGGCAAAAGCCAATTCTCCTAATAAAATGGCATCTGTATCTAAATGTACATCATTGGCATTTTTCGCAATCATAATAACACCAATACTAAAGAGTACTGGAAAAACCAAGCCAATTGCAGTATCTTCTTTTACCAATTTTGTTTTCTGAATAAACTCAACTAAGACAACCGTAACTACGCCAGATAATGCTGCCATAATAATTAATAATGGCGAATTTAAATCATGTGTAATAAAAAAACCCAGCACTAGACCTGGTAATATAGAATGACTGATTGCATCGCTAATTAGGGCCATTTTTCGCAACACTAGAAATGTACCCGGAATTGCGCAGGCAATTGCCACGATACTCGCAATTAATTGTATTTCTATTTGAGCACTACTCATTTTCGTTTTTTTGTTGATTGTATAAGTTTGCTGCAAAGTGATATCCTTTTGGAGTCATAGACCACATGGAACCCGCAACATTTATATATTCTTTTCGTTCTAGTTTTCCGAGTGATTTTCTAGTATACCCATAAAAGTTATTTAATATTTTTATAGCGTGCGGATGCGAAACATCCTCATGATCTTGGGCAATCTCGAACATAAAAGCTAATGTTTTGTGCAATTCTAAATCTTTTCTATTCTGAATAAATCTAATTTGTCTAAATAACAAGCCTCTTGACGGAGAAAAAATAAAAGAAAATTTTTTATTGAAAGTAAATTAAAGGAATTAAAGGCAAGTAGTAAAGGGTTTAGTGAGAATGCTATAAAGAAAGGAGATAATATGAACTGGCCTTTATATTTAGTACATACTTTTTCACATTTAATTATGCGTGAGCTGGAATTTAGATCAGGTTATCCAACGGCATCATTATCAGAACGTTTATACGTGTCTAACGATGAAAAATATAAAATGTATGGCTGCTTAATATATACTGCGGAAGGTTCAGAAGGGAGTATGGGAGGTTTAATAGCGCAAACAAGAGAACATAATTTAAACCAACTTATTAAAAATGCTATGAATAGGGCCACTATCTGTAATAGTGATCCCTTATGCTGGGAGTCGGAAGGTCAAGGTTTGTTTGATTTAAACTTTGCGTCTTGTTTCTCATGCAGTTTAGTAAGTGAAACTTCTTGTGAACATAGTAATTTATATTTAGATCGTCAAATTTTAGTCGATTCTGAATTTGGATTCTTTAAAGATATTATAAAATAGAGTCTGATTATGTGCTTTGAAAAAAATAACGAAAATTTCATTAAAATAGAACTTCATGCCAACATGAAAGGGTTAACTGATGAAGAAAAACTAATTAAAAATTTCTATAAGAACTCAGACATATCTAGATTTCATATTAATTTATCGTCTGATAAAAAGTTAATATATGTCAATAAAGATACCGACATTTCTAGGTACCCAAATATACTGGGGCATTTAGAAAAGTTTAAGATAATTTTAAAGGACAGATTGGTAGCTTACAAAGAAAACTATCCATGGTTTTCACTTCATAGACCAAGAGATTTGAATATCTTAAATAATACAAAAATAGTTTGCCCTAGAAGATCAAAATTGAATAACTTTGCCATTGAAAATGGAAAAAATTTTGAACAGTCTGATATAATGATGATTGCAATTAAAGATGATTATAAGAAATCTTTAGATTACAATTACCTACTTGG
>ENA-ORXF01002852-ORXF01002852.1-marine-metagenome-genome-assembly--contig:-NODE-2852-length-10076-cov-4.762476_pt1 | contig 10076 bp, 17 predicted proteins | sample MGYA00237864_ERZ511476 | MGnify/ENA primary metagenome ERZ511476 (study PRJEB26306, sample SAMN06343908) | marine metagenome | isolation source: coastal waters | place: Atlantic Ocean: West Antarctic... | reverse complement strand
CAGTCAGGTTGCTTGTCGTTCTGCTTCTCGTTTGAAAACATTGCGCCTTCGCCTTTCGGATATTGCTTATTCATCATTATTTCCTTCTTTAGTTTTTAGCTTGTTGCTAAGATTAGTGAATTTTTCTTTCAGTGATTCATACGCCTTCGGGTGATTGGTCGTTAAATGATCAATCGTTTTCTTGTTTGCCTGCCACTGACTTCTTGCCCCATCAGGTGACTCTACAAACTTTTCAGCTACCTCGAACATCTTATCAACCCACACTTGGGCATCCTCGTCAGTCCACGACAGATAGAACTCTGCATCAGACTTATCTTGGGCTTCCTTCTTGACTCCTTCTGCTACCTTGTCTGTTACAACAACTGACTTCTTGTTTGTTCTGGTAACAGGCTTGGGATTTGCAGGCTTGCTGTAAACTTGTTCAGGGTCAATGTCATCAATCATATCTTCTGGTTGCGTTTTCCCTTGATAAATATGGAATCCTAAACCAAAAAGTGCAATCGTTTTGACCAAGCATCGCATCTTGTTGTCACTTATATCTCTTGAGCTTGGGCTAGGTATCACTTTGTTAGAATAGTTCATGACAGGTAACCACATCTTCCTGACAAGACCATGTATCTCTACCTGACAAACAACGGATACCGTTCCGTCCGCATAAACCTCATTGTCAAGGAACGCAAAGCTGGCCTCTGGATAATGCTTCATAAGCAAAGCCCACGCTTCATTCCAAGACAGGTAAGTTAGGTTGTTTTTATTTTTAGCTACCTTAGAGCAATCAACCTCATACAAGTTACTCCAGATAGCCCCAAAAGTTATTTCAGGATACTGTTCTTTCTTTGCCATATCGCACTCCTAGTTTTGACTTGAAAATGGATTCTTTTTATACCCATTTAGGTTTTTCCTATAATCTATACCTGATTCACCAAACTGCTTCTCAAATGCCTTCTCAAGCAAGATTACAATCTCCAGCGGTTCTAAATTATAAAAAAGCATTGCGTCTACATTTGCGATAAACCCCTTAGCGCAAGTAAACTTAAAAATATCTCCTACCATGTTTAACTTTAAGTCTGGCATACCTGTAATAGACCACAGCGAAACCATCTTTAAATATGTATCTTCATCAGTTCCAATCACCCACTTACCTCCTTTGAAAATTGTGGACACCACTCGTTAACGCGACACCAATTCTGAATACATCTGGTAGCCTCGCCCTTCCTAACCTCAACATTGTGCTTCTCAGGTTCGATAGATATAGCATCTATAAATCCGTCAGCATCTTCCTGAGAGCCTAATACCCTAACAGCCCTTTTTCTACCCTTCTTCACAACAGCATAAGCATCATCTTTTTTCCATGTCTCACCCTGAGTACACTCACCTATCTCTTCGCCAGTCAGACGCTTAAACTCAGCCTCTTGGTGAAGCCTTACTCTTTCCTCAACATATTGGTCTTGCTTCTTGTTAGACCACAACGGAATATTGATCACCGTTATGGGGGATTGAGGGTAGTTTGCATCTTCGCCTGCTCGTCTGCGTTGCCAGTCCCGTATGATTGCTATTATTCTTAACTCCTTAACAACAGCAAGCTCAGACTTTCTTATCAACCATGCGTAACAATTAAGTTGGTTGTGCCATTCTTGTTTAGCAAAGATAACTGACCACACAGAAGTAACCTTGTAGTCACTGACAATACGACCTTTATCAGTCAGCTCTTGCAAGTCAACAGCGCCAGATATAGTCCAACCCAAAACCTCAGCGAACATTCTCTTCTCACTAACAACGCCACCCGAATACTTAGTAGCCTCCTCAAACATGCTGTGTACGGAAGTGCCAAACCTTGACCAAAGAAAATCAACAGCATCTTGTTCAATGTTGTCAGCATTCTCTCTTGCAAGAACAGCAACCTGTGGTGAGTCTATAAGCTGTGTAACTGACCTATTAGACTTTCCCTTTGTGTAATCGTCTTGCGTTAAGGCAGAGACAACAACAGCAGGTAAGTTAAACTTGTTAGTAACAATCACCCTAATCTACCCTGTCATCCATACGGAAAACCCTTACGCCCAACCGAAATGGATCGTTCTCTCGTCGAACTGAGAATACCATATCGCCATCAATCGGAGAGTCAGCCCGATTAGCGTATCGTGCAATGGAAGCCCTAATAGCCCCTATCTTTGACTTCTGGTCATCAAGATTGGTCGGTAAAAAGAAACTCTGTCCCACGCTCATCTGTTCCATCGCTTCCCTTAAGTCTAGAGGAAGCTTCTCGCCTGTCCCCAACCTTCGATCCTTTGGCAGAGGAATGTTGTCCTCTAAGATCAGACTTCCGGTTAGTGTATCGTTGCTGTCTATCGTCATACTCTATCGCTCCAGTCTCTTCTGCTTCGATTAAAAAACTACCCATCTTGCTCATGCTAAACCTCGCTATACTGCTTGGTTAATTTTGTTCGTTGGTATATAGTAGTAGACATCTTACAATAGGAAAAGTAATATGACAACAGTTGATTTTACAATAATAGGTGAGCCTGCTAGTAAGGCAAACTCAAGACAGCTTGTAACCATTAGGGGAAGGCCTGCTTTTATAAAGAGCAAGAAGGCTAGGGATTATGTTAAACTTTTTGATCAACAATGTAAGGCGCTTCCTGAAATGCTAGAGGGTGACCTTGCAGTAGTAATAAAAATTTATTACGCCTCAAGAAGACCAGACCTAGACGAATCAGTTATATTAGATTGTATGCAAGGGAAAATTTATGGAAACGATAGACAAGTTAAAGAGAAACACATCTTGTGGTCGCTCGACAGAGAATCACCCAGATCAGATATTGCAGTTATGTCGCAGGATGATCGTACAAGCATTGAGAGATACCTACGACAACAGCGAGTCAGTTAGCTTTGAGGCGGCAAGTTATTTTGCGTCTGGAGATCATTCTTTCGTGTGCGATAAGCTTAACTTGGATCATGATAAGTTAAGGGATGAGGTCATTGAAGCATTAAGACTTGGGGGCGTAAAAAAGCAAAGGATGATTAGCGATATTATTGAGGGGTTAGAGAATGATTTTAAGGGTGTAAGCTAACAGGAATATTCCAAGTAACAGGAATATTCCTGTTAGTTAGGATTATATTTCAAACAGGAATCTTCCTAACGGAAGTTATTATAATCACATATTTCAGTGGAGTGCAAATATGAATGAACTAGACTTAGGATATTTTTTCTCAAATATCTACGAAGACTGTAGGGTTCAATGCCCTGAATGCTCAGATGAGCGAAAAAAGAAAAACGTAAAAACATTAGCTGTCACCATAGATGGAGGTGATTGCTTATATCAATGTCACCATTGCGGTCTATCAGGACGATACAACAGACCCTCGATTCAAGCTCAAATTAAACCGCAAACAGTGAGGGCTATATCAGTGCCTACTTCATCAGACCAAGAACTAATCAGCAAATATTTATTGTCGCGAAGTATTGATCCCTTATCTGTAACAAGTTACCCAGTAGTTTCTGGAGTCAAATATTTTAACGGGTCAGGTGAGATGGATGCGATTGGTTTTGTTTATGGTGATCGTGAGTCGGTTAAGTGGAGGTCAATACAAGGCAAGAACTTTACTCAGGATGGTGCGGCAAGAACCTTGTGGGGAATTGATCAGTTAGAGGAGGGAGCTAAGGAGATTATTTTTGTTGAAGGTGAGACTGACTTGTTAGCCTGCGCTTCATCAGGCCTTGAGAACGTGGTCAGTGTTCCCAATGGTGCGCCCCAGAAAGTAAGTAACAGAAAGGTTAACCCAGAGGATGACAATAAGTTTGCGTATGTCTGGGCGGCTAGGGAGCAGTTAGATAAAGCTGAAAGGATCATACTTGCAACAGATGAGGATGAGGCAGGGTTCGCTTTGAGAGAGGAGTTAGCAAGGCGTATAGGCAGAGCAAGGTGTTGGACAATTGAGTACCCAGAGGGGTGCAAGGACACCAATGACGTTCTTAAGCATTTCGGGGCAGAAGCTGTTAGAAAAATGATTAAGGATGCAAAACCTGTTCCGCTTGAAGGTGTTTACTCTGCCGATGATTACACTCATGACATTGAGCATCTTTATGAGGAAGGAATAGTTGGCGGTGCATCAACAGGACTTGCAAGTGTTGACGGGTTGTTTACCGTTGTTCAAGGCCAGTTAAGTATAGTGACTGGAATTCCGGGAAGTGGGAAGAGCGAATTTGTTGATCAGCTTATGGTTAACTTGGCAAGGAGAGAGGGTTGGAAGTTTGCAATTGCGTCATTTGAGAACCCACCACCTCTTCATATCGCTAAGTTATCTGAAAAATATATAGGCAAGCCATTCTTCCACGGAATGACTGAAAGGATGAGCAGTGAGCAAAAAACTGAAGCACTACATTGGATAAAAGACCATTTCCTATTCTTGGAGAACAAGGGTGGAGACTCGGCTACCATTGACAGCATACTTGATCGTGCAAAGCAGGCTGTCATGAGGCTAGGTGTTCGCGGATTGGTGATTGATCCATACAACTACATCGAGTCTAGCAAGGGTGTAGACAATGAGCATCAGGGAATCAATGAGATGCTTACTCGCTTGGTCAGCTTTGCCAGAGCGCACGATGTACACATATGGTTTATTGCTCACCCTGCAAAAATGATGACTAATCAGGATGGCTCTACTCCAGTACCAAAAGGTATGAACATATCAGGTTCAGCCGCATTCTTTGCCAAGGCAGACTTGGGCATTACCGTACACCTAGACAAGGATAAGAATGTTGAGATTCATTGTTGGAAGTGTAGGTTTAAATGGGTAGGCACTACTGGTACTATTAATTTAGATTACGACATCCCCACTGGGCGTTATTCTGACATTGCCTATGGTGACTTTGAACCAAGTGGGACTAATGGTAACGGAAACGACTGGCATGAGACTAGCGATGACTGGGACTTCTGAGATAAAAGTAAACGAGACAGGCACAAGTGAGCTACATAAACGTCACAAGACCTCTCTTGAACCAAGTGATAACGCATTTCTTAGGGTAAAGGTAACTGATCAGCTATACATTGATCGGTTGCTTTTGACCAAGAAAATAGATGTACACCATCACATGACTGCTGAATGGATTCTTGATCAAGCAACAAGGGCTAATGTGTTTGTAAAAACGCCATCAATGAGCGGCACGTTTGGTGGTGGTAAGGGTGATAAGTACACAAACGGATTGTTGTTGTTTTCTCGTACCATGAATAGAATAAAGAAAAAGTTTGGAAGGGTTGGTGAGAAACTAGCCTTTGATATTATTGTCGATGATGTGAACATAAAGGATGTGAAAGCATTGCAAATGTTTAGAAAAATTCTCGACCACTTGAGGTAACCTACTGCTGTGTTTTGTGAACCAGTGGTAGTAATTTTTTATACTCTTAACAACTTAACAGCAAGGAAACCTCCCGGGTGGTCTTGCAATTATTGACAGGTTAACAGCAATGAGCAAAGGTTCTAAACAGCGGCCAACAAACATAATTAACTTTGATTCTTCTTGGGATAGGATTTTTGGTAAATCTTCTCAGGACGAGAAAAAGAAAGGCAAAAAAAAAGCCCCACTCCCAGAAAGGAATGAGGCTGTGTCGGTTAAATCTTTAAACTGAATTTAATACAGCGGATAACTCTGCAAGTATGGATTGAGCTTCTCTTCTGACTTCACGCCTGAAACTCACAGCGGTAGTCAAAACCATTCTAGCTATCTCTTTGTTTTCGACAGCCTCAAGGCCTTCTATCTTGCTGTTGTCAATGTGATCAAGAACCTTGTCTACATCCCATTCCTCAAAATCATCACCCCAGTCTGGGAACGGTATCGACAGATACTCACCACTTGCCCAAATAATATCGCTCGTTTTCACTTCTTGATTCATCATAACCTCCTTCTTTATAGGTAATTATAGCGTAGCAGTGGATCAGCGTAGCTAATAGAAACGCCATGATATAGGCGAACATAAAACACTCATAAAATAAACTAAACATAAATCAATCCTCATCATAGATTTTTTTGCATCCATTGATCGTCATCACTTAATATCTTACTTACTTTAATATCACAATTTTCATCCCACAATTGGAGCAAAAGATCGCCCTCCAACGCCTTCATTGAATTAAACTTCCGCTTGAAATAAATATAGTCAAAGCCGCCATCACCATCACTAATCTTTTCGGTGACATCAGCAATGTATGAGTGAGAATCATTGTCTGACTCTTCTCCTATACTTGACACCTTAAATGTTAGGTTGGTGTCTCCTTCGCAGTCTAAACAGAACGTCCTGTTGTACTCTGACTTAACAATACGACTTTCACTGTATACAAACAAGCCCACGCCAGAAGCCCCTCCTTCAGAAACTGGTAGCCTCCAAGCCCCATCCGTCCAGACTGGGGAGTTAGCCATGCCTACGTTTCCACTGCCGCAATAAGAGCATTTAGCAACAATAAGCTTATTGTTAAAGTTAATCTTCTTCACTGATCTTGTCCTTTTTAGACTTGAACAATGAAGAGAACCACATGAGCGTCCGTATCCGAAGTAAAGTTCCTCGCTTTGACTTACTATCATCGCCTTCGAATAAGATGCCATATACCACCTCGCTCTTGGGATATGCCACAAGGTCATCAATAGATATATTGTACTCCTTGGATATAGCAATTAACGTGGATACATGCGGCATAGATTTTTGACACAAAATTCTACTTATAGTCGGCTGTGGAACGTCAATTGCCCTGCTCAGTTCCGACTGGTTAATACTATTTTTAAGCATAATCATCCGTAAGTTTCTAGCCACGCACATCACTTGATAACATTGTTCAGCTCTCATTTCTATCTCCTATTTCTTGGTTTATGCCACCCAACTCAATGTTGATTGACTCGATCTCGGTTTGTTTCATGCGAACCTGCCACTCAAGATCAATTTGCTTTGCTCTTAACTTGCCAACAATAAGACCCTGCACTATTCTCAGGTAATCATCTAATTGGCTTTCGCCTGTTAACTTGGTGTTTACAAGCATGTCCAAAAGATATTTTGCCTGCTCTGACTTGTTGACACCGTAGACTTGGTGAACGTGATCAAACATCTCACGTAAATTTCCTTTGGCCTTAAATACTACATTGACCCCTTCATCCTCATAAACATCACTCATCCTGATCTCCTTCACTTTTACTGTAAGTATTTATTATGTAATTTGCCTCAGCACCAACGTCATGATGGCGCTTGAGTGCTGACTTCATAGCACTCCTGAGACCCTCTTTATCAACATGGATTTGACCCTTTGATAAGCAATTGAAAATATACAATCGCCTTGTTGAATCTAGCGTATTAAAATATTTATCCATTTCCATTTTCCTCACTTCCCTCGTTTGTGGATTTCCACATATCAACTACATCGGTAACACCCATTAATTCCTCAGCAACCTCGTTGCAGAGTTTGCAGAAACGAATCTCACGACCATCCTCATCCTCGGCATAATCAAGCTCACTATCATGTGCGTCACAATACTCAGCATCCTCCTTGTCCCAAGGACAATCAGGCAACAGCTCATCATGATCTGATCTATCTAACATGTTAGACATAAAAAGTACCTCCCGCGACCAACTCTCATTGGCCGCTTATGTTATGCGGCTAATGGATCGTCATTAGCCAGTATGTAGTCAATGCCAGACTCTTTAAGATTCTGTCTGTAATAATAATCAGGCATAACGACCAGTATAAGTATTGCACCAGACTCAGCGCAGATGCGGTAATCATCAGCACCCATTTCTCCATCAGTGAATATCAAGTGAAGGTCATGCTCGATGCCGTTCTCTTCTATCCACTCAACACTTGATGCCATGTATGTGCCGCCACCCTCAACAATATCTATATCAAGCAACTCATCGCCAGACATAGCCTCATCGACCTGAGTGACATAGTGACCGCATTGGATTAGGGTCACACCTGCACTAGGCGAGAGGGTATCAACCAATGATGCCGCCTCAGTCATAAACTCATTAACGCGGTCAGGATACTGCTGTACTGAATAGCTTGTATCCATAGTGCTAATGACCCTATGAAACGATCCGATACGACTAGGTGCAATCACACCAGTGTTTATGTATCGCCTGCGGTTGATACGTGACCATGTTGACTCAGAGCCTGCTGATACTCTTGTGACCCTATCGGCCAACTCAGCCCTCCAGTCAGTAGCTGAGGCAGTACCACCATGCATTCTAGATGCACCAACTAATCCGTCAGCAATCTCAGGTTGATTATGCTCACCAGACTCGCGGCTATGTTTGACCTGACCAATAGCCCTGTCCATAGCGTCAGCAATGCGGTCAGTGTCTTCGCTACGTGCATCCTCTTGCTCTTGCTCAGTACCTTCATACCGTGGCACTAGATGCGTGTCTATGCCTTCCTTAGACGCATTCTGTAAAGGATCAGCTTGGTTGCCGCCCTTGCCGTCCTGATCGCCAGATTCATCATTATTATTCTGACTCGCTGACTGCTGACCTTGATCCCCACTGTCATCAGAATGTCCGTCATTATTATCAGTAGATTCACCATTAGCGTTATTATCTTGATCGTCATTGCTGTCATCCTTTGCTGAGTTATCGGGTGTGCTTGGCTGATCATCATTGTTCTTAACCAGTTGCATATAAACATCATCGACTAATTCGTTGCGGTCAATACTGCTGTCGAGCAATCCCTCTGGGATAAACTCAAGGCCATGCTGAACTAAGTCAGCGTTAATCACATAGTCAGCCGCTCTGTTCCAGACTTTAGGACAATACTTTATCTTGCTAACACCGACCTGACGAAACCAACCGCGATCAAGGAATGCTTTGCCTCGCTGAGGATGACGCAAGACAATGTGTGATACCTCGTGAGCTAACAGGAAAGCTCTCTGCGAGTCACTAGCAAGGCCTCTAAAGAATTCTTTATTGAGGTATACGAATATTCCATCAGTTGCTCCAGTAGGCACAGCGTCAGTCCAGATGACCTTGGTTGCCTGAAGCAATGAATAATACACTTGAGCCTTGGCCTGCAAAACAATCAAGGCCTTGACGTATGGCTTAGAGTTCGCCTGCTCAGGGTAGTCGTTGGTAAATAGCGGTCTTGCATTTAACTTATTCATATTAAGATACTCCAAGAGTAATTAGGTCATGATACTTTGCTAAGAATTGATTGACTAGCGGCTCGTTTGATACCCACCCATTTTTGCCTGCTATCTTGAGCAACCTCACGCCAAGCGATACCTGTAAGTCTGTACGCAATCGCAAGATATACTTGAATGACTGGCCTATGCTGTCGCCATCAGTTGCTGAGGCAATCGCATTATGCCCTGCTAACATTTGGTAGCCAGAATCGAGAGGCAGTGTGCATGACTCAGGGTTTATCTGTATGTCTCGCTCAGTCGGGACGTTATCCCTGACCTGCGCGTAGGTGCATAGCATCTCAGTTGCGCCATTGCCAATGTTGGCAGAGAGCAATGAGCGTATCGTTCTGTTGAGATATGCATCCTGACCTTTAGCATTAAGGAATGCTGTTAGATGATCGGACGCTCTCACTGCTGATCTGGGCGAACAGTATTGCTCGTCAGTAGCAGGCACAGAGTCAGCAAAAAAGCTAATGTCTCCGACACTGTTAGCGATGGCACACTCGACAATCAGAGGGTGAACATCGTTTGCATATGCCCATTCAGACCATGCTGTAATACAAAATTCAAGCTCAAACATTAGTACCCGATCAAGCAAGTGAGCAAGCAAGCGATTAGCGCCAGACTTATCCTTTGTGCGGTTGCCTGTACCCACTACTACCCAACCAGATGGCAGAGGCCACCCACCAATGGAGTGTTCGGAAGGGTCTAGCGTATCGCCTAAAACTTTTTGCATATCATTGTTAGCTTGGAGTATCTCATCCAGAAGCAACACCCCATGAGTCTTGCCTGTACGCTCGATAGTGGTGATCAATGGCGGCTTGGTGTTCTGGGTTGTTAGATTGCCTTGCTCATCCTTGAACGGTAGTGCTACACCTGCAACCTCACAAGCGTCACGACTAGCCAGTCTCTCGGTGACGAATCC
>ENA-ORXF01002849-ORXF01002849.1-marine-metagenome-genome-assembly--contig:-NODE-2849-length-10080-cov-4.963811_pt1 | contig 10080 bp, 12 predicted proteins | sample MGYA00237864_ERZ511476 | MGnify/ENA primary metagenome ERZ511476 (study PRJEB26306, sample SAMN06343908) | marine metagenome | isolation source: coastal waters | place: Atlantic Ocean: West Antarctic... | reverse complement strand
CTGGCACTCCAAAAAGGCACGGATTTTAAGTCCGTTGTGTCTACCAATTTCACCACGAGGGCATTAATAAATTTCATTGTTATATCTGTATTTCTTTATATCTCAACTTCTTAAATAGTAAAAATTATTTTGGTGGGTAATAATTGTCTTCAGTCGATCTCAAGTGAAAACAAAATTAGCTTAAATTTAAAGAGAATATTTGCGTTATACACATGTAGATAAATAGAGCCCCATTTAAATAATCTGAAATACTGAAGTCTAGATATTCATAGCATTAAAAAAATTTTATTATGAATTAATACACATAAAAATTTTACAAATTTATGCTCAAACAATTTAATTAAATCAATTTAGTTTGACGGGTGTTTTTAATTTCTTTCCAAAAAATATTAAAGATAAAAATGGAACAATTATTAGCTGAGGATATATGTTTCCAACAAATGATCCAAAATTTACAACAAACACATATAGAAAAAATAATAAATTATAATTTATATTAATAAAAATTTTATATTGTTTTACACAATATATTAGTGGGCAATAGATGATTAAAGTAAAGAGTAAACCACCAATAGCTTTTTTTTTATCCATGCTAAAAATATCGAAAAGAGACCGATCAGCTTTGTTAGATACAAAAATAATTTTACTGAAATCAAAAGGATATTCTAAAAGAAAACTTATATTTGATAATATAAAAAAAATTACCGGTAACATTGATATAAGAAAAGTTTTAAAATTTTTTCTATTAAATAAAAAATATATAAAAAAAGTTAAAATTCCTGTTTCTCTATTTGCAACTGCAAAAAAGCTAAATAAAATAAACATAATAATTTTTTTATTCATTGAAAAATATAGGCAGGCAGAAATAAAAAAAAATTCATAATGAGAAGCATGATCAGCAATTCCTCCCATAACTACAATATAACTTACTGTAGATAAAATATAAATCCAAATTACATACGTGTTTGCACTACTTATTTTTTCAACACATTTTAATAAAAAAAATATTCCACCCGATAATGTAAATGAAATTAATGCATAACGAAAATATATTATTAAATTAATATCTAAATTAAGATAATGTAAAATGTGACTTATTTGTGTATAAAAATATGATACTAAAAATAAGTTATATTTTCTTAAAAACTTTCTATCTGATTCATCTCCAGTTAATATTAAAATGTTATCAGTTGATAAAATATTAATATGTTGAGTTAAAACTTTAATATAAAATTCTTCTATACCAAGAAATAAATAAATATTGGTTTTCCAAATTATAAAAAATAAAATTAAAAATGAAAATATGAATAAATTAATTTGTGATGTACTTGTTTTCATTTTGTATAAATATCATAGAAAAAAAAAATTAAACTATTAAAATTTTAATTTACTAAAATGATAGGAGTATAATTTAATTTATATACTTGTACAAATATAATATAAATAAAAAGTTAAAATTAAAACTATTAATGAGTTAATTTAAGTATATAAAAATTGTAATTATGAATTACTTAAAACTTGCATCAATTTGTATTAATCAAAACAAAAAATTAATACAAAAAAAATTGGTTATTCATAACTTTGGGAATGTCAGTTTAAGACTCGATAAGGATCACTTTGTAATTAAACCTAGTGGTGCTAAAATTTCAAGTTTAGTCCCTAATGATATGCCTATAGTAAATATTAAAACTGGAAAAAAAATAAAAGGGAAACTAAAGCCATCTACAGACACACCAACACATTTAGAAATATATAAAAATAATGAAAATATTAAAAGTATAACTCATACTCATTCAACCTATGCGACAGTCTGGGCACAAAGTGGAAAACCAATACCACTTATTGGAACAACACATGCTGATTATTGGAAAAATGATGTACCTGTTGTAGAATTTATAAGTTCAAAAGATATTAATAAAGGATATGAAAAAATTACTGGCAAATTAATTTTAAAAACATTAAAGGAAAAAAAATTAGATGTTTGTAGTTGTCCTGGTGTGATTGTTGCAGGTCATGGCCCTTTTACATGGGGTACAAAAATTGAAAGCTCAATAATTAATGCTGAAATCTTAGAATTTGTTGCGCAAACAACTTTTCAATCCTACTTGCTTAAGATTAAGAAAAAATTACCAAAATATATTTCTAATAAACATTATGATAGAAAACATGGTAAAAAATCTTATTATGGTCAAAAGTAATTATTCATAATAAGTTTGAAAAAATGTTTCTAGCAAAAAAACTAAATAAAAAGAAAGCAATTTTTTTTTTACGTTATTGTATAATAGGTTTTATATCGATCTTTATAGAACTCGTTATCAGAAAATTATTACTAAGTTTTAATTCACAACAAGTAATTTCTTCTATATTTCCATTAATCATTGGTATTTTATTTGCATTCATTGCCAATATAACTTTTAATTTTAAAATACCTAGATATTATTATAATAAATCATTTATTTACTTCAGTATAATTTCTACTTCATCTTTTGTAATTCAATATTTATTATCAAGAGTTTTTATATTTCAAAATTTAAATTATGAAATAACTAGATTTCTATTTTCAGGAATAATTTTTTTTCTAGCATACTTTTTTCACATAAAATATTCTTTTATTAAAAATAAAAAAGTTGGAGTTGCAATATATTTAGATGATAATGAAAATATAGATGAAATATTTTCAAAGGTTGGTTTTTATCCAGATTATATACATGTTGATTTTGTTGATGAAACAATGAATGAAAATGTTAAAAAACCTAATTTTGAAAAACTTAATCAAATTAAAAAGATATGGCCTAATCACAGAATTGAAAGTCATATTATGTCAAAAAATCCTATAAGATATATTGATAAGTTTTCAAAATATTCTGATGTTATATATTTTCATTATGAGATAAATGAAGAAATAAACAAAGTGAATAGTTTAATTAAAAAACTTAAAGTTGATTCAGGTTTAGTTTTGCACGCATCTAAGAAATATTTTAATTTAGAAAAAATATTAAAATCATATACAGAAATTTTAATCTTGTGTATTGAAAAACCAGGAGAATCAGGCCAAAAATTTCTTAATGAATCCACTGAACTGATAAATAAAATTAACAATTTAAAAATTAGAGATAAATTTAATCTATGTGTTGATGGAGGTTTATCTCAAAAAAAAATATCAAATATTGATTGTGAAAAGATAGTTTCTGCATCAAACGTTTTTAAAAATGTAGATCCTAAAAGACAAATTACTAATCTACGAAAAATATTAAATAATTAAAAGTGCCAAATTTAAAGAACAAACAAATAGCATTGAAAATTATAGAGTCTTTAAATAAGAACAAAAATTCTTTGTCGGTAACTTTAACAGGATCTTATAGTGATCATTTTAATCCTTTAAAAGCAGGAGATATAGACATTGTAATTATTTGCAAACAACTAGATAAAGAATATTTTAATGAATGTATCGTTAAACTTAAAGGATTGAAGAAAAAATATTTTGGCAATAAATACAATTTAATTATCAACAGTACTTTTGGTCCAATAAAATTTTATAAAAAAAATTCAATTGTATTTCATTTAATGATTTATGATTTAAAATCTCATATTCAACATACAATAAATAGCCCGTTTACATGTTACGATTGGGAAAGAAGTAAAATTTATGTTGGAAAAAGTTTAAGAGAATTGTCTCCAGTGTATAACCTTCAATTTAGAGATTTTTCAGAAGCGCGAAGAAGCACTCAAGAATATTTAAAAGATTTAACTAAAAATAGAATCTCTTACAGAGAATATAATTTTTACAATAGAAAAGTTGAACTTGTAAAAAAATATTTTAAAATTGATAAACTTAATAGAAGAGATTTTATTTATCATATTATAAAATTTCTTATAATTAATTATATTAAATATGAAAATCAAACAAATACGAAAATAAATCAAAAAAAAATTGAAAAAAAATTTTTAGAAATTACTAAAAATAAAACTGATTTGTTTAAATTTAACAAATTAATATTGCTTAAAATAAAAAAAGAAAATTTATCTATTAAAGTGCCAAAAAACCTTGCGATTAAATTTATAAATAAATTTGATCAATATATAAAAATAAAAGAAAAAAATAATAAAATTTATTTTTCAAGACATAAAAAAACTAGACTAAAAAAAAATATATTTTTAGGTCAAAAATTAAATCCTAATATAATTGACAAGAAAAATAAAAGTGAATTTATAAAAATTAGATTTAACCAATGTTTTGCAAGTCCATTAACAAGGTGCATTGAGTCAGCTAAGATTGTTTATAAAAATAAAAAAATAATTACAAATAATAATCTTAAAGAAATTGATTATGGAAATACTGAAGGATTGAATATAAAAGAATTAAGCACAAAATATCCACAAATTATCAAAGCTTGGAAAAAGGGATTAGATCCTAAGTTTCCTAAAGGAGAGTCTTTAACAAATGTTTCTACTAGGTTAAGTAAATTTATAAATGATCAACTAATTTCAAAAAAAAATATTAGAAATTTTAATAGTCTCGTTTTTACACATAACGTAATATTAAGATGTTTAATTGGTAATATTTACAAAATTAAAAAAAAAGAGTGGTTCAAAATTAATATTAATTATTTTGATTTGTTAGAGTTTAGATTGGAAAATTTTAAACTTGTGAGCAATATTGAAAGAAGAAAATATTTATCTATTTTTAAAAATTTTTATAAAAATCATAACAATGTATAAAATAGCAGCTTTTATTGAATTTGATAAAAAAATAACAAATAAAATTTTGAGTCAAAAAAAATTGATTAAAAAAAAATTTGGCAATCAAATCTATTTAAAACATCCCGTTCATTTAACCTTATTTACACTTAATATTAAAAAGATTAATGAATTAAAAAAAATTTACATCAATGATAAGGGGAAACAAAGTAAACTATTTTCTATTTCCATAACACAACCTGGAATTTTTTATAACGATCCTCTCACCGGTGGCCATACATTTTTCCACCATATTAAAAAAAATAAAAAAATAAGTGAAATACAACTAAAACATTTAAAAAAAATAAATAAAAATTTAGATGTTTTTAAAAAAAATATTAAATTATTTAAAAATGATATTTTGAAAAATAATTATAAAAAATATGGTTTTCCATTTGTTGATAAAATATGGATACCACATACAACTATAGCCTCAATAAAAAACTTAAAAAAAAACAACAAATATACAAAACAATTCTTGTCTAAGAAAATAAAGCTTAAATGTTTTGTTAAAGAAATAAAATTTTATAAAATTATAAAAGATAGACACGATTTTTTATTTAATGTTAAAGATTTTTAATGACAAGAATTGTTAATATAATGCCAATGGCAGGTCTTGGTAAGAGGTTTTTTGAAAATAATTACTATTTACCAAAGCCCTTAATACCCATAAACAAAAAACCGATGTTTATACAGGCAGCAAAAAGTATGCCAAAATCCACACTTAACATATTTATTTGTAATAAAAATTTATTAAATAAATTTAATATTAAAGATATTTTAACCAAAGAATATAAAAAAAATTACAAAATAATAACCGTTAAAAGAACCACTAAAGGTCAAGCTAATACCTGTTTGTTAGCAGAAAAACTAATAAAAAAAAATGATAAAATATTTATTCATTCTTGTGATAGTCTAATTAGATACAGTACAGTTGATCTTAATAAAAAAATTACAAATTCCGATGCTGTAGTTTTAACCACAAGACCAAATAATGCTCATTTAAAGAATATAAGTTCTTATGGATGGGTTAAGATTAGCAAAGATAAAATAAAAAAAATAACTTGTAAAAAAAAAGCAAGTTTAAAACCAAATAAAGATTATGTGATTATAGGATCTTTTGCTTTTAAAAATAAAAAAATCTTTACGAACACAATTAAAAGTCTTTTTAGAAGTAAAAAAACAATAAATAATGAATATTATATGGATATGGTATTCAGTCATGCATTGGAAAACAACTACAAAATAAGCAATCTTCTAATTAAATCTTATATTAGCTGGGGAACACCTAGAGAGTTAACTAATTGGAGAAAAAAAAATGCAAGAATCTGATAATAAAAATTTCATAGAGATTTATAGATATATTATTGTTGGTTTGTGCTCTGTTTTAATAGACTTTTTATTTTATTATATTTTTATTTATTTTGAATTCATGGACCCTAATTATTCAAAAAGATTAAGTTTTATAATGGGAGCCATATTTGCTTTTTATGCAAATAGAACTTACGTTTTCAAAGCTAATGAAAAAAAAATATCCCAATATATATTATTTTCACTTCTATACTTCACATCCTTTATCCTAAATAGCGTAATTCATGATTATGTATTTTTAGTAACAGGATTAACATTAATTTCATTCTTAAGCGCAACTTTTATATCAACAGCAATAAATTTTATTGGGCAAAAATTTATAATATTTAAAAAAAAAAATTAATATGATTAATTTAAGTATAATTATTCCTTGTTTTAATGAAGATAAAAACATTTTTTTTCTATTTGAAAAGATAGAAAGATTATTAGAAAATAATAACTCAGTTGAAATAATCATAGTTGATAATGGATCTACTGATTATACACATCAAAAAATTATTAACTCTAAACTTTTTAAAAAAAAAAAAATTATTTTTTTAAAAATTGAAAAAAATATTGGTTATGGTCATGGAATTATGACTGGAGTAAATGTTGCAAATGGCAATTATATTGGTTGGTGCCATGCTGACTTACAAACAGAACCAATTGATATTTTAAATGCATATATAAAAAATCTTAATGTAATTGAAAATGAATTATGTGTAATAAAAGGATTAAGAAAAAATAGAAATTTTTTTGATTCTATGTTTACGTTTGGCATGTCATTTTTTGTAAGTATCATTTTCTTGAAAAAAATTAACGATATTAATGCCCAACCAAAAATATTTCCAAAAACTTTTTTAAATTATCTAAAAGGATATCCAAAAGATTTTAGTCTAGATTTATATTTTCTAGTAATGGCAAAGATAAATGGTTATAAAATAATAAACCATGATGTAATAATGAAAAAAAGATTATATGGTCAAGCAAAAGGTGGAGGGAGCTTGAAAGGTAAAATAAAACTAATTAAAAGAACATTTATTTATATAATTAAACTAAGAATAAAATTATGGAATTTATAATTCACAGAGTAAATAAGATTAAAGATTTGAAATTACTGCCTAAAAAATTTGGTGTTGAAATTGATATTAGAACAGTGGGTTCAAAATTAATTTTAAATCACGAGCCATTTAATAAAGGTGATATTTTAGAAAATTATTTAGAAAATTATGAGCATAAAACACTAGTGCTAAACTTAAAAGAAGCAGGGATTGAAAAAGAAGTTTTAAAATTGGTTAAAATACATTTAATAAAGTCATTTTTTTTATTAGATGTAGAGATGCCCTATATGTATTCGGCAACTAAAAAAGGTCAAAAAAATATTGCTGTCCGCTTTTCTGAATATGAAAGTTTAGATTTAACAAAATATTTTCAAGGTAAACTAAACTGGGTATGGATTGATACTGTCACAAAACTTCCTATTAACTTAAATAATGCTAAAATTTTGTCAAAGTTTAAAAGCTGCATTGTTTGTCCTGAAAGATGGGGAAGAAAAAAAGATATTAAAAAGTATAAAAAAAAATTGTTTAAACTAAAGTTTAAACCAACATCTATGATGACAAGTCTAGATTGTGTCGATGAATGGACTAAATAAAATAGATATTCATAATTTATTAAGTTTTATTTTTTAATCCATTTTTAAGATATTTGCCATCTAAATTACAATCTTTATAACCCTTTCTAACTGTACTCAAATATCTATCAGTTGGAAATTTAAATATTGATTTATTAGCCATTGTATAAGTCATAACTTTTTTTCCATAATGATAAAAATAAAATTTCCTATAAAGAGTCGGATAATCTTCATAAACATCTAATTTTTTTTCATCACTTTTGGATATTTCAAATAAAGCTCCTGGAACAATTGAATTTTTTTTAGGCTCTATATCAGCAGCTCTATATTTACTTCTAAAAGTTAATTTAAAATTAGTTAGGTTAATTTTCTTTAGAAAAACACTGTCTTTACATCTTCTTTTCATTTGAAAATGATTTAGATTGCTACCGTAAGCGAAATAAAGCATTTAACTATCTAGTTACTACTTCTATTTTTTTTTGTTTAACAAACTCTAATATTTCAGAACTACATTTATCAATTTTAAGCTGGTCTTCAGATCTTATTACTATTGATACACCTAGTTTGCCTGCTTGAAAAAAAGGGTAACTTCCAATTTCAACATCTTTATTATCTTCTTGGACGTTAGTTAAAGAGTTTGCAATTTCACTTTCAACAGTTTTTAAACTTATTGTGTGGCTTAGTATTGGGTCTCCCCCTATTATCTTATTTTTTAATCCTCCCAACATTGATTTTAAAATTGAAGGAACTCCCGGTAAGCAAAAAACGTTTTCAACATTAAATCCTGGGGCACCACTTGTTGGATTCAATATTAAGTTAGCATTACTTGGCATCCATATCATTTTTTGTCTACCTTCATTAAACTCTCCTACCTTGTAATATGCTTCTAGTATCTTAAAAGCTTCTTTGTGAATTTCATACTCAAGATTAAATGCTTTTGAAATAGATTGCGCAGTAATATCATCATGAGTTGGGCCTATACCACCAGTAGTAAACACATAATTGTAAACTTTTCTTAAATGATTAACGGTCTCAATAATTGTATTTTCAATATCTGGTATAACTCTAACCTCAATAACTTTTACACCAATTGAATTGAGCCATTGTGCAATTGTGCCAGTATTGGTGTCTTGTGTTCTTCCAGAGAGGATTTCATTACCAATAATAAGTATTGCGGCATTAAATTTTGTATTTTGCATCATTATTGAATATATAATTTAAATATGGAATTTACCAAAGCTTTAATAAAAGGCAAACTTATCAAGCGATATAAGAGATTTTTTACAGATGTTAAAATTGGTAAGGAAATTGTAACGGCACATTGCCCTAATACTGGATCCATGAAGGGTTTATTAGATGAGGGAAATGAGGTTTATGTATCTAAAAATGACAACCCTAAAAGAAAGTTAAAATATACTCTTGAGATAATTAAAGTTAAAAAAAAATTAGTAGGTGTTAACACTCATTTTGCAAATAAAATTGCTTTTCATGGTTTATCAAATAATCTAGTTAGAGAAATTGCAAACAGTGACAGTATTAAGCCTGAGGTATTTTTTGATAAAGAAACACGATTTGATTTTTTAGTTGAAAAAAATAAACAAAAAATATTTGTTGAAGTTAAAAATGTTACTTTATTTAGAGATGAAAAAACTGCAGAATTTCCAGATGCAGTTACTTCTAGAGGATCAAAACATTTAAAAACTCTTATAGAAGCTATTAAAAAAGGCTATAAATCATATCTATTATTCTTAGTTCAAATACAGGATGTTAATAATTTTAAAATAGCCAAAGACATTGATAAAGAATATTATCAAAATTATTTACTTGCAAAAAAAGCTGGTGTTATTTTTTTAGCTTATCAATGCAAAATAAGTTCAAAAGAAATTAAAATAGATAAAAAAATTAAAATTATTGATGCCTGATTATATAGAAAAATTTGAGAAAATGAGGGTTGCTGGAAATCTTGCGGCAAGAACTCTTGATATGCTTACAGATAATATTAAGCCAGGTGTGACTACAGAATTTGTAGATAAATTAGGTTATGAATTTATAAGAGACAACGGTGGATATTCTGCACCACTATTTTATAGAGGCTTTATAAAATCATTATGTACATCTTTAAACCATGTTATCTGTCATGGTATACCTTCTGATAGAGTTTTAGTTGAAGGTGATGCCTTAAATGTTGATGTGACTGCTATAGTTGATGAACATTATGGTGATACTAGTAGAATGTTTTGCGTTGGCAAAACTCCTGTTAAAGTTAACAACTTAATTGATGCTACATACGAGTCGATGATGAGAGCAATAAATTTACTAAAGCCAGGATTAAAATTAGGTGACATTGGATATGAAATACA
>ENA-ORXF01002848-ORXF01002848.1-marine-metagenome-genome-assembly--contig:-NODE-2848-length-10081-cov-14.992603_pt1 | contig 10081 bp, 12 predicted proteins | sample MGYA00237864_ERZ511476 | MGnify/ENA primary metagenome ERZ511476 (study PRJEB26306, sample SAMN06343908) | marine metagenome | isolation source: coastal waters | place: Atlantic Ocean: West Antarctic... | reverse complement strand
ACTGACGCAGCGAATGACGCATAAGGATTACAACTAATGAGTAGTTTTGGATATGATCTTTTAGGTTTTGGCTCTTCGGCTAATACTGAAATAGCCGTAGAGCCAGACGATGAGTTCAATCGTGTCTCGTTTCTGTCTCATTTTGACGGTGCAAACAACGGAGTCAACAATGCCTTCGACGATGGAAGTGCTGACAACCTTACAATATCTACGGCTGGCAATGTAACGCAAGGCAGCTTTAGCCCGTTTTTTAAGGAAGCTGGTAATTGGAGTGTAGACTTCAGTGGAATTAGTAGTCCTTTGATACGTTTTGACAGTGACTCTAATATGGGCGCTGGTACTGGAGCGTACACGGTTGAGGCTTGGGTAAATTGGAGTAATTGGGCAGGAACAAACCAACGAATTTGGTTACAAGGCGTTGCAGGCACAGACGGTATTGTTCTAGGAAAAGACTCAGGTGCAAATACATTATTTACTAAAGGCGGTGCAATAAATTACTCCTTCACTCCCACCTTGGGTCGGTGGTATCACATAGCTGTTGTTAGGGCAGATACTAATACTAATGGGGAAAGCCTTTATATTGACGGAACTCGTGTTGCTCAAGGAACGCAAAGCGGTAGCGTTGCTGCAAACCAGTTCATTGTCAGTGGTCTAAATTGGGCCGCTAACTACAATCTCCAAGGGAAAGTTTCAAACTTTAGGTACACAAAAGCAGCAGTGTACAGTGGTTCTAGTTTCACTCCGATAGAGGAGCCTTTGTCAGCTATAACATACACTGAAATTCTAACATGCCAAGACCATAAGTTTATTGATAATTCGGCTAGGGCTAGACCCATCCTACAAAATAATTATGATAATGGTAAGGCAATCATCTCAGGCTTAGGCCCCTTTCTAACTGACGCAGCGTATGACCCTGCGGTAAACGGTGCGAGTGCTTACTTTGATACGACTCATACGGGTGCTATACTTGCAGCTAGTCCACCCGCTATGACATCAACTTTCACATATGAGTGTTGGGTTTATCCTATAGGTAATGGAACTTATAAACCGTTATTAAATCAAGGCCCGAGGGACGGAAGTTCTATATCCGCCCTTTACATTTCAGGAAATACTAAATTAGTTCTGCAAATTGCTGACAGTAACGGTGCTAATAAGATAGTTATTGCAGGAAGTGCTAATGATATAACACTGGGCCAATGGAATCATGTTGTATTAACGCACCTATATACAAGCAGTAGCAATAGTACGTATAAAATTTACTCAAATGGTATACTAAAAAGTACGTTGAATCATACTGGAGGTTTTAGTTGGGCTACTGGGGCAGGTTCGGGTCAACCTCTAGTTATTGGTCGGGATGAATTTGAAGGCGAATACGGGGATGAAATGTTTGTTCAGGATGCTCGGCTAGTGGTTGGCTCATTAGTCTACACAGGCAACTTCACCCCACCTACTGCGCCCCTCACAGCCATCACTAACACCAAGCTGCTGCTAAACATGGCAGACGGTCAGATAATCGACATAGCGCAACCGAACAATATGGTGTTGTATAACAATGCTAAACTCAGCACTGCTCAAGCTAAGTTTGGTGATACGTCACTGTTGTTAGCAGGCTCTACTGGGAATGGTTCGCAAGGGGGTGGTTCTGTCCAGTTAGAAAAAAGAGGGTCCTTATCAGGGCCGTTTACCATTGAAACATGGGCATGGGCAGATGACACAACCAACGCCTTCATGTGGAGTCACGGTGAATATACACTTGAGTTAGGGATAACTGGGAATACTCTCAGAATGTATAGAGTAGGCACGGCAACTGAGTACACAAACTTTTTTACTGGCGGTGAATTTTCCGTAGATACTTGGCATCATGTGGCTTTAGTTCGTGACACGAGTAATGTCATAAAGTGTTACCTTAATGGAACAGCTAGTGGCACAACCGTTACGGATGCTACTGCCTTTGCTGCAACCTACGGTTCATTTATAATAGGTGGTGAGTATAAATCAAGAGGGCAGGTTTCGCACGGGTGGGACGGCTACATTGATGAATTTCGCATTAGCGACTTCGCCCGTTACACTAGCGACTTCACGGTACAATCAGAACAATTTGCAGATCAAGGACAAGTATAATGAAGATAGCAAAAATGAATGGGTCTACATTAGTTTCTGTAGGAACTCCTAAAGAACTGTACCCCAATACTAAATTTCCTGTCGGGGGGCCAACGGATGATTGGCTTACAAATGCCTCATGCGTCAAGGCAGTAGAGTTTTTAGACTTCAACAAAGCTACCCATAGAAGCGAAAGTGTTACTCCCTATATTTCAGATGGCACTGTATACACTCGCCGTGTGGTCGCACTAACCTCTGATGAAATAGCTGCTATAGCTGCTGCTGTTGTTGTCGCAACAAAGCTACGCAACCGTGCGGAACGGGACAAGAGGTTAGCTGCATGTGATTGGGTTGCTACCAAAGCGTTGGAAGCTGGTGGTTCTGTAGCATCTGATTGGGTTACATACCGCACAGCATTACGTAACATTACAGCCCATTCGAACTGGCCCGACTTGGTTTACCCAGACATAAACGGTGACGGTGGTGATTGGCCTACTTCACCATGAACATTAACTGGACAGTCGTAACAATAGCAGGTGCTTTATTATTACAAGGAGCCGCTGTAGTGTGGGCTGTGTCAGCAATGGTGTTAGACATTAGGTATAACCGTATGGATATATCAGAGATGCGTTTAGATTCGTCTAGGCTAGCTGATGAAATACATGAGAATGATATAATGATAGCACGTATTGATGCTAATGTTACTGCAATAAAAGAAGCGTTAAACGTAGTAACATTAAATCATAGTTCAAGGAATTAAAAGTGACACGAATAATTGCCGCTATAGTACTTCTCTTGGTAGGAAGTTTAACCACAGCACAGGCTGCTGATACTATATATACTGACAATACTAGCAAGGTAACTTCTGGTGGGACGATGGACACCACTGTTCGTAGTCCTCCTCCTTCAGCAATCACCCCACAAATAAGCTCAGGTACAGGTGATCTATGTACCATTGGAGTTGCGGGTGCAGTACAGACACAGATCCTTGGTATCTCTATGGGTACAGTTTACACTGAAGAGAACTGCCTGCGACTAAAGAAGTCAAAGACTATGTATGACATGGGCATGAAAGTAGCAGCTGTATCTATCATGTGCCAAGATGAGAATGTGTGGTCAGCAATGATGAACGCTGGTACACCTTGCCCTAAGGATGGTATGATTGGTGATGCAGCTAAGAGGGCATGGGAGATAGAAGCTCTTACGAAGCCTGTGCCTGCACCAAAAGGCAGTATAATAAAAGGTTTAGCTAATGTTGATAATGATACAAAGGTTGGCATTGGTGCTGTACTTAGCATCCTTGGCATCTTATTCTTACTCTGATCCATACTCTTATGGTGCAACTAGTAATGCTGCAGCCAATGGACTTAGCTGGGGTATGCCCTCTGTATTCCCTTCGGCTACAGGGCTAGATGTAAATGGTTTGATCTATCGTTACACCACTGTTAAGAATGTAGAAGATAATATGAAGGTACACGTTGGTAATCTAAACGCTAGCGGAAGTGGTTATACCTTTAGAGAGACAGATGATTGGTCAGGGCTACCTAGTAATACAATAACAAAATCGTTTTCCCTTGGTAATATACCAGCTGCTGCTTGGGGTGCAGGGTCTATTGAAGTTGAAGGTACAGGACAAGTTACAAATCCAGTTGTGATATACAACTACAGAATTGATGAGTGCTACGATCCACAGCTAAACCCTGCGTGTTCAGGATATGTTAAACCAGTACCTGTCGTAGTTGAGGTAGATATCTACGATGCGTTAGAAGATAGTACTGTAGTAGAAGTATTAGATGAAGATACAGAATTTAAATATGACGAAGATGGTAACCGTATAATTGAAGATAAAGAAGATAAGAAAGTTTCTAGACTTGAGATGGGCCTAACAGCTTCTGCCAATGCTTTAACAATCTTTAGAGCACAAGGCCAAGCAGAGATAATAAACCAGATTAACTTACAGACAGACTTAGCTATGTACTACAACTCTTCTATCAATGGCGGTTTTTACAAAGACAGTAACTCTCTTGCAGATTCTAATTTACCAGACAATCCAAAGGCGTTTAGAAATCATCTAGCCCAACAACTACGGCACGAAGAGATGGTTCAATTACAGTATAACTAATGAGGTTCAATATGAAATATCCTATTCTAATTCTTTCCCTTTGCGCTACACCTGTGTTGGCAGATGTTAATATTGCTGGAAGCGTAGAAGCTAAGTGCATAATCCAGACAGACACTGGTGGCATTTACGGAAACCCAACAGCTACAAAACTAAGCACTCTACCTGCTGACGGTGGAGTAATACCAATCGTGCGGTACGATGTAGCTGTAGCAAACTATTACACTGCTAAGATTACTCACCCGTCAGCTTTCTCGTCCTCACCAACTTTGACTGACACAGTGGCTTGGACAGGGGTAAGCTCAGTGGCTCAAACAACTGATGCGGGTATGGCAGCGTATGATGCAGCAAAAGTTGTGTATGGTTCCACTACTAATTTTAATCTATCTATTGCTGGAAGCACTTGGTTTAAGACCGCCAGCACCGCTACGTATGGTGTCGGCAAAGCGTTTCCCGGTGGTTCATATGCTGCTGTAGTACAGGCTGAGTGCATTGCTAACTAGAGCAGCCTTAATAATTATGGCGTGGGTGGCTCCTATCTCAGCACATGAGATGACACCTGCGTATCCTAAGATTAAACCATCCTATGTATCTGGTGTAGTGAAGGTTGAGATGTCTATATTTAATTATAGATCAGATGTTAAATACTACCAGATTAATGTTTTTGATGCAGCTTGGAATAGCGTACCCTTCTCAACGCAGTATAAAGTATTAAAAGTTAAACACAGTGAGCGTAATAACTTTGATGTGTACCTACGTAAAGCAGATTTAAAACGGGCAGTGTATCTATGTACAACATCTAAGGTTAAAAAACAAGCAGGTGTCAAAACTTTGGTTTCATCTCGTATATGTTCTAGGTTGAATGGTAATAAACCATGAGGTTAGCAGTCGCTTTATTCTTTGTGGCTACAGCAGTAAACGCAGAAAGTAGTTCTCTTTCATTACAACTGCCAAGTCCACCACTAAACTATCAGTCTGATCGTTTTAAGGCTGGTAGTCTAGACTGCTCAAATGCTATAGGAGGAGCTACTAACTTAGAGTTTGGTGTAACTGGTGTTATGAATGACTTTAATAGTAACACAGCACAAGGTAAAGACATAGGTATATATGCTCGTGTTGTTATACCATTAGACAAACCAAAGTCTAGGATAAACTGTGATGATCTATTCCAACTTGAGATGAGACAACGCCGTTTAGAAATACAAATGCTTAGGGCAGAGTTAGCCCAACTAAAACGACTACAAGATTCTAATGTAGACAGCAACGGTGAAATGGACTTTGAAAACTAATGGCTGACCTGACTAAAGTTGCTGACAATATTGATGGGCTTTCTGACCGTCAGATTAATGCAGGTGGATTTAGGTTTACCTTTGCTTCAGTCTTTGCAATCTTTACTTTTATATCAACTGTTGTTGGCGGTTTGTATGGCGGCTTTGTTTTGTACCAAAAGATTGAAGGCATAGCAGGGTTAGACCTTGGTGCTTACCAACAACAGATGGATGTTATGGATGCCAAAATGTCTGGCATAGCTGAGAAGGTTGAGGAAGGTGTAGAGTATTCTCGTGCTATTAAGAATGGTCTGTCAGATGACATCTTACGTATTGAACAACAGACAGATCGTGTTGAAGACATGGTGCGTGAAGCAGAAGAAAAAGTTAGAGCTATGATTGATGCAGCTGAAGTTAGGTTTGAAAACCAGAGAGATCGTCTACGTGTATCACAAGGTGCAGACCTAAAAGATTTAGAGGATCGTCTTACAGCTAAGCTGCAGAGGGCGTTAGATAATCCTTTAGCTGATTAAAGAATACTTGACTTTTTAGCCGTTTTGAGTTAAACTACAGTAATGCAAATAGATAATAATAAAGCTCTATCTGATGGGCTAGAGTTATTCAGACAGAGTAAGTGGCATAAGATATACAACGTAGAAGATATATATAGATACCTTATAGCCCCTATAAAACATAACAGGATACGCCTGTACTACCAAGAAGACAAGCCCATAGGATTAGTTACTTGGTGCTGGTTAGATAAGCAAGCTGGTAAAGACTTTCTACAAGGCCAGTACTACATAACAGAAGATGACTACGTAGAAGACAACAGGGAAGAGCTTTGGGGTATTGAATTTATAACTCCTTATGGGAATGCAAGACAGGTAATGTCTTTAATACTCAAGTATCACAAAGATCTTTACCAAAGGCAAGAGAAAATAAACTGGCGTAGACTACATGAACCAGCCAAAAGACACACAAGAGAGTTTAAAACATGAGCTATTATAATCCCTTTATGCCAACTCGTCACCTACACCCAAGGTCGTATGGGCTTATGGTATTTGGGGGAGGCAGTAATAGCCCTGCACCGGGTGCCGTGGCTAATGCTCCAATCCCACCTGTAGCTGCTGCACCTGTAGCCCCGCCTCCACCCGTGTTTACATCTTCTAAGCCTGAGCTTGCTAATCAAACTTTTGATACAGAAGCTGCTAGGGATGCAGCAGAAGCTGTAGTTGATGCCGACAATAAAGCTATTGCTGACTACAACACATCTCTTAGCTCTGCTATAGCTGGCGTTAACAGTACAGGCCTTGATGCACTAGGTAAGTCTCAACTAGAGCAGAATGCTGCTGCTGGTGTAGCTAAGCCTGCTGTAACTTACGGCGCAGATAAAATAAAAACTAGTTATGACACTACTCTACAAGGTCTACAAACAGCTGCTGCTACAGCAGGCCAGACTGCAGGACTACAGATAGCCTCAGGTCAGCGTAACTTGGTAAATAAATCTATCACTGACCCTGCATCCCTAGCTACTACACAAAATGTAGCTTCTATTAACCCTGATACAGTAGGGACTAGCATACCTCAAGGTACTGGCCTGCTACCTACTGCAGCCCCTACTGCTGCTGGGGCTACTGTTGGAACTGCTGCTAGTGCGGCTGGCCCTGCGCCTATAACTGCAGCTACTATGGATTCTGCTACCACCCAGCCTGCTGTTGCGACTGCTGTGGCTGGCACTGAGGCTGCACAAGGTACGCTATCAGATGGCTCTACCGTAACTGCTGCCAGTATGACGCCTACTGATACTGCTGTGTCTAACTTAGTTGCAGCAAAGGGTGAGGCTATTGTACTAAATAACCCTGTTACTAGAGACATTCAAGCTGGTGAGATTATTACTGGTGCCGCTGATGCTACTGCAGCTGCTGCTTTCACTGAGCAGGTACAGGCTGCTACTGCTACGCCCTCTACACAGGCTACAGTACAAGGCCAGCTTACAGAGCTTATGTCAGACTTTGATGGTGGTGCTACACCCTCATGGGCTGCAGGCGCTATGCGTAGTGCTACAGCGCAGATGGCTGCTCGTGGCTTGGGTGCATCATCTATGGCTGGACAGGCCATTGTACAGGCCGCTATGGAAGCCGCACTACCCATTGCAGCCTCTGATGCCCAGACTGTTGCAGGCTTTGAGATGGCTAACCTGTCAAACAGGCAGCAACGTGCTATGCTGGCTGCTCAGCAACGAGCTTCATTCATGGGCCAAGAGTTTGATCAAGCCTTCCAAGCTAGGGTACAGAATGCATCTCGTGTCTCTGACGCAGCTAACATGAACTTCACTGCTGAACAACAGGTCGCACTAGAGAACTCCCGTAACGCCAACACAATTAACATGGCAAACCTAACCAATACTCAAGCTATGCTAATGGGTGAGGCTGCTGCTATCTCAGGACTAGAGTTGCAGAACTTATCTAACCAACAGCAGGCTGCTGTACAGAATGCTCAGACCTTCTTGCAGATGGACATGACTAACCTGAATAACCTGCAGCAGACAGAGATGTTTAAGGCTCAGTCTGTCATACAGTCTATCTTTACTGATCAGGCTGCAGAGAATGCTGCAAAGCAGTTCAATGCATCTAGTGAGAATCAAACTAAGCAGTTCATGGCTAACATGAGGACACAAGTAAACCAGTTCAATGCATCTCAAAGTAATGCTATTTCTCAGTTTGATGCATCTGAAACTAATGCCATTGCTAAGTTTAACTCAGACATGAGGAACCAGCGTGACCAGTTTAACTCAACCAACCAGCTAGTCATAGCTCAAGCTAATGCTCAGTGGCGTCAGAGCGTAGCAACAACAGACACTACAGCACAGAACGTAGCTAATGCAGAGGCTGCTAAGGCATCTAATGCATTCACTGCATCAACAATAGATCAGATATGGCAGCGTGAGCGTGACCTAATGTCTATGGCATGGAAGTCTTCAGAGAGTGCTGGGGATCGTGCTAACAATATTGTTCTTAGTCAGATGGGTACAGACGCCCAGAGAGAGGCTATCAATATGCAAACTGAGGCAAATGAATCAGCTGCAACAGGCGGCTTCTTTAGTAAACTTCTGTTCTATGGCCTCACAAATGGTGGCTCTGCTAAAAAGTAATCCTAACAATGCTACTAATATCCTTACTAACAGTACAGCTACAAACGAAAGTACCCAATATGGCATATGGCTCAATAAAAAGTATATCTGACTCTATTCTAGAATCGACTGACGGTGAGTCAATCCAAGAACAGATTGATGCATACATGCAAAGCACAACGTCAGGAACAACGAATGATGGGGTCATAGCTAATGCAGCTATTAGAAAAGATACAGGTGCTATTGTAAAGTCTTTAGGGGCACGGGCTAAAGTTGTAGCAGAGCCAGCAGTCGTAATTGATAGAGCAGCTAGTGTAACTAGAGATTGGACTGCTCTCATGATGGCTAATGATCAAGATAACTCAGCTATTAATGCTGCGTTTCTTTCTGATGAAATTGCTGCTAATGCAAGTAGTGCACCAGAAACTACAGATGAAGCATTTCTACAGACAGGTGTACTCCCTGCTGGTGGAGATACAGGTAACGGCTTGATGAGTAGCCTTAGACCTGAAGCTAGGCCTGCTGAATTGGTGATGAGTAGCCTTAGACCTGAAGCTAGACCTGATGTAGTCACTGAAGAGCCTGAGGCTGTAGTTCCTACCTCCACAACTTTTGCTACTATTACAAAGAGCGGTACGTCAACAATAGTTGACTCAACAGCACCACTTACAAATGGGTTTGATAGTTTAACCCTAGCAGAGGGCACAAACATACACCTAGATGGTAGAGGCTTTGTCACCCTACCTCATGGTATCGTACCCGATACTAACAGTATTAAGAAAGCTGATGGGACAGCCTTTAATCCTACAGGTTCCCACGGATTGAAGAGGCGTGATTTATCTGGGGTTGATTACTCAGGTGCTACTAAGTTTGGCATCTCTCGTACAGATTATGCAGATGACGAGGCTTGGGCTAAGGCTGTGTATGCTGAGTTTGGAGATAGGACTGCAACGGAATACGGTACAGGCTTTGTTGACTTAACTGACTCTGCTAAACAAGCAGCATATGATATGACATGGAACGCTGGCATTGCTTCAGCTTCTTGGTCATCAGTACAGACTATGCTTACAGAAGCAAGTAAAGAGGATGACACAACTAAATCCACAGATAATCTTATCGGATTTACTACTAACTTTAGGTCCGGTAAAGAAAAAGTAAACGGTGTCTCCGTAAATAATTACCCAAGAGGTTTGTTAAAACGCCGTGCTCAGACGTACAACCTAGTTGCAAAGTCAGGTGAGGAAGCTTCTACTATAACTACTATAGCCGTTATGACTAACGGTGTCAGGACAGGCACTACCTACCAGATTAAAAAGTCTGATGGAACTATTATAAAAACTTGGACAAAACCTGACCTTAACGAAAGACTAGGGGACTTGGAGATTAACTAATGTTTGGCTTACCCTTAGAACTAATCACCATGCTCTTCTCCACCGTACTAGGTGGGGTCATGTCTATGTGGGG
>ENA-ORXF01002845-ORXF01002845.1-marine-metagenome-genome-assembly--contig:-NODE-2845-length-10090-cov-16.670828_pt1 | contig 10090 bp, 9 predicted proteins | sample MGYA00237864_ERZ511476 | MGnify/ENA primary metagenome ERZ511476 (study PRJEB26306, sample SAMN06343908) | marine metagenome | isolation source: coastal waters | place: Atlantic Ocean: West Antarctic... | reverse complement strand
ATCATTGCAAAGATGATGAATCAATCCGAGTTTTACGCCTTGATCGAGATACCAACACATTTGAGGATCAGACCGATCAGGTTGCATACTTTGTGGCTCTACACCTGCTTGACCCAAGCGACCAAGAGTATGGCTTCCCCGAATGGGCGCAGGACGCATACGATAGTATTGATAAAGAGCCAACTGAAATAGACTATTAATTAATTCCGTTTAACAAACTTGGGTCTGTATTTTTAATAAGACTTTGTAGTGCAGAAGAATTAGACACATCTATTTCTTCTTCAACTACAGGCTCTTCAACTACAGGCTCTGGCACTACACCACTTTCACCACCTATAACTATTGATGTCTGAAGAAAGTTTCTACCAGCGGCTGGTTCCATCTCAACACTTTTCAACCATCTCTTAAATGCTGGTGATTTTTCAATTTTATCTAAAGCTGACTGAAGCGCAAATTGATCAGCATTAACAAGGCTTTTAAATGCTCCGCTATTTAACAAATTTCCAGCGTTAGCAAGGATCTCTTTTTTACCAGACAATAATAAATCACCTACAAGATTTAACGCTACGTTAGCCCCCGGTGCGCCAGCGGCTACACTAGCACCTTGAACAACACGACTTCCAAATGGCCCACTTACTTTGTTAAAAATTCTTGTAGCCAATGAATCTGCTGTTAAAGTTCCAGCTATCAGTGATTGATTTGCTTTTCCTGTTTGAGATACTCGACCACGCGCCTCTGTAAGACGTTCTGAAACATTAAATAGGTCATCTAAAATTCCTTTACTATCAGGCCCCATAATATCTACAATTCTTTTATATACAGGTTTGTTGTTGCGTAATCCTTTTACTGTTTTTGCAAACTCAGCAAAACCAAACGCAATATCTGTAGCCCCTTTTGGCATAGAAATAACATTAAGTGCTGTGGCAAGAGCCTCACGCTGTAAGTCTTTTGGAATTATTTTTAAGATCCTGTTTAAACCAGATATGTCTCCTTTTGAACCAGAATCAATTGACTGCCTTAGTTTATTGGCAATACTTCCATCAAGGTCTTTTCCAAATGAGCTTGTAATACGTTTTTCAAAAGCCTTTTGTTTTTCTGTAGCTTGGTTGGCTAAACGCAACGTGGATCGAAGCGCCTCACCGCCAATGTTTTCTGCTGAAAGTAGTTGATCTTCTGCCAGTGCGCCGTAAATTCTTTTTAGAGTACCTTGATCTAAGTCACCATATTCTCCATCACCCTTTCTTATTCCACGCCCAATGCTGTTTTTAAATTTCTTTAATGTTGAATAAGTTAATGGTACGTCTGGATTTGTTATTTTATCAAAGAGTTTTTTTTCTTTTAATTCTAGACCAGCAACGCCACCAGCTTCTTCTATAAGTTTATTTAACAAAGTAACACTGTTGTTTACTTGTATTTTAGTTCCAGCAGGTATCTTTGCGTCAACAATCTTATAAAGTTTTCCAGCACTATTTTTTAAAGCTGTTCTAGTTGTAGTTATACTGTCAAATACTTTTTGAGATATACTAGCTAGATCAGTAGACCCCCCCAAAGAAGACATAATTTCATCAGCTCTTGCGGCGGCATCAAGAACAATACTTTCAAATTCTAGTGCCGCTTGTGATCCTTTAACATCTCTTGTAAGACTAGCGGCACTTTTCATTAGTGGATTGTCGCTTGAAACGTCAACTGGTAAATTAATCCCAAGACGTTTTGCGGCGGCAACAATAGATGGATTTGTTTGTGCTTGTTGAGCCAGAATTTCTATTGCTTTTTGAGATTTCGGGCCACCACTTGAAGCAGTTCGTAGTAAAGTACCAACTTCTTCACCAGATAATAGACTTACTTCATTTGACTCTAAATTTTTGCTTTCATAGTATTTCTTAGGAGGAGGATCTAATTCTTTAATTGCTTTTTGTTCTTTTTCTGTCAGTGTTTTAACTGTCTGATCAATTTTAGACGTGGCTATTCTCTTGCCGCCACGGATTAACTGTGATGGTGAGCCAGCAAATGCGTCTGGCATAGACATAACTTCACGCGCAAATCTATTTGCCGTACTAGGATCTACACCAGCCGAAACCATAATGTCAGCGACAGCACCAACAGTATAACCTGCCCCAGCTTCTACAGCACCTAATCCAAAGACACCTACATCACCAACAAACTCTAGTGCTTTTTGAATGGCTGGTGCAAATTTAATTTTAAAACCTTCATCGTAATATAAAGGCATTTGATCAGGAACATCCACAACTCCATCGTAATAAGCCTGACTCATTAATTCTACACCGGGCTGTGAAAACTCAGTGCGAAAATTTGTATTATTATTTTGTGGATTAGGAGTTACTTCACCTAAATAACTAGGATCATCTGCCCTTGGTGGCAGTAAATCATTTTCACCTGAAAATTGTAATGCTTGTTTTTGACGTGCTTTTGCTATTCTTTTTCTAGCTTCTAAACGGCGTTCTTCTTCAGTCATTAGTATAGCCCCAATTCATCCATACGATTATCAAACTCATCCAATTGAGTAGAATCTAATGTATCAATATCAATTTGAAGAATTTCTTCTTTTGGCATAGTGGTAAAATTATAATTAGTTCCAGATTGCCTACGCTCTGCGGCATTGCGATCACGTTCTTCTTTGCGATCTTCTGCTTCGTCCAGCCAATCTGCAAGTGTTTTATCTCCAGAAGATAAGAATCTCGCTTGAGCATAAAGGTAATCTTGTAATTTGCCTTGAGCAGATATTTTGCGATCTATCCAATCGACTAAATCTACTTCGTTTAAATTTGTTGGTAGTGCTGTGCTAAGAGCTAAGTTTAACTCTCCTTCACTAAGCGCACCAAATGTTACTGAACCAACAACATCCAAACCAAGTTCATTTTTAACAGTTTCCAAGGCAATTGTTGAGGCTTTCCAATTTGGCAATTTATTAGCAATAACACCAGTATTTGCGCCTTCATCCAATATAAGTCTTTTAGCCTCTGTAAGTGTGGCAATATTTGATCTACTTTTTCTGACCTGATCAAATGCTTGGAGAGATATATTTACTGCAACAGTTGCGGCACGTCTTCCACCAGCTCTTTCCCTTTGTAGCTGACTTCCACGATCTTCTGCGATTGTAATTGCTTCTGCACGCTTATTACCTTCAATTTCATTTCCAGCCGCATCTAATACTTTAGTAGTTCCATCTTTCATAACAGTAACAACTACGCCGCTATCAAGTATTTTACTTGATTGTACCTCTGTTACAGAAGTGTCATCTTCCCAACCATCAGGTGGTATAGTTGACCAAGTGTCATCAGATTCAAATGCATCTGCATCTGCTTTGTTTTTAGCAACAGCCGCAGGGAAACCTACTTTGTAAAACTTACGCTCTTTAAATGTACTAGAGGTTTTGTCAGTTAAATCGTAAAACTTACCATCACTACCCATTTGACCAGCAATCGCTCCATATTGAGCTAATTCTTCTTCTGTTGCTAGGCGATATGTAACTTTATCTTTACCCTTCAGTGCAGTTCCTAAAGTTATAGTAGACTGCACTCTAGCTCGGTCTGATTCTGCTTTTTCTTTTTTCTTAGCATTCAGGTAATCCATTGGAGCTTGCATAGATCCAACGGCAGAACCTAATAGAGTCGCCCCCGGCTGTGATGACTGACGACCCATTTCAGTAAAGAATTGGAATGCCGCTTCCCAAGGATCAGCCTCTGGAAGTTGTGGGTATAGCTCATTAGCCATAGCCATAGCTTTGTTGGCAACGTCTTCTCCTAAAAAATTACCTAATGCACCACCATTTAAATCATTTACAACTGTACCAGATCCGCCATGTCCTACTTTATGAACCATTTTAATTACCTACCTTAATTTCCTGCCATCTTATATGCACTATACAATCCGCCCATACCAGCTAGAGCCTGTCCATAAAGAGATGGGTTGGCTGACATTTGAGATCCTGTGCTATAGCTTCTATTGATTGTATTGTACGGAGTGCCGCTCAATGCGCCCAACGAAAAGTTGAGCATTTCCTGTGGATACATCCTCATATCAACATAATCAGCATATGCTAGGTCAAGCGCTTGTTGGTCTAGCTGTCTACGCGCTTCACCTGATGTAATTAATCCAGCCGCCGCCTGTGTTTGTAAGTCTTGAACAAGAGGAGCCATGTCCTGATACGCATTCATTTGATTAATGCGTGAGCTTTCCTCTGTCTCAAATGTGGATCTAGCCGCATCATTTGCACCGAAACGAGCTTGGCGATCAGTGTCATACTGCCCACGCAACGCGGCATCTGCACCAAATCTTGCGGATCTATCTTGCTCAAATTGCCCACGCATTTGCTGTTCTGTTGCGGCTCTAGCCTGCCTGTCAGTGTCGTACCGACCTGCGGCAAATCCAAGACCTTCTCGTGCGGCTTGCGCTCGTAAGTCTCCTGCGGCTTGTGCGCCTTCTCCAGCGGTTGTAGCTTCCATAATGCCTAAACGTGAACCAAAACCTCCACCACCTGTGGAGGCTCTTGCTCTGGCTTCATTTTGCGCTCGCATTGTCTGCTCTTCAATTTCACGAACAGCAGGATTCATGGCATCTTGATATATGTCCATGTAAGGTTGTGCAGAATCAAGGCTAAATGGATCTCCTAGTAATTCTTCTCGTGTCGCCCCTTGATAATTACCTAGAAGGTCTTCACGGCTCGCGCCCTGAAATGGATCGCCTAGAAGCTCAGAGGAAGACATACTGTCATAACCACCACCCAAAGTATCCGCCACTTCACCAGCTCGGTTCATGTAAGGCATGTAACTTTCAGCACCACGTTTTAGAATATCAGCACCCATACGCTCTTCTTCAGTGCGTCGATCTCCACCAAATGTGGCAGTTCTTTGGCCTTCGTATAGTGGGTATGGAGTGTTTGCTAATTCAGCGGCTCTCTCAAATGTTGTTCGACCTGCGGCGGCAACCCACGCTGGGATTTCTGTGCCTTCTACTACCTCGTTAAACTCTGGTAATTCTGAGTATGATGGTTTGCAAAAACTGCCCATTTAAGCCTCCGTATAAAGAGAGCCGACTTTTACCAAGCCTAATCTCTCATAAAATTTATCTTTGCGATCGCCATCCCCTGAATAGACATGGCCTAATTTCACTTTTACATTAGCATTTTTACCAATTTTCATAAAGCCCTTAATTAACTTTACTGCAATCGTAGAATTTCTATGCTCTTTACTCACAAAATAGAACATGTCTGCTAAGTATTTATCGTCGCTCCACCAGTCGGATGTCTCCATCCCACCAATAGATCCAACAATTTTATTATTGACCTCTGCTACTAAGACAACGCCTCTATGTAGGGCGTTGCTAATTGCGTTGGTCAGCTTCTCAGAATTGACTGACGATGTGCCTACAATTGTTTCTGAGTGCATAACTATTAACATGTTATACAAATTAGAAAAATCTAGAACTGTCGCCATTCTTATTGTCAACCCATGCCGCCTAGTGCGCCCATTGGAGGAGCCGCTTGTGGTGCTTGGCGTGGTGCTTCAGCCATCTGCTGTGGAGCGCCATTTTCTTGGCCTAAGTTAATTCCACCCTCTTCGCCTTCAACGGCGGCAATAAGTTCAGCAAGCTCTGGCAGTAATTTCATAAGAACTTGTGCAACCTCTGGAGTGATAACTTGATCAAGCATTGCAAGCTCTGGCTCCGACATAGCAGATAAACGCGCAACAAGCATTGCCGCGATTTCTTCGTCTGGCTTTAGCAGGCTTGCCTGTGCTTGCGGTGGTAAGTTACGCATTGGGTTTTCAGAATTACGCATTGGATTACCAGCGTTCATGTTTGCGCCATCCATGTTTGGCATTTGCATTGGTTCGCGAGCCATATTAGACCTCTTTCTGTTTATATAGAACTGACCAGTCTGTTTTTTTACAGAAGAAACCAATCGACCAGCAAATCGGTTCTAAAATTTTACGATATACCTTACCTAAGTAATCAGGCTTGGCACTCTCGCCATAAATGTAAGCTATCTCATTTGCGCGGTGTCCTGCAACGTGCGTCCAGAAATTAACCAGACGACCCTTACGCATTTGCTTTACCATCCACACAGCCCAGATATGATATCCATTGACGTGAGTTGGTGTTAAATAATCCCTAGTAAACTTGTAATCTAACACAACTTGCTTTCGTGTCATGATACCCTGACGCTGTAATTCATTACAAATCACGCGACCACCAAGCATACCACCGACAAAGCCACCAAGTGGGCCTCCAATCGCAGTACCAATGTAAGTACCTGCACTAACCTTTACGCCAGCCTTTGCAGACTCTTTTAGGGATGCACCGCTAACTAACATAGCCGCCGCTGTAGCCGCACCTGCGCCAGCAGATCCATATAAGTTTGCCCTACCAGCCGCTGATGAATTAGGCCCAAAGGAACTAGTCCTATCACCCACTCCAGAAAAGTAACCGTCAAGACCACCAACAGAACCAACAGGTCTTGCCACATCAGTTACTTTTGGTTTTGTGCCATCGGCTTCTAAACCTTTGTTTAGACTTTCTTTAACACCCTTTTTGTCAGCTAAAGTAGCTTCTGGATTATTTGCTTTATATTTAACATATTCTGCATTTGGAGTTCCTTTACTAAAATCTACATTAGCCGAAGGGCCAGCTTCAGGCGCAGAAAAAACATCTCCACCAAGTTTACCAAAACTAAAATTGTCTGCAAACTCAGTAATACCATCTCCAAGTTTATCAAGACTGAAAGATTCACCAGCCTTCATTCCATGTGCAACTGACCTACCAATTTGACCACCTATACCTTTCGCAATTTGCACACCAGCACCTATTGCCTCAGCAGGATCAATTCCATATTCATTTTGGAACTCATCTTTTAAACGATTAGCTTCGTCTTCATCAATTGTATCGTCTCTAGGATCAAACGTGACATTGCCTGTTTGCTGTTGGCTTACCCAGCGGAACATAGGCATGTATTTTGTTCCGTAGATATTCTGCATTTCATCTAAATCAAATGTAGGCTTGTTTGACTGCAACTGATAAGTTGGTGCAGTATATGTTCCGTCTTCGTTTTGAGTTGCGCCCTCTAGAGGTTCAGCGGTTGGCGACGAGTAGTATTGATTAGGTGGCAAAGCACCATAATTGCCCGGTATTAAGTTTGATTTTAAAATAATTGGACTTCTCATTAATTTATCTCCAGTAAACTTGCCACCACATGCAACCTATTGGCAGTTGCCGCTGTAACTGTTAGTATTTCATTTTCTTGCACAATCAAAGCATTATCTAATAGCTCTACTGTTGTGTTTGCCGCGACTGCCTTAACTTTAAACAGACTAAAGACTACCGCGTCTACGTCAGTAATTGTAACTGTGATCGTATCCGCGTTTCCGCTGTCCTCAGATACGAGGATAGACCTTACAGTAGAAGTTGTAGCCGAAGGAGTAGTATAAAGCACTGTGGCGTTGGTAGTTGTTAAATCTAGCTTCGCATTTTTATAATTATTTGGCATTTAAGATATGAACCACGCTGTTGCTTCGGCCTGATCAACGGCGGTTTGAAGACCTACAGATGCCGTAAAGTACGTTGATTGCTTTTCTAATTCAAGTGTGTTGGTCAATCGATGCATATATCCCTGACTATATTTATCAGGAGCATTTGGTAATCTTAAAACTGCAAGTGGCGATCCCTGTGGCATTATCGTAACCCATCCTGACGTGAATTAATTCTAAAGTCTCCCAACGTCCACTCGTCCTCAGTACCTGTACTCTGGAATTTAAGTGCAATCTGACGGCCTTTAGCGCGAGTGCTGACCTTCTGAGTTGATGACGTAATGGTAAACGGCCCTTTGACTATCTCAGGTGAGTTAGGATATTTTCTTGTGTTCATATATAAAAACAAGTTTGTAGATGCGCTCATGTTTGCGTCTGGTACAACTTGATCTACCATATATAAGTCTTCACCTTCTAAGGTTATTTCGCGTGGTGACGCCTCAATAAAGCTATTCATAGCCGCGCCATTGTCGCTAGTTCCAGTTTCGTGGTTGTATAGGAAGCCATCTGGATCAAATGCAAACGGAACTTGCCTTGCACCAAAGCTGTCAGACCAAACTGAGCGATCCATCGTGCCAATACTCCAAGCGTTCTCAGCGTAATTGTATGTCACGTAGCTGTCGTTCTCAGGATTAAGTGTGCCTGCCGCATTGTCGTTTGACACATAGAACCAAGTAATCTCTTTAAATGCTTTATTGTGGCCTACAACCACCTTGTCGATGTAGCGTTTCTGCATTCTATCGAAAACGTAATACTGTACTGGACAGGGTAGCTCTTTCACCACACCATCGTATGTGAAGAAGTTGCGCTTCCCAAGCCAAAATACGTTACCATCTATGCCAATCATTGTATTTAATCCAGCCGCGCCAGAATCTGTGGCAAGCAATCTGAAGCTGAACACGAAATTTCCACCCACGAACGTCATGCCATAAATAGCTTCATCTGTGGATATAATTGTCTCCTCACGCGCCGCAACCATTGCCACAATCTTCGTGCCGATCTGAAGTCGTTGATCGCCAGCAGTGTTGGTTGCGGTGGGAGCAAACTTCTCAAACTGCTCTTGGCTAGACCAGCGAACGAGCATGTCATCTACATCGCCTCCACCTCCAGAAACATAGGCTTGGCATCCACCTGCAATGAAGTGTCGATCAGGGAATGAAACTGTAGTCACTCTGACAATATTTGGAACACTATCTGCGCCTGTTATAGATGACACAAGCGAGGCACGATTAGTTACGCCCCCTGATGTATCGAAATAGTAGATTGCGCCTCCACGAACACTTGCAATTATGTCTTCGCCCCAAAGACTTAGGTTCCAAGAACTATTATCCAAGCTAACGTCAGAAGACGTTATAGCTCTAGCTGTACCCCAAGTGCTTTCGCCCCAAGAGCCAGATCCCCATCCAAGTGCAGGATCAGATGATTGTGCGCCAAGTCCAGCCGCAAAGCCAATTAAATACTTAATAACAAGAGTTAATCCACCTCCAGCAGACACCGTAGATGTTGCCGCAGATGGCACAATAATACTATAAGTGTTAGCTGTTAGGACGTTAATTTGATATCCATAGTAATCATTAAGATTGTCTGCTGAAACTCCACCTGTAGCCGCCGCACCAGAAATAACTACCCAGTCTCCACTAATTGCGCCGTGAGCCGTGTCAGTTATAGTTACAGTTGTGCTATCGTCAGCCGTGGCAATCGGATTGATTAAAATTTGTGTCACAACTGCGCCGCTGTCATGTGCCGCCGCTGTAGTGCTGTTTGTACCGCGAGTACATCCTGTCAACGTTTTAGTGCTAATACCAGTATATGTAATTATCTCAGAGCCAATTTTAATTACGCCTGCCGTTTTAAAGCCAGTCACACTAACTAGATCAATAGCAGTCTCGCTATTGTCTAATGCTTCTGTAGTTGTAGTGGCCTCGTTACTTCTATCGCGCAGTGGCGTCACATCGTAAAGCGCACCATTTTCTACAATTAACAAGTGGTTGTGCGTGCCAATTATTAGCCTATCTTCGCCATCTGTAGTAGATCGCCAATAGACCATCCGCCTAGCTATGCCCTCAAGATTTGTCTCTGTTGACGTAATAGATCCAGCAGGATCTAGAGCTTTTATTATATCTCTTTCCCAGCCACCTAACTTTTCTGGGTATCCGTTTTTAAAACGCACAAGATCGCTATCGACCCAAAATGGCCCATTTTTGCCAGCCGCATACTCCGTAATATCTTTAACAACACCGGGGTTATATTTTAGTAGCTGTAGAGGCATGTCTATTTCCTAAAACATTTTTTGTTAATATAGCATTTTTTTAATTATCAAGCCAACCAATTTATAACATTTTCAACGCTTGCTCTAAAGTTTCCTTGTTGCGCCTAGTCCAACCACGTCCAAATGTTTTAAACGTATCTAAACTTTCGTAAAATCCCTGACGTACATCATAGACATACTCAATAATAAATTTAGGGTCTTTCTCCATGACCAATGCAAGTGTAGCGGGGCCAATGGCTCCGTCTTGCGTAGCGCCCACTGCTCGTTGCACAGCTTTTGC
>ENA-ORXF01002844-ORXF01002844.1-marine-metagenome-genome-assembly--contig:-NODE-2844-length-10095-cov-3.627071_pt1 | contig 10095 bp, 12 predicted proteins | sample MGYA00237864_ERZ511476 | MGnify/ENA primary metagenome ERZ511476 (study PRJEB26306, sample SAMN06343908) | marine metagenome | isolation source: coastal waters | place: Atlantic Ocean: West Antarctic... | reverse complement strand
CTCTTTCCCTACACGACGCTCTTCCGATCTAGAATAGTTGATCCATCGCTGTCATGTTCCATGGTTCGTGTATGTGTGCTGTAGGGACATTACTGAGTTCTGGTATCCACTTTTTAATAAAGACTCCATTTGGGTCGTGCTCTTTTGAGTTTTTAACTGGATTGTACAAGCGCACCGTATTGATTCCGGTTGTGCCTGCCTGCATTTGAAACTGTGGGTAATGAATGCCGGGTTCGTAATCTAAAAATTGCTTGGCTAGGTAATAACTTCCATCACGCCAGTCTTGGTCTAAGTTAAACGTTAAAAAGGAAACCACCATAGCTCGCATTCTAAAGTTAATCCAGCCGGTTTTTTCAACTGCTCGCATACAAGCATCTATTAATGGATAGCCTGTTGTACCGGTTTTCCAAGCACTAAGGTAAGTTTCGTTTTTTTGATGCGTTAAGAGCTCGTAGCCCCTGTTGATGCACTTAGTTTCGTAGCTACATTCTACTTCAAATTTTTGAATGAAATGACAATGCCAGTGAAGCCGAGTTAGCATATCTGAAAAGGCTCTGCTATTATTTGTTCCGTTTGGGTGTGTGCCAATAAATTGAAAGACTTGCTTTATACTAATGTTTCCCCAGGCTAAATATGGAGACATTCTGCTACATGATATTCTGCTTTCTGTAGGTTTTGAAATGTGTCTATGATAATTAAAGCCTCTTTGTTGGGCAAAAGATTTTAAATAATGCCATGCATTTTCTTCTCCAGCAGGTTGAAATACTTTCGCATATTTTTTTAATTCCATTTCTAATTTCTGTGGTATTGGAAATGGATGTTCTATTGTTTTTTCTAAAGAGTTCGAATAGTTATTTTTAATGATTGGTGTATGCATTTTTGCATGCCATTTTTTGTTCCAAGAGGTTCTGTTTTTAATGCCTCGTAAAATTCCGTCTTTTTGAAACTCCTGCCAGTTAATTGTATTTTGTTTGCAAAAAGTATTTATTTTTTTGTCCCGAAGCCAACTAGCGTGTGTTCCACTTTCACGGTAGCTATAAATAGTACTTATTTCAAAATGTACTTTTAGATATTCAAAAACTTCGAGGGCGTTACCATAAAAAGTAGTTACTTCTCTGTTAAATGAAACTAGGATTTTATTTAGAGCTTTAATTGAGTAGTACACAAACTGCAAATGCCTTATGCTGGTGTCCGGCTGCTTCAATAGCTGAGGCTCAAACAGATAGATAATACAATAAGGTAAACCATCCAACTCAGCTTTTGCTATAGGTTCATGATCTTGAGAACGAATGTCTCGTTTTAACCAAACAATATTTATAGGTTGCTTTTTCAATAGTTTAGTTGCTTTTTGCATTTTTTCCAAAAGGCAAAAAAGGATGGGTAGTATCCTTGTACATCAAACATCCAATCCCTTGGTTGTTCAGTGCCTATGTAGTGTTTGTTTAGTGGGTGCTCTTTATATAGAATATCCTTTAATTGGTAAGTCTTTATAAGGTCCTTAAACTCTCCAACGTAAACCTGAATATTTGGAATGTTTTTTTGGGCAAGGTCAAGCATAAAATTTACGCTATTTTGAGAAATTGGGTATTGCTTAAAGTGTGTTGGCTCAAGAATTAAAATTTTGTTTGCCGAAAGCTCTTTATTCCAATTTGGGTCTAAATTGTAAAAATTATAAAGTAGCGTAGGGGTTGCTTTATTAATGCTTAAATCTTTGTTTTTGGGTAGAGGGGTTTTTAATTCTAAGGTTACTGTTTCTACTAATACCTCAGGGATTTCCATATTGGCAAAGTCCTCATAAGGAATATCTAAGAAGGTGTCTTTTTGATGGGTGAAGCAGTATTTGTTAATATTTTCTTGATTGGCTACGTACTTTTTGTTTGCATTCGTTCCAGCAACCCACTGCCAACTTAGTGCATTGCTTGCCCAATCTGCATCTAACAAGTGGTAATACATCCATTTTGCAGGAAAATTCCAATGACTCTGTCCCATGTTACAGGCAATTGCTGCCGTGTACATGCGTAAATGATTGTGCATGTAACCAGTTTGATACAATTCTATAACCGATTTGTCCAGTGCTTCAATTCCTGTTTCTCCTTGGCTAATAGCTTTAGAAATGCCTGTATTTGAAATAGGGAACTGTGTGTGTTTTATATCTTTATTTATAGCAGTTCCTTTTGCAATCCATACTTGCTGCCAATAATCTCTCCAAGCTAATTCTTGAATAAATTTTTCTATTTGTACTGGCTTATATCCTTTTTTTAATAATTCATTAAAAACTAACTTAGTAGATATAACTCCTCTAGAAATATAAGGAGATAAATAACTTACAGATCCATTTATATAATTTCGTGATGATCGATACTTAACTGGATCAATATTTCGGATGCGTTCCATAATTTCCGAATAAGCTACTGGGAATTGAGTGAACTGGTCTTTAAATAATTCCATCAACGTTTGCTTATCTTGTTTCCTGATATGGCTCTTTGACGGGTACATTTAAAACGTGATATCTCAGTACTCCTTTTTAATAAATGTTTTTGACTAACTCCGCTATGGACTCTTTTTCGCCAACGTTTAAAGCTAGATTCTTTTAAATTTTCGCGCATTACCTTTATGACTTCTTTTTCTGGTAAGTCAAATTGAATGTCAATAGCTTCAAAGGGAGTGCGATCTTCCCAAGCCATTTCTATAATGCGATCTAGTTCAACAAGTGTAAAATTTTTAGATTTTGACATAGAGTAGAGTTACTATAGATGTTTTGTTTTAGTAGATTGTTAAGTTAATTCGAAACAAAACTATTTAGCTACGATTCAATTAAACTTTGTTTTCCATTTACAAACATACTAAATGCATAATTACTTATATTAAAAGTCACACAAAATAATGGTTCAATATTTAGAGGTGATTCCTTAGAATCTAACAGCATTACAAATTAATATAAAGTATATCTTTTTCAAAAAGCTAAATGTTATGCTCCAAAGCTTATTCTAAGTGCTGAAGAAGTATGGCTTAATTATGTTGAAGTAAATAAAATTTTAAGACACCTTAATTAGTACATTAAACATATAAAATAAAGATTAGATTGGTTCGGTAGCTTTTTTTAATTTCACAAATAATAACAAGGACCCTAGCTATAAAAAAGTATATTAAAGGTTATTAAAACCAAAGAATCTATATTTTTTGAATCTCTACAAAAATCAATGAATATCTTGCCAAGATTTTCTAAATAAGGATGATTTTCATTTGAAGTTTGAAAAAGCTAGAGAACCTGTTACGAATTTAATATTCAATAGGAATTGATAGAGTATTGAGATTTCGAAAATTTGCCATCTTCAATCCCGAAAAATCGATGAACATTTAAAAAAAAATGGATGGTTATTTAAGGGGACTTTTAAGTTCTGTTGATGTTACATTTATAGTGTTGTTTTTATTTCGAAAATCATGCTTTTGTATTGATTCATTCTTACAATATATACACTTTTTTACTCTTGACCTTTAATTTGCTTTAAAGCTAATCATAACAAGCTATACTAGAGTTTTTCATTTTTGTCTATTATGCCCAATAATTTAATTGATCTAATTTGTTAACGCATTGTTAAGTGGTTATTCTGAATAATAATTAGCAAATTTTCTACGTTTTAAATTTGTGATTTTCATAATTCTGGGGGGATAATGAAGATAGCCACCCGTGAGGGTGGCTTTTTTCGTTTACTTATTTCCACGATTCCTTAAGGAGTAGTTCCTTTGGTGATATAAGATAAAAGGATAGCCATACTTTCTTTTAAGTCTAAGGCTTATTGATTTACTTGTACTGTAATCCCAAATTGCTTTCTTAAATTTCTTTATTCTTAACTACTGCATTCTATTTTCTAACATTCAAATGCTCTCGAAGCATATTACCTACATACATAAGGGCTAAAACGAGCAACATAATTGCCATTCCTGGAGCCATAGCCAAATAAGCTTTATCTAAAATAATATATGAATAGTGGTTTTTTATCATAGCTCCCCAGGAAGGCATAGGGGCTTGTGCACCAATACCCAGAAAACTTAAACCGGCCTCAATTAAAATTGCGGAGGCAAAATTAGCAGCAGAGATAACAATTATTGGACTCATAATATTGGGTAGAATATGTTTGAACATAATTCTAAAATCACCAAATCCCAATACTTTGGCAGCTTGTATATATTCCATCTGTTTAAGACTTAAAACCTGCCCTCTAACTACTCTTGCTACCTCCACCCACATTGTTAGTCCAACAGCAACAAAAACTTGCCAAAAACCTTTTCCTAGAGCTAAGCTAATCGCAATTACCATAAGCAAGGTAGGAATGGACCAAACTACATTTATAAGCCACAGAATGCACTTATCTATCCAAGAACCATAGTAACCTGAAATTAAACCCAAAGTAATACCTATTAGAAGAGATATTAAAACCGAAATAAAGCCAACTGCCAAAGAAATTCTAGTGGCTACAATTAATCGACTTAGTAAATCACGTCCGTATTTATCGGTTCCTAAAAAATATGTTTTGGTAAATATTGGAGTCTTATCTAATGAGAAAATTAGCTTTTTGGTAGCTATTGTTTTTAAATAAACTGTACCGTAATGCTTATAAGAAACTGTCGAGTCTGAAAGAATGAACGAACTAATAGGAATGGATTTATAATTTGGCAATTTTCCACCAATTAATTGTTGAATGAAAGAGTTAGAGTTTGAATTCTCTTTTGAAATATGTAAAAAAGAAACTTTAGTTCCCGGTCTTAAGGTACTTAGTTCAAGATGCATTTCGTTTGCAAATGGACTTTTATCTGGGGCAATAAAATAGGCAAATACAGCACACACTATACTACAGAGTATAATTAATATACCGAATATTCCGGAGATGTTCTTTGAAGCTTTTATCAATTGTTGAAAATGGTTTTTAAATAGAGCCTAAATTTAGGGTTTTGAAAGGGAAATAAAAACCAATCAATTAGTCTTGTTTAAAACTCACATTATCCATTTTTACTTCCATAAAAAGATCGTCAAATCCAATGCAACGCCCTTTTAAAATTAGTGTGTCTCCAATGTTTAAATTCGCTATTGAAAAATTGCTATCGAGCTTACATACAATATTAGGTTTAATTACCAAAAGACCTTCATTAATTGAATTTACAAGCCCATCAAATTCTATAATTTTATTTAGGTATTCTCTATGTGATTCAGTAGAGGTGTTGTTAAATATTGAATACAAGCGAATACTCGACATACTAAAAGAGGCTTTTTCTTCCAAAACATTTCTATGCTCTTGATACATATAATTATAACTAAGGTAGCCAATGATGATGACTATAATTGCTAAAATAAATCCTTTTGTTTTCATAATTATAGCTTATTTAGTTCAAATCAAAATTAAGTAATTCTTATGTTAATGGCTCTGATTTAGGGACATTTATATTAAAATTTGTATAGATTAGCCTACGATTATATTTGAGGAGTCTTTAAATTAGCCTATTTATGAAAAAAGTATTTTTAAGTACATTGCTTTTATTAGCTGTTTGACTTGTCATACTGGAGTCTCGCCTTCGGGGAATTTACTATTGAGTAGTTATAGCGAAGTTAAATTTACTGTTTTGAATGTAAATTTATAGGAAATGATAAACTACCAATCACATTTTTAGTAAATCACTACAGGTCAATAGTTTAATCATTTTGGTGTTGATAAATTTGCTGCTTGGATAGATTTAGGAATGCCAAATAATTAGAAAAATGAAAAAGTTGTTTTTGTTAAGTACTGTTTTAGCTTTGTATAGTTCTTGCTATAACGATAGCGAAGAAGCCTTGTATGGTGATGTTCAATGCGATACAGATGTAATGTCTTATATCGATGATATTGAGCCTATTATAACTGCGAATTGTACTAGTTGTCATTATGGAGTTACTCCTTCAGCTAGTTTAAATCTCGATAGTTTTGATGCTGTAAAATTAAGTGCTTTAAATACGACTAATGACGGATTGGTAAATAGAGTAGAGCGTTTAGAAGGTGAGAGTGGTGCAATGCCCACAAATTATCGCTTAACCCAGTGCCAGATCGACCAAATTAATGCTTGGATAGATCAAGGTGCTTTAAATAATTAATTATGAAAAAGTTACTGATTATTCTAGGCTTGTTGTCTGCAAGTCCTTTATTAGCTCAAAAGTACATGACTCGGAATGCTGAGGTCTATTTTTTTTCTAATAAAGATGCCATTGAAATAGTTGAGGCTACAAATAACCAAGTTGGTGCTGTAATAGATTTGGAGGCTGGAGAAATTGCTTTTCAAATTCAAATGCGTGCTTTTCATTTTGATATAGCTCTAATGGAAGAGCATTTTAACGAAAACTATGTTGAGTCGGAGCTTTACCCAAAAGCAACATTTAGAGGTTCTTTTGTTAAATTGCCAAAAGATCTAAGTGTGCCCCAAACTTTAACTCTTTCTGGAACTATGGATTTTCATGGTATAAAAAAAGAAATGGAAATTAAAGTAATACTTTCTTTAAAGGATGGTCTTTTACTAGGTGATGCAAAATTTGATTTATTATGTTCTGACTTCAATATTAATATTCCTAAAATTGTATCCGATAAACTTGCGAATTCTATTGAAGTAACTGTAAAAGCGAGTTTAACAAAATTATAAGAGGATGAGGTATTTAGTGATTTTTGCTTTTTTATGCAGTAGTTCAATTTTTGCTCAAGATGATCTTTTTTCTCTTTTAGGAGATGATGATAGTATTCAAGAGGTGAGTGCTACTTTTAAAGGAACTCGTGTTATTAATGGGCAATCAATAGAGCTGCCTTCTAAAGGCGAATTACAGTTTGTAATTGAACATCGTTTTGGTACCATTAATAGTGGTGCTTATGAATTGTGGGGATTAGATCAATCGCAAATGCGAATGTCTTTCGATTATGGTCTTTCTAAAAATATTGCAATTGCGATAGCTCGTAATTCATTCCAGAAAACTTATGAAGCATCTGTAAAAGCAAAGTTGTTGAAACAAAAACTTGAAAATGGAAGTTTAATAAGTATTACTTCTTACCATGCTGTTTTTGCAAATTCTATAAAATGGGCACAACCAGAAAGAGAAAATTTGTTCAGTTCACGCTTATCGTATGCACATCAAATAATGATAGCTAGAAAGTTTAATCAGTCTTTTAGTTTGCAGCTTACACCAAGTTATATCCATCGTAACTTAGTAGAAAAAATGAATTTTAATAACGATTATATTGCCTTAGGTTTAGGAGGCCGCTATAAGTTAACAAAACGAGTTTCGTTAAACGCAGAGTATTTTTATCAATTAGATAGACCACACGAAAACTTTACAAACTCTCTTTCTTTAGGATTTGATATTGAAACTGGCGGTCATGTATTTCAATTGCATATTACTAATTCTCAAGGAATGTTTGAAAGAGCTTTTATAGGCGAAACTACTGGCAAGTGGTCTGAAGGAGATTTATATTTTGGCTTTAATATCTCAAGGATTTTTAGCTTAAATTAAAGCTTAACTTCTACTAAACTAATCTTTTCTCCGAAAAAATAATGAGCACTTTGTTCGAATGAATCCGTGTAATCGGAAACAAAAAATTGATGTGCAATTTTATTTTTCGAATTTGCTGAAATATTATACTCAATCAATGTTTTTTTAACAAACTGAGATACAATTTTTGCTGAGTTTATAATCTGAACTTTTACCCCAAAATAATTAAGTATTTCTTCTTCTATAAGAGGATAATGTGTGCATCCTAGAATTAAATGATCTATATTATTTAGGGCTTCATTTTCTAAGTAATTCGCAATAATGGTAGCTGATATTTTGTGTTTGTAGAACCCCTCTTCAATCATCGGAACTAATAGGGGAGTAGCCAAAGAAGAGACTTTAACTAATGGGTTTTTAGTCTTTATTTTTAGAGCGTAAACATCAGAAGCAATTGTGTTTTTAGTACCAATAATTCCTACTGTTTTACGTGTAAAATTACTGGAGAAACTTACTACAGGATCAATAACATTTATAGGAATTGCTATGTCTTTACAACATTCCTGAACTTCTTTAAATGCTAAAGCCGATGCAGTATTACAGGCAATCACAATCATTTTACATTTGTGTTCGAGCAGGAAAGTAGTAATGTTTTTACTGTAAGTTTTTATGGACTCTGCCGACTTATCTCCATAGGGAAGGTGTTGAGTGTCTCCAAAATAGACTATTCGTTCGTTTGGCATCAATTTAGTTATTTGATGTCCAACGGTAAGTCCTCCTATTCCAGAGTCAAAAATGCCTATGGGATTTGTGTTTTTCATGCAAAAAAAACATCCCCGAAGGGATGTTTCAATTAAGTAGTTATTATTATTGAATACCTAATTTAGCTTTCACTAAAGGCATAATGTCGTGAGATTCTTTACCAAATACAATTGAACCTAAGCTGATGTCGAAAATATAAGTATAATCATTTTCTGCAGCGACTTCGTTAATTGCATTTTGAGCTTTCTCAAGTAATGGAGCTAAAACTTCATTTCTTTTTTGTTGAATACTCTCTTGACTAGATTGTTGAAATTGTTGAATACGCATTTCAAGATCTTGAATTTCCTTGATTTTAGCTTCCTTAACGATTTCAGTCATTAAAGCTTCGTTTGTTTGATATTCTCCAGCTTTTGTTTGGTATTCACCATACATAGCTTGTACTTGAGCTTCTAATAACTGATTGTACTCTTGAATTGCTTTATCCGCATCTGCAGTTTCTGGCATTACCATAAGGAGTTGTTCCGAGTGGATATGTCCGAATTTATCTTGTGCAGAGAGAGCACTAGAAAGACAAGTAAATAAGACCAATGCAATAGCTGTAATTTTTTTCATTTTTCGTTTGTTGAGATTAATAGTCGTAACCAAGTTTATCCAATATTTTTTCACTTTTATCAAGGTTTTCATCAGCATAAAGCATCAATAAATCGCTGGATTTATCGAATATTACACCATATCTACCTTCTGTAGCAAATTCTTGAATAGCATTGTAAATTTGATTTTGTATAGGTCTAATGAGTTCTTCTTGCTTTTTAAACAAGTCACCTTCGGTACCAAAACGCTGCTGTTGTAATTCTTTTGCGTCCTTTTCTTTCTGTATAATTTCGTCTTCTCTAGTCTGACGCATTTTATCTGTTAGTAGTACTTTATCTGTTTGATAAGCACGATATAACTGATCTATTTCTTGGTAAGATTTTTCGATGTCTTCTTGCCAGTCGTAAGAAAGGTCATCGAGTTGTTGTTGTGCTTGTTTGTATTCTGGAATATTTTCCAGAATAAATTGCGAATCCACATAAGCGAACTTCTGAGCCCAAGTCGAACCGGTAATCATAAGAAAACTGAGTACTAATAATATCCTTTTCATACTGCGAATTTATTAAAATTAAAATTGTTGTCCTATGGAGAAATGTGTTTGCCAACCACTTTTTTCTGTAGAGCCTTCTAATGGATCGTAACCATGTCCAAAATCAACTCCTAATAAGCCAAACATCGGCATAAAAATACGAATTCCAACACCTAAAGATCTTTTTACTTCGAATGGATTAAAGTCTTGGAATGAGCCCCATGCATTTCCTGCTTCAGCGTATGCGGTAGCATAAATAGTAGAACTTGGATTAAGTGATAATGGATACCGCATTTCTAAGTAGTATTTACTGTAAATACTTCCACCATTAGTAAGGTGTTGGGAAACAGTTTGATTTGCATAACCTCTCAGTCCAACTACTTCTCTACCGTCCATTGCAAAACCCGAAAGTCCATCTCCACCAACATAGAATCTTTCAAAAGGTGGTAAACCTACTTCATCGTTATAACTGTTTAAGAAACCAAATTCACTATGAGCTTTTACCACTAAGTTGGCAAATGGATTGGTGTACCAAGTACTGCTAATTTTAACTTTGAAATACTCCAACCATTCATACTTTTCTTCCAAATCCATGGTGCTATAATCCTTGTTGTTAAACAGAGAGTAAGGTGGTGTAAAGTGTCCGGTAAGTGTAAATTGAGAACCTGCTTTAGGGAAAATAGGATCGAAAACTGAACTTCTAGAGATTACAGATCTA
>ENA-ORXF01002843-ORXF01002843.1-marine-metagenome-genome-assembly--contig:-NODE-2843-length-10098-cov-3.399761_pt1 | contig 10098 bp, 7 predicted proteins | sample MGYA00237864_ERZ511476 | MGnify/ENA primary metagenome ERZ511476 (study PRJEB26306, sample SAMN06343908) | marine metagenome | isolation source: coastal waters | place: Atlantic Ocean: West Antarctic... | reverse complement strand
CAATGATATCAACATCAATTTTCTTTATATCTTTTCTATACCTAGATTACAATTTTGAAAATTTTGTCTCCGATGATGGAATGTATATTCCAACAAGTGTCATGTTTTTGGCATATTGGATAATTTTAGAATATAAAACAGGTCAAACTATTGGAAAAAAAATGTTTAACCTAAAAATTGTGAATAATTTAGGTGAAAGACCAAGTTTGATAGGGGTTATTATCAGTAGTTTTGGAAAATCATTCATACTTCCAATAGACACAATTTTAGGATGGATAATTACAAATGAAAAAAGGCAAAGAATATGCAACAAATTAGGGAATACATTAATTATAAAAATTAAAGATTCAGAAGATAATTCAGATTTTAAATATATGAAAGATTAATGAATTAATTTTCAAATCAACAGTGCATAGCTAACGCTATGTGTGATTTAAAATGAAATCATCGTACAAGTCGTGTATATGTGGTTTACTTGATGAATGAAAATGATTCATCGCGCATAGTCTCTATGTAAGTGGCTGAACCGTTATGTTGGTCTATTAGTAAAGGCTGGCTCACGACTCGCCGAAGCTTGTCATTTACACCACCTTCCTATCAACGCAGTATTGGACTGCCGACCTTCATCTTACGAAAGAATAACTTGTCTCGGGATAGGATTCGTGCTTAGATGCTTTCAGCACTTAGCCTAAACGGCTTAGCTGCCCGGCCTGCCTTATCAGACAACCGGTAAACCAGTGGCCACCCTGCTCTGTTCCTCTCGTACTAGGAGCAAGTTCCCCTCAGTTATTCACGCTTCCATCAGGCAGAGACCGACCTGTCTCACGACGGTCTAAACCCAGCTCATGTTCCCTTTTAATAGGCGAGCAGCCTCACCCTTGGCCCCTGCTGCAGGACCAGGATAGGAAAAGCCGACATCGAGGTACCAAACCGCGGGGTCGATAGGAGCTCTCGCCCGCGACGAGCCTGTTATCCCTGGGGTAATTTTTCTGTCACCTCCGGGCCCCAATAGTGGGCACACGAAGGATCGCTAAGCCAGACTTTCGTCTATGAATTCCGTGCGTTTGGAAATCCATTCAGTCGAGTTTTTGGCTTTGCCCTCTTCAACGGATTTCTGCCCCGTTTGAACTCAACTTTGGGCCCCTTTGATATCTTTTCAAAGGGGTGCCGCCCCAGCCGAACTGCCTACCTGCACGTGTCTCCGGTCTTCACTGGATAAGTGGTACTGCAAAAAGAGTCTGGTGTTACATCGTTGCTTCATTAACATCCCGGGGAATGTTAAGCATAGCTCCCAGATACACTGTGCAATTCTTACTATACCACAAGCACAAGCTGCAGTAAAACTCCACGGGGTCTTCTCTCCCCGATGGAAGTTGATGGACTGTTCGTCCACCTTATGTGGCTTCACCGGGTTGTAGGCGGGGACAGTGGGGCTCTCGTTGTTCCATTCATGCGCGTCGGAACTTACCCGACAAGGCATTTGGCTACCTTAAGAGAGTCAGAGTTACTCCCGGCGTTAACCGGCCCTTAGCTCGGTTGAACCCAAGTTTTAGGTACCGGCACCGGCCAGGATTCAGCGACTATACAAATCCTTTCGGACTAGCAGTCGCCTGTGTTTTTATTAAACAGTCGGAACCCCCTTGTTATTGCAACCTGCGGACCCCATTCCTCATGAAGCCCGCAGGCATCCCTTATACCTAAGCTACAGGACTAATTTGCCGAATTCCCTCGCCATACGGTATACCCGTAGCACCTTAGCTTTCTAAGCCAGCGCACCTGTGTCGGTTCTGGGTACGAACTTGTTACTTTCTAACTACACAATCTTTCATGGTCTCCTGGAATCAAGAAAACTTCGCTAACGCGAAGCCACTAACACCTCGGAAAGGTTCTCGTCATTACGACACTCCCCAATCCTCGAATGCTTGGATACAACGATAGTTGTACACTCCTTATCCGGAAGCGAATCATATAGCTCAAACGATTGTTACAAGGTATCAGAATATTAACTGATTTCCCATTCGATGTACTCTGTTGAGGCACATCTTAGGATCGACTACCTCCAGGCTGATAACGCATTGCCTGGAAACCCTTGCGCTTGCGGTGGTATTGTTTCTCACAATACTATGCTGTTACTGCCGCCAAGATCTGCAATAGAAATCGGTCCACAGGACGTCATCGCCCTGCTTCGACCCAATCACTACGCCAACCTACCACGAATTATCTAATGATAATTATCTAAAGTATCGGTATTTTGCTTTAGCCCCGTCCGTTTTTGAGGCATCCCCCCTCGGCAGGTAAGTTGTTACACATTTTTTAAAGGATAGCTGCTTCTGAGCTTACCTCCCTGCTGTCTTGGCGAGAACACGCTCTTTCGCTTGACACTTAGCAAAAATTTGGGGACCTTAACTTCAGTCTGGGTTAAACCCCTTTCGGCCATGAGCCTTACGCCACATGAGCCCGTGTGCCTGCTTCTACGATGCGTATCCGTTCGGAGTTTGAATGGAGGGTGAGGGATTTCTCCCCCGCGCCCTTCTATCAGTGCTCTACCGGAAACGCTATCTCCACAAACCACGCCCTGCGAGACGCTTCGGTTGGAACTAGCGAGCGCCAGTCTAGATTGGTTTTTGACCCCTATTCCCAAGTCACAACAACGATTTGCACGTCAGAACGTCTTAAGACCTCCAGGGGGCTTTCGCCCCCCTTCATCTAGCTCAGGAATAGATCGACTGGCTTCTAGCCTAGCCGCCATGACTCTACGCACTTTCACACGCCTCTCCTGACTTCTTACGAAGCTGCGAGAGCTCGGTTTCCCTTCGCCTGCACCTTTGCAGGTTTAAGCTTGCCATGACGGTTAGCTCCTTGGCCCGTGTTTCGAGACGGAACGCGCAACACTGATGATTTGAACATCAAATCTTCAACTCTATTGCTAGAATCTCTAATCTGAAAAAATCACCTTTCATGCCACGCACGTCTGTAAGTAATAGGTTTCATGCACTTTTCGCCCCCCTTCCGGGGTACTTTTCAGCTTTCCCTCACGGTACTAGTCCACTATCGGTCTTGAGAAATATTTAGCCTCGGATGCTACTTTCACCCATATTCATTGCCCACTACCAAGGACAACTACTCGGGTATGAATAGGACTCTCCACACTTCGCTTACGGGGGTATCACCCTCTATTCCAGAACTTTCCAGATCATTTCAGCTGTGCTTTAAGATTCCATATTATCATACCAAAACACCACATCTCCCGAAGGATTCAGTTTGGGCTCTTTCCTTTTCGATCGCCTCTACTTGGGAAATCTCTATTGATTTCTTTTCCTCGTGGTACTAAGATGCTTCAATTCCCACGGTTCGACTTCCAATACTAATGTACTGGAATACACAAATGTGTAAGATTCTCATTCGGACATCTCGGGATCATAGGATGCGTGCGCCTACCCCGAGCTTATCGCAGCTTGCCACGTCCTTCATCTCTTCTCAAGCCTAGCAATCCACCTATTACCGTCTGTATAACGGTGTATTCAGCCACATATTACACGACTATGCACGACGATCATTGCAAGTCGCCGGTAAGCGACCCACTACATCCTTCATACATCACTTTCGTGATGCATTGCATCGATGATTTCAATGTGAACATTATGTACACCCGTACACTTTCCATGTCTAAGGAGGTGATCCGACCGCAGGTTCCCCTACGGTCACCTTGTTACGACTTTTCCCTTGTCACGAACCTCAAGTTCGATAACGCCAATTAGACGTCACCTCGCTAAAAGCTCACTTCAATGAAACGACGGGCGGTGTGTGCAAGGAGCAGGGACGTATTCACCGCGCGATAATGACACGCAGTTACTAGGGATTCCATATTCGTGAGGGCGAGTTGCAGCCCTCAGTCATAACTGTGGTAGCGTTTGTGGATTACCTCATCCTTTCGGATTCGAAACCAATTGTCGCTACCATTGCAGCCCGCGTGTGGCCCCAGAGTTTCGGGGCATACTGACCTGCCGTGGCCCCTTCCTTCCTCCGCATTAACTGCGGCGGTCCCGCTAATTCGCCCCACTACTCCTGAGAGTAATGGTGGCAACTAGAGGCAGGGATCTCGCTCGTTACCTGACTTAACAGGACATCTCACGGCACGAGCTGGCGACGGCCATGCACCACCTCTCAGCTTGTCTGGTAAAGTCTTCAGCTTGACCTTCATTCTGCTGTCTCTCCGGGTAAGATTTCTGGCGTTGACTCCAATTGAACCGCAGGCTTCACCCCTTGTGGTGCTCCCCCGCCAATTCCTTTAAGTTTCATACTTGCGTACGTACTTCCCAGGCGGCAAACTTAACGGCTTCCCTGCAGCACTGCATTGGCCACAAGCCAATGCATCACTGAGTTTGCATAGTTTACAGCTGGGACTACCCGGGTATCTAATCCGGTTTGCTCCCCCAGCTTTCATCCCTCACCGTCGGACGTGTTCTGGTAGACCGCCTTCGCCACAGGTGGTCATCGATAGATCAAAGCATTTTACCACTTCCTACCGAGTACCGTCTACCTCTCCCACTCCCTAGCTTTGCAGTATTCCCGGCAGCCTGTACGTTAAGCGTACAGATTTAACCGAAAACTTACAGAGCCGGCTACGGATGCTTTAGGCCCAATAATCATCCTGACCACTTGAGGTGCTGGTTTTACCGCGGCGGCTGACACCAGAACTTGCCCACCCCTTATTCGTTAGTGTTTCTAGGACTAACAAAAGATTCGTTTAGCACAAATCACTCGGATTAACCTTGTCGTGCTTTCGCACATTGCAAAGTTTTCTCGCCTGCTGCGCCCCATAGGGCCTGGGTCCGTGTCTCAGTACCCATCTCCGGGCTACTCCTCTCAGAGCCCGTACCTGTAATAGTCTTGGTGGGCCATTACCTCACCAACAAACTGATAGGCCGCAGTCCCATCCTATGGCGATAAATCATTTGGAACACAAACCATTCCAGGTATAGTGTTCTATCGGGCATTATTCTCAGTTTCCCGAGGTTATTCCCGTCCATAGGTTAGGTTGACTACGCGTTACTGAGCCGTATGCCTTGTATTGCTACAATGACTCGCATGGCTTAGTATCAATCCGATAGCAGTCAGGTCCGGCAGGATCAACCGGATTCTGAATAATTTTCTTTTTGGTCTTGATTATTGAAGTACAATTGTACTTGTATATTTGGAATTGACGGATGCACATAATGTTCACATCTCAGAAATGATTTCTCAATCAAATCCTCATTCTTGTATGCGTAAATGGAGGCCCATGAATCACAAAGTGGCATATTGCCATACTTCATCACGAGCGCCGCCTATTGCTTTACGTATGCAGAATCCGATGATTGAAGAATCCATATAAACCATACGAGGAAGTATGCCTGATCGACCCAAAAATTGTAAAAATTAGAAGGAATTTTGATTAAAAAGACCTCAAACTAGAACGATCCAAAATAATACTAGTCAAAGATCGAATGTTGATTAAAATCATAGTAAGTTTTGGACAGATCAACATTGGATCATATAGAAAATTATAAACAAAAAACACCTGGATCGGCAAAAATATTTTCAAAATCATTAAAATTTCATGTTAATGGTGTTTCACATAACATAAGATTTTACGATCCATATCCATTTGTAGTTAAATCATCTTTAGGAAAAAATTTACAAGATGTTGATGATAACAAGTATACAGATTATTGGATGGGTCATTGGTCGTTGATACTAGGACACGGTCAAAAAAATGTTAAAGATGCAATTAAAAAACAAATTGAAAAAAGTTGGATGTACGGAACAGTAAATGAACAGACAATAAAATTATCAGAATTAATTTCAAAAGCAGTTCCAGTTGCAGAAAAAATTAGATACGTAACATCAGGTACAGAAGCTACAATGTATGCAGTTAGATTAGCACGTTCAGTTACAGGGAAGAAAATAATTGCAAAGATAGACGGGGGATGGCACGGATACACATCAGATTTACTAAAAAGTGTAAACTGGCCATTTAAAGAATCAGAAAGTAGTGGAACAGTAAATGATGAAAAAATTGTTTCAATACCATATAATAATTTAGAAGATTCATTAAAAATATTAAAAAAACATTCAAAAAATCTTGCAGGAGTTATCATTGAACCAGTTTTAGGTGGAGGTGGATGCATACCAGCAACAAAAGAATATCTAAAAGGTATTCAAGAATTTGTTCATAAAAATAAATCATTATTTATTTTAGATGAAATAGTTACAGGTTTTAGATTTAGATACGGATGTTTGTATCCAACTATGAAATTAGATCCAGACATTGTAACCTTAGGAAAAATAACGGGGGGAGGTATGGCAATTGGCGTCATATGCGGTAAAAAAGAAATTATGGAGCATGCAGATACAACAGGTAAGAAGAAATCTGAAAGAGCATATATTGGCGGAGGCACGTTTTCAGCAAATCCAACATCTATGACATCAGGATATGCCACACTAAATTATTTAAAAACAAACAAATCAACATATTCAAAAATTAACGCAATAGGAGATTATGCAAGAAAAGAACTTGAAAAAGTATTTGATGGTAAAGTGATTGTGACAGGTAAGGGCTCATTATTTATGACTCATTTTATAAAAAATGGCATTACACAGATAACAAATTCAACAGATGTTGCTAAATGTGATTCAGAAATGTTGCAGAAATATCATTTTAAAATGATTTCCAAAGATGGAATATTTTTCCTGCCAGGTAAACTAGGAGCAATATCCATTAGTCATTCCAAAGAAGATATTAAAAAAATGATTTTAGCTTCAGAAAATTTCTAAAAATAGAATAATTATAAATCAGTTTTATTTTTCCAAGAAATTAATTGATTAAAAACATCTAAACAAATGTAAAATCTATAGCGTGTATGGATAAGGAAACTTGTGATAGATGTGGACACGATATGGAAAAAATGACTACTTGTCATTTGATATGTCCAAACTGTGGGGCAAATTATGATTGTTCAGATAAAGGAAGTGTATGGTAATTGTTAAAATATTCATCTCAATGAAACTGGATCAAGTAATTTAATCCAATTAATGTAACAATTAATGATGTATCTTACACCTTTGGCAATGTATTTGTAGATAGAAACATTTGAGAATTTTAGTCATGTCTGAAATAGAAATATTACTAAACAAAGCACAAACCTCATTAAATTTAGGTAATCCAAAAGAAGCATTATCATTTTATCAAAAAATTCTTGAACAGAATCCGAAACATCTAACAGCATTACTAAAAAAAGGTAATATCTTTGGTAAATTTGGAAGATTTAATGACGCAATCATTTGTTATGATGATGTTATTTTACAAGAAAAAGAAAATGTCTTGGCATTACTAAACAAAGGACTATGCTATCATAAAATTGGGCAGTATGATATGGCCATAGAGTGTTTTGATATTGTTTTAAAAGTAAAATCACAAAACAAGACTGCACTATACAACAAAGCATCATCCATTATCAAATCAGGTAAACTAGAAGAGGGACTAGCAGCATTATCTCAATTAATTAAATTGGATTCTTCGTATAAACAACAAGCAAAATGCGATATTGATTTTGTGGACATCAAACTTTTAAATGAATTCAAAGAAGTAACTAGCTGAATAATTGTTTTATTTTTAATATCGACGTAAAGTCCGTCATATCCATAGATTGAACTGTGTATGTTTCTAATTTAATATCTTGAAAATAATCCACAGACATATTATTTACTCTTAACATACCATTCATGATTTGTTTTAGCAACAGTATTCTATTTTGTTTCTGGAATGAATCCTTTTGGTAAAGCAGTTCCATAAACCCATTTTGGATCAGCAATTTTTGCTTGCATGTATTCTACATACAAATCTTTAGCTTCTGGAGAATTCCAGATAGGTATCGCTTTAGTTTTTGATTTTTTAGCTTTTGTTACTTTTTTTGGTTTCTCATCTTTTACTTCTGAATCGGTCATAATGTATTCTTATGAAGTTCATATTTAATTCGGAGGATGATTTTAAATGTACATTACAAAAACTCGTTTTAAATTGTAAGAAGAAAGAACATAAAATTGACGTGCAGAGATGATTGTTTGTGCTTAAATGTAAATTTTGTAATGTAAATTATCCGTATGACGTAGTATGTTATCAGGGATTAGAAGATGTAATTCTAACAATCAGTAAGAATTGATATCTCTTTCACTGATATCTGAATCTGATGGTGAACATCTTGATAGGGTTTATTTTTTTAGAATTTATTTCTAATTCCAATAATCAATACAGGTTTCAATATGAAATTCAAAGATAGAGAATATTTAGGAAATTAGTGGACTTTGTACATCAAGAGATTCAATAGATAAATCAACAGATTACAAGTTATTTTTAAGAAAATTCTTCAAGTTTTTATAAAATAACAAGTACAGTAATTCATGGAAAAGAAAAAAGAAAAAGAGGCATATGCAACTGAAGATCCAACAGATACTTCTGCAAAAAAACAGGAAGACATGGCAAAAGAGGCAATTAAAAAATTCAAATCATCGAATTAAACTAAACTTTCATTAGCAATGTGATTTTGATAAAAATATGGGGTTATTTGGTTCAAAAAAAAATCCAGAAGACATGAAATATGATGCAATGGCAATGATGGAGAAAAATCAACCAAAAGCAGCAATATCATTATTTAATAAAATTCTAAAACAAAATCCAGTAGACACAGATGTATTGTTTAACAAAGGATTGGCATTAAATAAAATAAGAAAATACAGTGATGCAATTACATGTTTTGATAAAATATTAGAAATTAATCCAAAAGATGCTCAAGCATTGAATAACAAAGGCATTGCGATGGCAGAAAATGGAAATATTCAATCAGCATCAGAATGCTATGATATGGCAATTGAGGCAAACCCAAAATATGCACCATCATATTTTAACAAAGGAGTGTTACTGGACAAACTTCAAGAGCATGAAGAGGCACTAATTGCATTAGAAAAAGCAATTTCTGTAGATTCAAGAAAACCAAATGCAATGGTCTACAAAGGGATTGTTTTAGGGAAAATGAAAAGGCATGAAGAGGCACTAAATTGTTTTCAAAATATTTGCAAAAAATATCCAAACAACCAGGATGCATTTTTTCAAAAAGGAGTGCAGTTAGCAGAATTAGGGAGGCATGAAAAGGCATTAGAGGTGTTTGATGAAATTCTAAAAAAATACAAAGATAATCTAAATGTAATTTATGCAAAATCTAGAAGTAAGGCAGCGTTAGAAAAATATCCAGAGGCACTGGAGTTACTAAAACAAGCAATTTCAAGAAATCCAAAGATAATTCGCACATGGGCAAAAGAAGAACCAATATTTACAAAACTACACAGTAATGATAAATTCAGAGCATTGGTAAAGTTATAAAATTTTATTACGCACAGCATCTATTCTAATTATAGCAATTTTCTTTTTTGGTCCAATCAATCTTGCCTCATAAATCGGAACATATACCTCGCTAATTTCACGCAATACAAATTCTTCTTCAAGTTTTCTCACATCATCTTCTAAAGGTTTTTTTAAAAAGGATTGAAGTTTTTCAATTGCATCATCATAAGTTAATTCAGTTTTTTTTACATTTGCTAAATTTTTTTCTAATATTTGGTTTGGGTAATTTTCAGTTGTTTTTGAATTTAATTTAAAAGGAAATTTAATTTCTCTTCCATGGTGATCAAATGCTAATTCATTCTCATTTTCAACAAATACATGTTCTTCCAATTTTAAATTGATTTTATTTTTACCGCGTTTTCCAACAAGTGTTTTCTTAAAATTAGACTTGGTTTGAACTGGAAAAATACCATCACCTAAAACAATCTCAGATACGTTAGAGTCAACAGAAATGGAATGAGTTGCTGCTCTAAAATAATTTGCCACATACTTGCCAGATATATTCAAGATGCATTCATAATGTAATTTCATAGAATGAATGTGAATATCACTATTTTTTGGACGTGAAAGTAGAGATTTAAACAAAGAGGATTTCTTATCATCAACAATTTCTAATACTTCGTTTTCATCAATTTTTTTTCGTAAGACTATTATTTTGGGAT
>ENA-ORXF01002842-ORXF01002842.1-marine-metagenome-genome-assembly--contig:-NODE-2842-length-10099-cov-17.048593_pt1 | contig 10099 bp, 12 predicted proteins | sample MGYA00237864_ERZ511476 | MGnify/ENA primary metagenome ERZ511476 (study PRJEB26306, sample SAMN06343908) | marine metagenome | isolation source: coastal waters | place: Atlantic Ocean: West Antarctic... | reverse complement strand
GTTGCGTCTTCAATAGTGAATTGTTTTGTTAATTCTTGAAATCTATGTTTTGCAACTACAAATGTAATCTCACTCAGATTTTCCAATCCAAATTTAGACATAAGTTCTTTCTCACCAGCATACCCACCACTAGTGTCCTCAACATACATTTCAATTTTTGCAGAGTTCCTAAATTTAGAAAGTGTGTCCTCTCCAAACATGTTGTCTTCTGCAACAAGTGTTCTATCAATATAATGAACATCATGCCCATAAATCTGGATTACTTCAGCAATCAAGTTTTTATAAAGATTTTGTTCAGTTGCGAGAGCAGCAACATTGTTCGTGTGGAATGCTGAATTTACTGCCATGAGACTATCCTATCATACCATTAACAGGCAATTCAAAGTGCAATTGAATCTGATCCTCCAACTTAGTAATTTCATCTAAAGCTTGAGAGAAAATATCTGCACCATTCATTGTAACTCCACCAAGCATTTCTACTCCACTAAACTTAGATAGGTTTGCTCCCCATTGTCTTTTAATAAGAGCTGATGTATATTTTTTAAGATACATGTCGTTGAAAATGTCTGGGAATTGTGTTGGATCAAGCTTTCTATAACATTCAATAATTATATATTCACCTACACTAACAGAATTACTCCAATCCATATCTAGATAAAGTCTCTGTTGATGTTGATTGAAACGAATTGGAATTTCACCTACAAGGATGTGTTCTAAAAAGTCTAGGTGTTGAAGTGTCATCTGATATTCCATAATAGAGGATGACGAAAAATCGTATAGGTCATTCAGTCGGAGCTGATATCTAATATCAAACATATCGCCGCCAGTACTGTCTGTGAAAGGAAATACTTGTACAACGGAAATAACTGCATCTGGTGTAGGAATATACCCTGCACCATCTAACCATGTAGCAGATACAGAATCATCAACGGTATCTGTTGCAGATGAACTAAGATTTGTTTTTGCTCTATCAATTTCATCTTGTGTAATTTGATGTTTAAGGTATACTCTTTCAATTCCATCGTAATGATATTCTGCAAAATACTGAAGAGCTTCATCAATACGGTCATCAATCTGATCTTCTGATACGTTAATATCAATTACACCATGCCCAAGTGACCTAAGACAGTAGAATTTAAATGTTTCTCTTGTTGTTGGGATTGCCATTATGTCACTCCTTTGTCCTATATTTATAAGTATTTAGATGCCACACAATTGGGTCCATACTGTCCATCATCAAACCAATCACTTTTTTTAACAAAACCTACCTTTTCGTAAGCAGGAAGAGCTGATTGTCTTGGAACCGTCCACAACCAAGTTGCTCCACGTTTACTTACAAACTCAGATGTATGAGTTAGAATTTTAAATGAAAGACCTTTTCGTCGATGATTAGGAGAAGTCCAAAGACCTCTAGAACGCCAATAACGATCTTCCTTATAGCTAAATGGATGACTAGATGAAGTTATAAAGCAGCTGTTAACACAAACTAGCTCTTTATTAATTCTAATACCAAAGAACTGTGGGATTGTGTTTTCTGACTTTGGTATCCCCCCCTTCTTTAATACGGTTGTGAATAAATACGGCTCCATCGTTAGTGTCCAATTATTAGTTTGTTTCACTCCACCTTTCTTTTCTGGCCATAAATGTTGTTCCCATACTTCTTTAATATCTTCCCACTCTATCTCTTCAACTTTATACATAATTTTTAAACCCCTTCCACTCATGTGGTTTATTAAATCTATGAGAAAAGTGGACGCATTTTATGTCAGGATGAAACTCATCTCCTAAAAATACATAATCATTACCAGTTATTTTTCTATATTTTCTTGTTAGCTGAACGTTAAACTTCATTATACTCTTACCGTATATAATGTCTTCCCCTGTTACCCAACGAGTAAACCACTCAGGGGGAAGAACTTTTAACTTTAATTTCTCCTTAACAGAATCCTCAACAAAATACTGTTCTCCATTAACAGGCCCGTTTGTTGTTCCATTCAAGATATAATAACTCTGCCAGTGTTTATAATCTTTCATAAATTTATCATAGATATACTGGCAGTCCGTAGGGTAATATTTAAAAAACCCTCCATTGATTTGATATCCTTCTTTATCTGTATCTCTCCACCACCCAGGCATTGCAGCAAATTCACCACGTTCAATAGGAAATTCAAATATTTTCTTGTAGTCATTAATAAGTAACATGTCAATATCAATAACACAAACAGGCTCATCAATGCCCGTATTCATGGCATACATCTTATTCCATTGAAGTACAACTTCTGGATTATATGGTTCTCGAATCCAAACCATCTCGTAGTCCGAAAGTTTTTTCTCTAAGTATGTTTCATATTCGGGCCCATACTTTTCGCCTATTCTAACTGCAAATATCTTCATGGTGCGTAAGGAAAAATCATTTTTGATTTTATCATGTCCATAGGTTGTACTCCAAAGTATTTATTCGGTTTCCAATCAATGCCGTCTTTTTCAAACCAAGGAATGAATGCAGCAACAATGTGAATTCTTGGTTTAGTTCCACCACCAGTATCCCTAACTCTATGTTTTATTCTTGTATTCCACATATAAGCTTTACCCACTTCTAAATGTTTTGTTAGTGTCAAAGAATTGTCATAGTCATCTGTTCCATCAATCTCTAAAATATAAGATGGTTCTGTAACCAGTGGAATATTAAATCTTATCGCACTCCACAAAACTTCATCTATATGCCAAGACTGTTCGTGGCCAGGATAAGCCCACATAACTCTTGATCTTGTTGGTAGTAAATCTACACTATCTAAAAGTTTACCATAATGTTTTTTGACTACTGGATGAACTGTGGAAAATCCATATGTGTCATAATAAGTATCTCTGTCAGTTTCCCAAGGCGGGTTTGGATTATTTATTCGAGAATAAGCCCAGTTTAATTCTGGATGGCCAAGACTTGCGTGTGGACCTTGTAAATGTTCATCACCGTTTGGATTCATACAAATACTAAACCCTTTGTATTTCTTTGACTCTTTGTTATCTCTTTGCCATCCTTTGATACCACCAATCTCATCCACAATTTTTAAGGTTTGTTTATACAACTCATTTGCAGTTGGCAAACCTAATTCTTCCAAGGTAAACTCTAGAAAGTTTACATCTAATTTTTCTTTGTAGTAATCAAAAGCATTATATTTTTCATTTAGTTCTGTAAATTTATCTGTTAACATATTTGTCTTTCGTTGGTCTTGTGCCTCTAAGGTAATAATATTCAGTGTGTTTTTCTAGAGTATCAATTAACTTATCGAAACTCTTCAATAAGTAAGGAAAGTCATAACACACATGGGATGTGTGGTATCCATATATGTTGCTTATATCCATAAACACTTTTTTATTTTTAATTTTTTCAATGAACCATTCTGGCCTAATATCAATTCCACAAATAATATCCCATACTTTATATTCTATATCATATTTTTTGTACATCTTCTCTTGAAGAGTTCTTAGCTCTTCATGTGTTCCAAAAGATTCGGTTCTTTTGTTGAGTGCATCCCTATGGTCTTTGTTTGTAGTGAAACCATTAGTGGCAATAATTTGATCAGAATTTTTAGCATATAATAATATATCGTCCATAGACATATTCATCTCAACTATGTTTTGTTTTATCTCTACATTTTCACTACAGTAATCATAGAATACAATATCACCACCAAAGTCTAATTTCTCTGCGAACACTTCACCAGTGTATCCAGCTGTTGGGGTCATTATCAAATCAAATGATTTGTCTGGCAGCCTTCCCAAAGATTCTGTATTCTCTGCATAAAACACCTCGTACATTCTTGTAAACAAAACTTGAAAATATGGATCACTTTTGTTTATTTCCTCACGCCATCCCATCTTCTTTGAATCAATCAACTCCCAGTTTTTATTTTGCATCTCTCTACGTTCAGCCATATGACCATATGCCCAAGCTTTGTTTCTTCGTTCATTAATTGGAAAATTTGTGATAGTAGGAAGTTTATGGGGGGTCATCCATGAAGGAGTGTAGTCATCATGAAAATTATCTTCTGCTCTTATAAAATTATCCCACTTCCCTCTTATATTTGGTTTACCCAACAACCTCCATTTTTTAAGATTGAGCTCAATATGCTGGTGATGAATGAAAGCTTTCTCATTAGGTTTTGTAATGATGTGACCTCGACAAAATTCGCCCGTCTTTGTCCAGTTATAAAATCTCTGAATTGCAGTTATAGGACAAACCATATCAAACACCATACCAGCTGATACAATCATGGCATGAGTGTATTTGTCACAGGTATCCAATACATCATTCAATTCAGTTAAGTAACAAATTTTTTGATCATGACCAGTTCCAGCTCCAGTAACACCACCAGAAGTTTGCAGTAGTGTTGTCTGTAATTGTTTCTCTGACGCAAAATCCCATTGCAATGTTACATAAGGGGGAGCCTTCTTGTTTGGATACACAATAATAAAAACAAGATGTTCAAATCCTTTTTTGGATTTTATCTTGTCTGTATGTTTTAACCAAAGATTTTTGAAATCGTCAAAGCTTTTCATAGTAAGGTTTCCATTCGGGGAACACATCAGTCAAACAGGTTCCTCTATACTTATCACGCTTTGCAACGTCCTCAATCATTCTATCGTGTAATCTTTGATCAAACGGTGTCTCTGTCAGATAACTTATTAATTTCATAAAAGTTTTACTATGTCGTGGTTTGCTCTCATTATAAATTTTGTCGATATAAAATTCTCTGATGTCTTCAGGCACAGTAGCAATAGTGTAAAGATTATCTCCACCAATAACTAAACTGCCTGTTGCAAAATTATTATAAACCTCTGGTTCAGCACTCCTAAGTTCGTCTACACCATCAGCAACTTCGTGCAAATATCCAACGTTAAGGGAGCTGACACAAGTTGCAAACAGTATTTTAGTTCTGGGTAGTTTTGCAAATCTTTTAACATTTTCCATAATCTTTGGCCACTTGGAAGGAAAACGAATATAATTATTCTTCTCTCCCCAACACTCAACAGAAACATTTATTTGACAATCTTTGAAGTGTTGAACATATTCAAATACATCTCCCAGTTTACCCATCTTAGGAGTTAACGTTGCATTGGTAGTCATAACAAGCCGCATTTGTTTTGATACACCCATATCAATTGCATGATCCATCATTTCATAATTTTGTGGAAGTGCAAGTGTCTCGCCTCCAACAAGTTTCAACTCAATAAGATTTTTCAATACGTCTGTGTATTGATTCATATCATCTTCTTCGTTGACCCAAGTTCTTCCGGCAAGCCAATGACTTGTCATTCCTTTACCTTCAGTTATACCAATCGCCTCATTTTCTTTTGCATAGGTTGACGAATTAAATGGTCCACACATATTACACTTTAGGTTGCAGAAATTATTAGGTGCGTTATACTCCATAGTCAGATAAAATGGTTCACTGTGGTCTGTATCAATATACTCTTCAAGTGCAGCAGTATGTTCTTTGTACTCTCCATGTTCCTCATCAAACTTGTCAGCATACATCAACCTATGACTTTCAGTTTTTGAATGTTTCTCTTGCTCTTTGCAAACCAGACAAAACTTTTCTGTTAGCGGCCCGCCCCCCTCTAAAAATTCCTTACGAAAATCTTTCATTAATTGTGATTGATGAACGTCCATTACAGAAGTCTTACCAGATTCCTTGATTTTACGATTTGGCCAACCCTTCAAAACACAACACGGTTTTGTAACCCTATCATGATTAACAACAGCGTTCATAAATGGTTGAGGACAAAACCACTCTAAGTCTTTTATTTTAGTCATAAATTATTTTCTATCTAGTATGGTTGAAAGCAATGCTTATTCTCTCTTTGCTGCTTTCATTTGGTTCTACTGAATGAAAGCAGTCGGAAGGAAATAACAACAGCCTGTTTGTTTTAGGTTTAAACTTTTTAGGTGGATCATAGAGAGTCGGATTTGATCTCATTACTGTGCCTTGAAAAACAACATCTCCCATATTATCCTCTGGAACAGAAACATAAAAGATGCCACTAACTCCTATTGGCTCTGCTGGTGGAGTTCTGTCATAATGATCATGTGTGGTATTTGCATGGCCATTTCCATTAACATTGATCCACCAGTGAACCATATTTACTGTATTGTCTATTACATGCACATAATGATCAATACATCTCTTGAGAGAATCTGGCATGTCCTCTGGTTCAAGCAATATACTTTGATATCCACCCACGTTAGATTTACTTCGGCCTATCTGTGTGTAGTCTCCAACAATTTGTGACATTGTATCTGTGTAGTCTAGTAGTTTTACTGTGTAGTCTTTAATCATCTTTAATGCATAGTGTTTACTTGAATTTTTTCTTTTACTCTTCTGGGTATCTTAACATCCAATACATGATGTGACCGTCTTTCACGATTGGGGTCTTTAAACCCTATTCCCATAATCAGTTCTACTTTATTTTTTAATCCTAACAACTCTCTAATCTCTGGCTCATGAAAACATGCACAACATCCCGTATCATAACCCATAATAGAAGATATGATATTTAAATACCCAGAAGCAATGCCCATTGCCATGTGTACATCACGCATATACAATTCTTCGTTTTCTGCATCTCTATATGAACCCCCCTTACCAACACCGGCAGATTTATTAGTATATGATTTTGATAGGTCTTCATCTTCAAAAACAAATAATACATTAGCTAATGTTTGAGGATTAGTGCATTCGATACGTTCATTGTTTTCATCTTTGTAACCCAAACCCATTGACAACTCATGAATGTTTTCAATTGTTTCACGATTCTTTATTACATGCACTTTGTAAAATGCAAAATTCTGTTTACTAGGACAATGAGTCACACAATCAAGCATTACTTTGAGGTCTTCATCTGGTATAGACTTAGACAAATCCCAATTTCGTTGAGTATGTTGACTTCGGATAATAGCCTTAGTCAGTTCTTTGTTGTTTAACATTCTAAATCTCCTATTAACATGATTCTTCTAAACTTATTTATATATATTACTATGCTGTGTAAAAATACTAATTCCTAGTTTACTTTTAATTCCTATTTCTCTAAAATCGCTACCACAATGCAATCTACAAGAATCAAACATAATAACATTACCTGGCTTCCATTTATGAGCAGAATTGTAACTCAATCCTTTCAACCAATCATCACTAATATGATTTAAATAATGTTTATTTATCTCTTTATCAAAAGGTTTTTGGGTTGTACCAATAACATTTGAGTACTCATACACACACATACTTCTAGGAAGTTTTAAAAACTGTAAAGTTTCATGATGCCCTTTTGTTTCATGACTGTCCCCGTTAAAAAATTTACTTGGCCCATCCAAATAAAACTGATCAAAGAACATCAAGTAAGGTTCTTCATCTCCTCCCTCTATTCTCAATGGAATAGTAAATGCCTTAAATATTTTAGGCAGTGTGTCTATATTATCGTCCATATGAATTATGTGAGGTTTATCGACATGGAAAAAGAACGCATACCATATCTCAATATCACCAGCATGATCCCCAAAATATATTAAATCTCTAATTCTAGATAGAGCAGGATTATTAAAGTTTTTAATTTTAGATGTTATCGGCCCTGTGTTCTTATGTTCCTTATTATCAGAATTTTCCCAAACATCAATTAACTCTTCAATGTCTTCTTTAGATACACAATTTTCTATAGAGTAAGGTTTATCTGTATGGGATAAGATAAAATCTTTGTCAATCTGTGATCGTTCATTTATCAACATAATTAATCAAGTTCTTTCAATACATCCTTACCAAACTGTTTAACCATAGACCGTTTCATTAACTCAATTCTTTCTTTGTTTGATCCACCGTGGACAATAAAGTGAAAACGATTTTCATCAGAGCTATTTAGTGCTTCATGCGTCACTCCATTGTCAAACCAGAAACCAGTACAGTTCTCGAATGGTAGTTCTTCCTTTGTATCAACTCTTCGTAGATAACAATTACTTGGTTGATAGATTGCAAGATTGATTGCAGCAGATATGTTCCTTGTACGTCCTTCGTTTATCCTGACATCACTAGCATCATGGTGTGCAGTTATACTACCGCCTGGCTTGATCAACATAAACCGACAACGCCTGTAGTGTTTATGTGGAAAGTCTTCCAACCACCTCTTCATCTCTGGTGCGACTTCAGCAACTTCAGTCCATCCCCACTTTACCGTGTCTTCAGCATATCCATGGCCGGTTGGATTCATGGTATTCCGCCAACCTAAAGATGTATCAGATTCATCTTCATGAACAAATCCATGTATGGATGCTGACCACCATTCATCGCCATCCTGTAGTCGATGTCCTACAAAAAAACCCTCATCGTAAACCGACTGAGCTTCTTTAATAATTACCTCTGGTATTTCTAAATCAATCTTTAGATACCACACATCATTTTTTCTGCACCACTCTACAGGAGTCATCTACCAATCACCATAAATCTTTTACTCTTATTAGAAAGAATTTTTGATCCAGAATATAATACATGTTTAATTCTAGCCTGATCAATCAGCTCTTCTTCAGACTCAACACAATTTATATGATCTTCATGTTGATCATCATTTGATGACTGTAACACAAGCAAAGGATTTCTCTGTACTGCATTATTCAATTCCCTAAACTTCCACATAGGATACATGTGTTCACAAGCACAATTTATGATAATGTCATATATATCATCTCTTGGTATTGGCGTGTTAGGATTCTCTCTAAACTTGAGAGGTTTAATCATCACGTTTCTCATGTTGACTTTGTATTTTTTTTGATCTTTATATCGTTTATTAAATTTATAACTTAAAGGAGAAACGTCATGGTCAATCTCAAAATTTTCAATCCACTCACATTTTGGAAATGTGTCAAACATAAGAGGCACGATGTATTGACCAAACCAACCAGCCAACAATGCAACTCTTTTTGGTTCGATATCAAGTTGTTTTAATGTCTCTACTAGCCATAGTTTACTCTCTAACTGTGAAGCGTTCATAGAATCTAAAACTCTTTGAAGTAAATATTGGTAGTTTCCTGTGGAAAGTTCACTGGATGACATCATTCCAGCAAACATTGCGTTCTTCCAATCATTTGCTAACTCTGGTGTAAATTGTAAATGCAAGTTATACCCATCCTCTCCAAAAATTACCATAACGATTTTAACTCCTCAACATCGTTATTGTCTGCACTGTTATTAAACAAACAAATCTTATTATCCAATCTTATTTTTTTCTCGTCCAAATCATTTGGCCAGATGTTTCCTCTATAATAAGAATATATATCTCCCTCTGGAAAAACAGAGAAAAATGATTTGTCATCTGCCCACATATTATACCAAAAATGATTTAAATAATTGTCTATGGTAGGATATGTGAAAAACAAAACATCTAAGTTATTAACAATGTGATTGTATACCTCAACAAGCTGTCCACGATTCCATCGAATGACAGAAGAGTTAATTGGTGTTGATTTCATTGCAGCATAGTTCTTACGACACTCATTCATGTCATTCCACCAACCTCTCACAATCCAAGGCTGTGTCATATCAAGATCAAAGAAATATTTTAGGTCTTGATGGATGATAACATCAAGGTCAAGATAAAGAAAATTATCTCCCTCTATAGTCTTGAAATCTCTTTCTGATTCGTCCCATCCACCTCTTCCCAAAACTTTGTCGAGTTTGAACATATAGAGTTTTCGATACGCCCACATATTTGAAGGAGCCTGTGAGTTGCGGTATCGACTATGTTTTCCTTCGTAATCATCCCAAGTTAGGGGAAGGGAAATATCATATGGTTCTTCTTTTTTATCAGTGAGACAATAAAAGTTAAAAGGAACTGAACAGTTATCTTCACACTGTTGCTTTAACTTTTCCACATATTCTCGGCTGTACTTGTCACCCCACTTAACGCATAATATTGTGTTCTCAATCATCCTCTACCTCATATATAAAATTTTTAGGTTCTAGAGTTTTTCTTCTCATGATCATAGTTGACCAGAAAAGTCTCAACCTAAGAATAATTCTTTTTATAACCATCTAACAATATCTCCATAATATATTCATGA
>ENA-ORXF01002841-ORXF01002841.1-marine-metagenome-genome-assembly--contig:-NODE-2841-length-10105-cov-3.204228_pt1 | contig 10105 bp, 7 predicted proteins | sample MGYA00237864_ERZ511476 | MGnify/ENA primary metagenome ERZ511476 (study PRJEB26306, sample SAMN06343908) | marine metagenome | isolation source: coastal waters | place: Atlantic Ocean: West Antarctic... | reverse complement strand
GTTCAGCGAATAGGCAAAGGCGGTGCGAAGCGAGACACTGCCCGAATTACGGCGCGAATCGTTGCGCGGGCTCCAGCCGTCGATCGTGACCGGCTCGTCGACCACCTGGTCCTCGGGCTTGTGGCCCGCCTCCAGCGCGGCGAGATAGACGAACAGCTTGAACGCCGATCCCGGCTGGCGGACCGCCGTCGTCGCGCGGTTATAGTTGGTGGAGACGTAATCCAGGCCGCCCACCATCGCCCGCACTGCGCCGTCGCGGTCCAGGCTGACCAGCGCGCCCTGCGTTCCCGGCGGAGCATCGGCGCGGATCGCGCTGTCGGCGGCGCGCTGCATGCCCAGGTCGAGCGTGGTCCACACGTCGAGCGGGGCGCTCTGCTCGTCGATCAGCAGGTCGAGCTGCGGCAGCGCCCAGTCGGTGAAGTAGCGGACCGAATTCTGCTTGGGCTCGGGCGCCAGCTTCAGCGCCTGGGGATTGGCATCGGCGGCCTGTGCGGCGGTGATGAAGCCGTTGCGCTCCATCTGCTCGATGACCACGCCCGCACGGCCCACGGCGGCCTCAGCATCGGCGGTCGGCGAATAGTTGGAGGGGGCCTTGACCAGACCCGCGATCACCGCGGCTTCCGACAGGCTCAGATGCTCGGCGCCGTGCCCGAAGAACTTCCGGGACGCGGCATCGATGCCGTACGCGCCGCCGCCATAATAGACCTTGTTCAGGTACAGCTCGAGGATCTGGTTCTTCGAGAATTTCAGCTCCATCGCCAGCGCCAGGATCGCCTCGCGGAACTTACGGCCGAACTTCTTCTGGTTGTTCAGGAAGATGGTGCGCGTGATCTGCTGGGTGATGGTCGAGCCGCCCTGCTTCCACCGGCCCTTTTCCAGGCGGACCTGGACCGACCGGGCGATGCCGATCGGGTCGACGCCGGGATGCTCGCGGAACCGGCGATCCTCGACCGCGATCGTCGCATCGCGCATGACCGCGGGGATACTGGCATAGGACAGCCACTGACCGTAGCTTGGCCCCATCGACACGATGACGGTGCCGTCGGCGGCATGAACGCGGATCATCTGGCCGTTGGGGGAGGATTTCAGATCCTCGAAGCTCGGCAATTGCGACCGCGCGATGTAGACCGCGAGGACAAGCGCGGCGAGGCCGAGAATCGCGACGCCGATCACGATCTTGATCAGCAGCCCGATGCGGCGACGCCAGGGTGATGCAGGGGTACGCGCACGGGCCATGAACACAGCGGCGAATACGCCTTATCGATCAAGGCTACAAGCGCGCGCTGACCGCCATCACGCTGATTTTCGTGCCCGGAAATCCAGCGCGATCGAATTCATGCAATAGCGCAGGCCCGTCGGCGGCGGTCCATCGGGAAAGACATGGCCCAGATGGCTGTCGCAGCGCGCGCAGCGGGTCTCGGTCCGCGTCATCCCGTGGCTGGTGTCGCTGTGATCGACGACGGCGTCGGCCCGGATCGGCTGGGTGAAGCTGGGCCAGCCCGACCCTGAATCATATTTGTCCGCGCTGTCGAACAGTTCATTGCCGCACGCGGCGCACCGATACAGGCCGTCCGCCTTGTTGTCGTTGAGCGCACCCGCAAAGGCGCGTTCGGTCCCGGCCTGACGCAGGACGTGGAACTGTTCGGGCGTCAGTTTCTGCCGCCATTCGGTTTCGGAAAGATTGATATGGTCCATGATCGTAAATGTTGCCTCGCACCGTGTGGTTATCAAGGGCCGCGATCGTCGACCCGCGTCGCTTTGGCGACAAGACCGATCAGCGCGGGGTGGAACAGCGGCATGGCGGATCCCGCTGCAGGGTGTTCGACGAGGCGGCGGACGAGACTTGCGATCGTGATCGGCCGCGCAAGGCGACGGGCGAAGCCACGCTGCCACGCGGCGGCACCCTCGGGGCCGTCACGGCGATAGGCCGCCGCTGCCGAGATTCCGCTCGCGATCGCGATTCCCATGCCTTCCCCCGCCAGCGAGGGGATGACCCCTGCCTGATCGCCCAGCCGAAACAGACCGGGCGTGCCATGGCGTTCGCGCCAGCCATAGGGGACGTTGGCGATGGCATCGATCGGCGCATCGGCCGCGAGATCGACCAGCCGGTCGGCCAGCGCGGGCGATTCGCGCGCGAGTTCGTCGATCAGCGCACGCGGAGTGCCCGCCGCCTGCAACCGCGACCGATGGACCGCAAGGCACAGATTCGCGCTGCCGTCCTCCTGCAGCGCGAGTCCCGCATAGCCGCGATCGAACAGGTGAAGCTCGATCGAATCGGCGATGTCCGCGATCGCACGCGACGGGGACAGGCGAACGCGCAAGCCCAGCGTCGGATCGTCGCCGCGCGCCTCGGTCGGCCGCGCGAGGCCGCGAATGTCGTGTTTGCCGCTCGCCAGGAACAGTGCGTCGGCCGTGATCGTCGCGCCATCGGCGGTGCGCACGGTCAGCGCCTCGATCTCCCGGACCGCGACGCCATCCTCGACCGCCGCACCCGCACCGATCGCCGCATCCAGCAGGACGCGATCGAGCGTCCGGCGCGACACGCACAAGGCCGGGCGGGGCAGCGGCGCATCGCGGCGGCGGCCTTTGGCGAACAGGCGGACATGCGTCAGCCGCGCGGGGTTGAGCGTATCGGGATCGACGCCGATCCTCTCGAGTGATCGGATCGTCCGCCAGCTGATGAAGCCGCCGCACAGCGCGTCGCCGCCGCGTGCCCGTTCGAGCAACAGATGGGGCAGTCCGGCACGCGCCAGCCCGATCGCGGTCGTCGCGCCCGCCGGCCCGCCGCCGACGATCAGCGCCGGCGTGCGACGCATAGCCGGAACGGAAAGGCGCGGAACACGCGCGCCTGGGTAATCCCGGCATCGGCCAGCAACGGTGGCCATTCGCCGGGGCGGTAGGAACGCGCGATCGAGAGGGTGCCATCGAGCCGGACGATCCGGTGCCACCCCGCAAGCCGCGCGAGCAGCGGATAGCCGCGATGGGCGACGCCGTGGCGGTGCAAATCGTTGACGAACCAGCCGCGCCGCGCCTCCGCCTCCATGAAGCGGAGAAACGCGATCAGCTGGTCGCGCGTCATGTGATGCGCGACCAGGCTGCTGATGACGACGTCCCATTGCTCCCCGGCCAGATCGGCATAATCCCCCGTGATGAAGCGGATGTGGTCGGTCGGCGGCGTGTGACGGCGGGCGGCGAGTTCGCTGCGTGGGTTGAGATCGACGCCGACCAGCTCGACCGCGCGCGCGCGTTTTTCGGCCCAGCGCGCGATCCGGCGCAGCATGTCGCCATCGCCGAAGCCGACATCGAGGATGCGCAGCGGGCGATCGTCGGGGGCGAGCTGGTCGAGAAAAGCCAGCGTCGGCCGCGCCGCCATCGTGACGCGATTGACCTTCGCAAGGTCGGCGACGACATCGGCATAGGTTGCCGCCGACAGATCGTCGGCATCCATCAGCTCTTCGGCCTGGGCGCGCGTCGCTAGGCTCATCGCGGGGAGCGGAAGGTCACACCCTCCGCCGCGAGGCCCGGGCCGAACGCCAGCGCGACGCCGCGCTCCACGGGGCCGCGCGCGAGCAGCTTTTCCAGGACGAACAACAGCGTTGCCGATGACATGTTGCCACACTCGCGCAACACCTGGCGCGAGGCGTCGAGCGCGTCGTCGGGCAGGTCGAGCGCCTTCTGCACCGCATCGAGGATCGACCGGCCCCCGGCATGCACCGCCCAGTCGATCGACGCGGGCGCGGCACCGCCGGTGGCGATGTCGGCGAACGCCTCGTCGGCCAGCGCTGCGGCGATCCGGGCAGGGACTTCGCCGCCGAGATGCATCGCGAAGCCCGAATCGGTGATGTCCCAGCGGATCAGTTCGGCGCTGTCGGGCAGCGCCGCCGCGAACCCGCGTTCCAGCTCGAACCCGACCGGATCGTCGGTGACCAGCGCGGCGGCCGCGCCATCCGCGAATTGCAGCATCGCGAGCAACGGCTCGATCGCGCTGGCATCCTGAAGGTGCAGCGTCGACAATTCGACCGCGAGGACGAGCACACGCGCACCGGGATCAGACCGCACGATGTGGCGCGCGCTCCGCAACGCCGCGACCGCGGCATAACAGCCCATGAAACCGATCAGCAGCCGCTCGACCGAGGGCGACAGCCCGATCCGCCGGGCGATGATCTGGTCGATCCCCGGCGCGACGAAACCCGTGCAGCTCGCCACGACGATATGGGTGACAGCGCCCAGCGCGACCTTCGTCTTCAGCGCATCGATCGCCGCGATGCCAAGATCGGGCGCGGCCGCAGCGTACAGGCTCATCCGCGCCGCGGTGCCGGGCATCGCATCGGCATAAAAGCCGCCGGGGCCGACCGGGGAGCCGCCCGCGTCGCCGCGCGGCAGGATCGACCAGCGATGATCGATTCCCGATCGCGCCGCCATCCGCGCAAACAATTTGCCCGATGCGGGGTCGATGCGTGCCTTCGCCCAGTCGACGAAGGCGTCGTGAATGTCATGATCGGGCACGGCGCTGCCGATGGCATTGAGAAAAGCGGGCAATCTCGTCCTTCCGGCATCGTGCGGAGCGCACGCGATGCGTAGCGCGATAACGCCCCGCACGCCAATTGGTCCCACATCGGTCGCGGCGGCGGGGGTGCAGCGCGCGTCGCCTTCGGTATAGGGCGCGGCCATGACGATGTTGCCCGTCCATGCCGCCGATCTTGCCTCCCTGCGCGACCGCGACCGGTTGCGCGCGCTGCAGCCGCGGGAAGGAATCGATTTCTGCTCGAACGACTATCTCGGCCTGGCCGACGCGCCGCGCCTGCGCGATGCGGTGGCGGCGGCGCTGGCGCGCGGCGTGGCGATCGGGTCGGGCGGGTCGCGGCTGCTGCGCGGCAACGACCCTGAACATGCGGCGCTCGAAGCCGAGGCGGCGGCGTTTTTCGGTAACGAGGCGGCCTTGTATTTTTCGAGCGGCTTTGCCGCCAATGTCGCGTTGTTCGCGACGCTGCCGCAGCGCGGCGATCTGATCGTCCACGACGCGCTGATCCACGCGAGCGCGCATGAGGGGATGCGGCTGGGCCGCGCGACGCCGGTCGCGACGCCGCACAACGATGTCGGTGCGATCGACGATGCGATCGGAGCGTGGCGCCGGGGCGGGGGTGTTGGCCGCGCCTGGATCGCGGTCGAAAGCCTGTACAGCATGGACGGCGATCGCGCGCCGCTTGGGGATCTGATGACGGTGGCGATGCGGCACGATGCGATGCTGCTGATCGACGAGGCGCACGCGACGGGCGTGTTCGGTGACCAGGGGCGGGGCCTCGCCGGGGCGGTGGAGGGCCGCGAGAATGTCATCACGCTGCGCACCTGCGGTAAGGCGCTCGGCTGTGAGGGCGCGCTGGTCGGCGGGTCGCGCACGGCATGCGATTTCCTGATCAACCGCGCGCGCGGCTTCATCTTTTCGACCGCGCCGTCGCCGCTGATGGCCGCGGCGGTGCGCGAAAGCCTGCGCATTCTGGCCGACGAACCCGACCGGCGCGCGCGGCTGGCGGCGCTGATCGCGGAGGCCGCACGTGCGCTCGCCCCGTGCGGCGTGCAGCCGACGGGGTCGCAGATCCTGCCGCTGATCCTCGGTGACGATGGCGCGGCGATGCGCCTCGCCGCCGCTCTTCAGGCCGCGGGTTTCGACGTGCGCGGCATCCGGCCGCCGACGGTGCCGCCGGGTACGGCGCGGCTTCGGCTGTCGCTGACGCTCAACGTGACCTGCGCGGACATCGCCGCGCTCGCCGACACACTGGCCATGGCAATAAGGGAAACGCCGCGATGACCGCCCCACCTATCATCGTCACGGGCACCGACACCGATGTCGGCAAGACCGTGTTTGCCGCCGCGCTCGCCGGTGCGCTGGGGGCCTCCTATTGGAAACCCGTGCAGGCGGGGGTCGAACCGTACAGCGATTCGGCCAGCGTCCTGCGGCTGTCGGGGCTTGCCCCCGCCTCGATCCTGCCCGAGGCCTATCGTCTCGCCACCCCCTGTTCCCCGCATCGCGCGGCGGAGATTGATGGCGTGGCGATCGATCCGGACCGTCTTGCCTTGCCGGTGGTGGATAGCCCGTTGGTCGTAGAGGGCGCGGGCGGGGTGCTCGTGCCGCTGACGCGGACGCTGCTTTTCGCGGACCAGTGCGCACGCTGGGGCTGTCCCGTCGTGCTCGTCGCGCGCACCGCGCTCGGCACGATCAACCACAGCCTGTTGTCGATCGAGGCGCTGCGGCAGCGCGGCGTGCGGCTGTTGGGTATCGCCTTCGTCGGCGACGAACAGGCCGATAGCGAAGCCACGATCGTGGCGCTGGGCGGCGTCACGCGCCTGGGGCGCTTGCCGCTGATCGACCCGCTCGATGCCGACACCCTGGCGACCGCGTTCGCCGACGCCTTCGACATCGAGGATTTCCGATGACGTCATCGCCGATCTGGCACCCCTTTACCCAGCACGGGCTGGGCGAACCGATCCCGCTGGTCACCCGGGCCGAAGGGGCGGCGCTGTTCACCGACGATGGCCGCCGGATCGTCGATGGCATATCCTCGTGGTGGGTGACGACGCACGGCCATTGCCAGCCGCGCATCATGGCCGCGATCGCCGACCAGGCCGCGCGGCTCGACCAGATCATCTTCGCCGGCTGGACGCATGAACCCGCCGAAACGCTCGCGCACGGGCTGACCGCGATGATGCCGCCCGCACTGTCGCGGGTGTTTTTCTCGGATTCGGGATCGACCAGTGTCGAGGTCGCGCTGAAAATGGCGCTCGGCTATTGGGCCAATCGCGCCATCGCGCGGCATCGCATCCTGGTGATGGAACACAGCTATCATGGCGACACGATCGGCGCGATGTCGGTTGGCGCGCGCGGGGTCTTCAACCAGCCCTATGCGCCGCTGTTGTTCGATGTCGGCACCATCCCCTTTCCGGTGGCCGGCGCGGAGCAGCGGACGCTCGATGCGCTCGAGGCGGCGTGCCGGGCGGCACCCGCGGCGTTCATCGTCGAACCGCTGATCCTGGGGGCAGGGGGGATGCTGATCTATCCCGCCTGGGTGCTGGCGGAAATGCGCGCGATCTGTGCGCGGCACGACGTGCTGTTCATCGCCGATGAAGTCATGACCGGCTGGGGCCGCACCGGCACGATCCTCGCCTGTATGCAGGCCGATGTCGTCCCCGATATCCTGTGCCTGTCAAAGGGGCTGACCGGCGGCGCGGTGCCGCTTGCGGTGACCATGGCGACCGAGGCGATCTACGACGCGCATCTCTCCCACGATCGCGCACGGATGTTCTTTCATTCGTCCAGCTACACCGCCAACCCGATCGCCTGCGCCGCCGCAACTGCCAATCTCGCCATCTGGCGCAACGAACCCGTGCTGGCACGGATCGACGACCTTGCGACGCGACAGCGACACCGGCTGGCGCGGCTGGCGACGTTACCCCGGGTCGCCGATGCGCGCATGCTGGGCACGATCACCGCGATCGACCTGATCGATCCGGGCGGGGAGGGCTATATGTCACCCCTTGGCCCGCGCCTGCTCGCCAGCTTCCGCGCCGCCGACCTGCTGCTCCGCCCGCTCGGCAACACCATCTATGTCATGCCTCCTTATTGCATCGACGATGCCGATCTCGACCGCCTGTATGACGGCATCGCTGAGGCGGTAGCGGTGACGGGGGCACCTCGGGGCAGCGCGTCGGCTTGATGCAGATGCATCGGCACGGAAGGGCAACCATTCCGAGCGATGCGTGGAACCTGCTCCGGCCAGCCGAACCAGCCACGCGCTGAGAAAAATAGGTGGGGACTGCCGCATGCTCGCGGACGATGCGCCGCCGGAAAGACGGGTAAATGGTGCCAGAAGAGGCATCGAAGGCGGCAAACAAGTTATTGATAAATATGAGCAATTATTCTCGACCTGTCCGAAAGGCCCCCAAATAGGCCCCCAACGCGCCCGGTGCTTGAAAATAAATACGCTTATGCTGTCTGAAAATTTGGAATGCGAGCGGTCAGGATATGCGCAAAAATTGCCTGAGCTTTGCCGTCGATTTCGTCCGGCTGATAGCTCGGCGGAAGCCCGGTTCGATCGTCGTACAGGAAATTGGCGATTTGCACGCGGACGGCATCACGGGTCGCCTGCTTCTTGGCGAAGTCCTGCATCGCATCAAGTTGCAGCTTCAGCACGCCATACAGCCCCACCGCCACCTTCTTGAGCTTGGCAATGTCAGCCTTCTCCAAATCGGGCTTCATCAGAAGGTCGAACAGCGCCAACGTCTCTTCATCAAGCCCCTCACTGATCGCACGCCGCTGCTCCGTGTCCAGGTCCTCCGCCAGCACCAGCAGCGCCGCAAACGTCCGCTCGATATTCACCGCGTCCTTTTCGCTGTTATAGTCCGCGACCAATTGCTCGTAATGCTTCTGGAAATCGGTGCGCAGCGGGTTTTGACGCAACATCAGCTCCAGCTTCTTCTGAATTGCATCTTTCAGGCTCTGGACGGTCGTATTTTTGCGCGGGCTGCGTTCAAATTCCTTCTTCAGCTTCTCGAAGTCGATCCGGCTAATGTCGTAAAGCCGGTCGTCCTGATCGGTTGAATCAACCTGCGTTTCGATGCTGGCATTCACCACCGCGTGCAGGTCGCGCATGATGTCCGAAATGTCGGCCTTCTGCACATCCTCTTCGAGGCTATTGTAGATGACTCGAATGGCCGCGAAGCGCTGGCGACAGGCGTTCACCGCGCGGAAGTTCACGCATGCCTTGAATTTTTTGAAAACCTCGCGCGCCATAATCTGGAAGCGTTTACGGCTCTCATCATTCTCGTTGACCGCCTCCTTGGCGTCAATGATAGCCCTGTTCCGCTCAAAGCCGGTCTTCTCCAAAATATCGAGCAACCGGAAATCTCGCGCTGCGAGAAACCCCTCCGCCGCTTCGATTGCCTCTTCAAGATCGGCCAGCAGTTCTTCGGGCGGGCGCACCGGATCGACTTCGGGCGGCGGATCGCCCGGCTTGCCTAGCCCGCCCCCCTGCGTTCCGGCATAGGTCGCCAGCGCCTTCCGCAGGTTCTTCAGAATCCCGCAATAATCGACGATCAGGCCGTTATTCTTGCCCGCATTCACTCGGTTCGCGCGCGCAATCGCCTGCATCAGCGTGTGCGCCTTCAGCGGCTTGTCGAGATACAGGCTAGCAAGGCTCGGCACGTCAAAGCCGGTCAGCCACATCGCGCAAACGATGGCGATGCGGAACGGATGATCCTCTTTCTTGAATGCTGATTCGAGGTCGAGGCGCTTGCCATCATCGGTATCGAAACCGTTCTTGATCAGCGCGCGATGCGGGTTGATGTCGAGGTCCCACTTACGAAAGCGATCGACCTCGCCCTGTTCCTCCGAAACGACAACCGCCGTCTTGGTCGCCCGCACCCACGCCAGTTGCCGCTGCCGATCGGCCAAATCCTGCTCGTCGGTCGCCTGCACCAATTCCTTCTCAAGGGTGGCGATCCGCGCATCCCAATGCTTGGCGATTAGCGCGTGCATGCGGACGCACGTCACCTTGTCGATGCACACCAGCATCGCTTTGCCGGTCTCCCAGCCGGTCGTGTAATGCTCGACGAAGTCCGCCGCGACCGTCTCCAGCCGTGTCTCCGCTGTGATGATGTGATATTCGCGCTTCAGCTCTTTTTCGAGCCGCTCGGTTACACTGGGATCGTCCAGCTCCAGTTCTTCGAGCTTGGCCGCGATCTTCTCGTTCAGGTCGTTCGTCGCGATGCCCAGCTTGTCGCCGCGCGCATCGTAATAGAGCGGCACGGTGGCTTCATCCTCCACCGCGCGCTGAAAATCATAGGTGGAAATGTAATCGCCGAACGTCTGTTTAGTCGTCTCGTCGCCGGTCATCAGCGGCGTGCCGGTGAAGCCCAGGAAGCTCGCATTGGGCAACGAGTTGCGCATGTTGAGCGACAACAGGCCGTTCTGCGTCCGGTGCGCTTCGTCTGTAATGACGATGATGTCATCGCGATCCGAATAGGGATTATCGGGGTTGACGTCCTGATTGAACCGATGGATTAGCGTGAAGACATAAGGCTTTTGCACCGCCAGCAACGCTTTCAGCTCCGC
>ENA-ORXF01002839-ORXF01002839.1-marine-metagenome-genome-assembly--contig:-NODE-2839-length-10108-cov-4.622171_pt1 | contig 10108 bp, 9 predicted proteins | sample MGYA00237864_ERZ511476 | MGnify/ENA primary metagenome ERZ511476 (study PRJEB26306, sample SAMN06343908) | marine metagenome | isolation source: coastal waters | place: Atlantic Ocean: West Antarctic... | reverse complement strand
TGATAGCATCTCCTTTCAAGTCAAATTTCTGAGTTGGAACATATCGTATACTTAAAGGTTGAATTTTATACTCCTCTTTTAAATACTCTTGAAAATTTTGCCCCACAAAACCTGAGGCCCCGGTAATAATAATTTCCATTATTTAAATTGAGATAAGGTCTTGTTATTTATTTCTTTTCTTTTCTTATCAAAAAACCATCCCCATTTGTTAAAATATACTATCGCAGAATTTACAAAAATCTTAAATAATTTATAACTTTTATTTGCACCAGAATCATAACCATGATAAACTGATACATGAGGAAAGTAAATTGTCTTATATTTAACATGTATTCTCCTCGATAAATCCCAATCCTCGAAGTACATAAAATAATTATCATCATAACCTCCAATATCCTTAATCGCTTCTGTACTAAACAAAGTGAAGCACCCTGAAAGAATTGGCACATTATATATAATTTTCTGGGGAACAAACCGTAGTTCATAATTATTAATAAACTTTTGATATATTCTATTTGGTTTCTTTAATTTCCTTAGCAAAATACTTAATGGACTTGGTAATAATTTTGGTAAATTTTGTACAGTACCGTCCTCATTTAATATTTCAGGCATCATCATGCCAATTGACGAATCATTGGAGAGATAATGAATCATTGGAGAGATAATGTCGCCTACAAAATAAATATCTGGATTAACTATAAAATGGTATACAGAACCGCACGAAATTGACTTCATAATCGCTGTATTATGCGAAGAACCAAAACCAGGATTAGAGGGGTTATGTATATATTCTACTCTATTATCAATTGCAAGTACTTTTAGTTCATCTGTGGGGGAATTATCTATTATGTACAATTTTAAAAGCACCTTAGTATTTAAGAAACTATTAATTGCTTTTTGTATAACACTTTGCTTATTTTTAAAGGCTACAATTGATGCCGTAACTTTATATTCCATATTCAACTACAAATAAGTTATTTAGTTTTTTTCATACATTACTTTCAAAAGTATACTTCTTAATAATTTTAGCAAAGCTTCCAACAAAAATTAAAGACGATATAATATTTATTAATTTCTTAAGTCTATTTCAAATATAGAACTATCCTTTAATCTTTTTTTTGAAGAAAAATTTAAAAAATAACCAAATACGATAAAAGAAAACCATGAAGTGAATAATAAATAATTTTGCATTCATTTTCACTATTAAATAATAAAAACTTCCAAAAAATGCCTTCAAAATACTTTCCGTAATAAGTAAATACATTTTATACTTAGTTAAAACATATATATATCCAATAGAGTAATTAAATATTCTTTTCATTGTTTTCTTAAAAGACATATTTATTTTTTTGTTATACCCTAAAGGATGAAATATTTTAATGTCATCCAAAAAATAAAAACATTTATGTTGTGATACTCTCAAAAAAAACTCATAATCTTCAGTACTGCAATATTTGGCTCCAATTCCTAATTTTTCATCGAACCCTACAATTTCCTTCATACTTTCATAGCACACTACCAAATTACTTGTCATAACAAAATGATATTCTGTCTGTTTTACTTCAGCTCTATTTGCAGGGAATTTATAGTATAGATCTTTATTTATAGGATCTGTTACTCTTAATAGAAAGTTTTTATTTTGCCCTTTTAGGTAAGTGAAATAATTTTGAAAAAGACTTACGTCAAAAAAGCAATCATCATCAGGAAACAAAATATACTCATAATTAATTTCTTGATCATTTACATATTCAATTCCTATATTTCTGACTCTTGATGAGCTCACTACCTTTTTCAAGAGTATTTCATGTGTATGAATCTCACAATCTCCTATTTCAAAATGAATGGATTTACCTGTTTGATTCAATAAAACAAAATAAATTGAAATTTTTTTTTTAATTTTTAAGCTATCTATTAAATCGTATATGCACTCTAAATTTGTAAACTGAGAAATTACTACTAAGTCGTATTTCATAAAAAAATTAATTTATCCATTTATTAATTATGTTTTCATGCTGAAATTGAATTGCTCTCTTTAAGCTACTTTCTTTATATTTTTTCTGTAAAGAATTTTTATCAAGTAATTTCAAAAGAGCCTCTGCTAGAATATATTCCTCAATAGTTAAATCTTCTTTTCCTAAATAAAATTTCCCATCACAAACTGGCACAAGTAATCCATAATCGCAATACTGAATCATGCTATCCGTTTTTAGAGTTTTATTCCCTAATATTTCTGAAGGGCCTGAATTGCAATTTGAAGAAACCACAGGTAAACCACATGCTAAAGCTTCTACTAAGGCCAGTCCAAAACCTTCCCAAATGGAGGAAAACCCAAATACATCAGCTTTATCCATGTACTTAAATGGATTAGCCTTGTTACCTAATAAATGAACTTTATTTTCCAATTTGAATGATTTAATAAGTTCTTCAAAATATACTCTCAATTCACCCTCACCAATTATTATCAATTTCGCTTCTGGCTTAATCTTAGAAACATGAGAAAAAGCTCTTATCAGATGCCATTGCCCTTTAGCTTTAGACAGTCTGCCTACATTAATAATAGTAGAACCTTCATTAAATAGATCCAGTTCTTTTGACTCAATTTTTTCTTTTTTTAGTTTTTCAATTCTTAAAGTATCTATTGAATTGTATATCACTTTGATTTTAGATTGATTGATTCCAAAATTATTAACTAGATCTTCTTTAATCCCCTCAGAAACTACAATTATTTTATCAGCCTTATTATAAAAGTATCTTAAAAAGATTTGATTCAACTTTTTTTTAACCCCTCCTAATTCAAAAGATTTATTACTATGTATTGAAATATATGTTCTTTCATTGCCTTTAGTAAGTACATTCATCACATTTGGACTCTCTACCATACTTATGCAAATATCAAATTTTTCTCTGCGTTTAATTTTCTTTATTTCTTTATACTTTTTTATAAGATTAAACAATATTTTAATGGGGTTTTTTGATAATTTACTTTTTAATGACACAATGCGTCCATCAAACTGAAAGTCTCCAATATCATCCAAATAGGTAATTAACACTTTATCTATTTCTTCGTCAAGGTATATTGACAAATTAGAAGCCACTCGTTCCACTCCACCATTTTTAAAAGATGGAATAAAAATACCGATACTCTTTACTTTACTCATTATTAAATAAGTTTAATTTATTCTTAAATTCATTTCCTATTATTAAAAATATTAAGAAAAACATTTTTACAGGTGCAGCTGCACCTACTAAAAAATCTCCTTTAATATGAGCAATAAAAGCATATAACCCCAAAATTAATATAACTTGCTGAAGCCTCTTATCGTAAAGAAATCTAGTCTTAATATAAATATTTCTAAATAACCATATATAAAAACTATACAATAACAAACTTCCAACCATACCATAAAAAAGAATATGCCTTATATATCCAATATCTGTATGCATATAATAGCCTCCCTGAGAATTATAAAAAAGGCCATGACCAAATAAAAGAGCATCACTCGGTATCCTAATAATCATCTTTTGAACGACATTACTGGATGTCGTTTCAAACTTACCTTCTTCATAATAATTGATAAACATTTCAAAAGCAAATGGAAATGCTTTTTCAGTAATTAGTTCTATAAAATCATTAGAAAGAAAAATAAAAGAAATCAAAACTAAAATTAAGATCATTCCCAATAACCTAGATAAAAATCCTACTCTTTTTTTAAAATGTTTCATATTAAAAATGAATCTTATCTTCTTAGGTATTAATGGAAAAGCAAATAATAAGTACAAACTAAATCCAATTCCTAACCAACCTGTTCTACCTGAAACAAAAACTGATAATAATATTATTAAATACATTATTATATATTTAATTTTTGATGAATTTTTTTCTAATTTAAAATAAAAACTATTAATAAAAACTAATGCAAATGGCTGTATAATGGAAAGATCATAAGTTACACTTGCTGCCAATCCCGCGCCTCTTATACCTCCGTACCGCTCATTTACCGACATGATACTCTCGCGTATATCTGCACGAAGCAGAGAGTAAATAAGATCCTTTAAACTAGGGATTAGAAGCATTAAGAATATAATTATTGCTTGAATAAAACTCATCCAAACAAATACCTTCAATAAGTTAATGAGTGTTAAGCATCTATATTTAGATAAATAGTAGGTAAGAACAACACCTCCTAACAAATATTCAAAAAAAAACAAAAAATAAGCATAGGCCAAAGTGAAATCATAAGTTTCTTTTAATATGGCTACCATAAATGAATAATAAAACAAAAGAAAAGAAAAAAAGAAAAAATATTTAACAGTACGATTATTTATAAAAAGGAGGTGCTTCTTTTTATGCAAAAAGTAGCATAAAATAAAAATCGACCATAGGGTAAATATTTTCCCAGTTGCAAAAGGTAAAAACCTGAATGGTACGTTAAAAATAAACAAAAAAGCTATTAGCGTAATTAATGCTTTTCTTTTAAAACTTAGTTTATCTACCTCCATAAGATATTCAACAATTTTAAAATATGTTTTTTTCCCATAAATTTAAGGGAAGATAATTCCAAGCTAAAAGCATAATTATTTATATATGTTTTTAACTCACTTTCATCAATAAATTCTGATAAATCTTTTTTCAACAACTTACTCTTAAATAAGTAATTCATTGACTCAGTTGGCAGTAGCCTATCCTTAATTATACTAATTGCTAAATTACTATTTTCGATGCTTTCAGTATTCTGTTCAATCCAATTTTGAAGCCTCTTATACGCTAATACGACCTGCACCTTATATGATGAAAACCCTTCATTATAATTTGTAAGAGAATTATCTCGAATGCGTAATAATGCTAGAGATTCTTGAACAACAGAAACCTTTGTTATTGCCATAATCTTCAGAAAGAACTCAGTATCTTCAGCCCAATTATAACCTTCAGTAAAGCACAATTTATTTTTACTTATAATGTTTTTGTCAATAACCCAAGTACATGTCCAGGCTTTGACTAAACCTTTTAATGAACTTATAAAGATATTTCCCTCTAAATAATTATTAATTTCTTCATGAATAGTATTGGTCTTCTTAAATATTGTATATCCGCAGTAACAAGCATTTGAATTATCAGTTTGCATTTTACACAATTGCTTTTCGATTTTAGTTGATCTCCATAAATCATCACCATCAAGAAAGGCTATAAATTTACCAACGGACATAGAAACTCCATAATTCCTAGCTGCTGAAACACCTTTATTAGGTTGATAATAATACTTAATATTATCATGTTTTTCAATCAGTTTTAGAATTATATTTTCTGTTCCGTCCGTACTACCATCATTAATTATGATAACTTCAATTTCTTTATAAGTTTGCTTAATAACGCTCTCGATAGTATTCTGAATATAGTTATCCACATTATAGACAGGAATAACAACCGAAACAAGATCTTTTTTAAAACTCGACATTTTATTTCAAAAAGTTAGTTAGTACCATAAGCTTTCTTAAAATTCTATAATGATAAGATATTGTAGGCGTAGGAAAGTATGCCGTTCTAAACATGTGTCCATAGTGATAGTTATGTTTCTTCAAATACTCATTATACTTCGAAATTAATCCATTCCTTTTAATAAATATTTCTCTATCAATAAACTTTCTGTCGTGCAAATAAAAATTATTTATTTCTTTTAAATTTATAGTCTTTAATTGGAGTTGCTCACAAATATTTTTAGTTAGTAATTCTAAATTTTCTTCAAAAATAGTATACATTTCTATAACAACATTTTGATTGTTGCTTTCTAAAATTTTATTTCTTAATTCATCAAATTCAACAGCATAATTATTTTCTGTAATAAACTTAAGGTCTTGAAATAAACTAATTGTAAACCTGAATGAACTAAATACTGGAATTGCATAACTCGCATTTAAAAACTGCCCCTTTGAGGTATGTTTCGAAAATTCCAAATATGATAATAATCCTTCAATCGCATGGCAAAATTTATTCGTATATGAATTGTCTTTATCAACTTCAATCAATTGATTGTCGCCATAAATAACCTTCATATTACTTAACAATGTATATTTCCATAAAGATTTAAATTCATCAGGTATAACAAATGGATTATGATGAATAATATTATTGTATTTCTTATTATACCTCCCTTTCATCTCCAATCGAAATGAAGATAGATATTTCTCTTTTGGTATTACCACTAGATCAATATCTGAAAGGCCTGGGTAGCTAATGTTTCCAACGCTATATATCGAATGCACATAATCTTTAACATCATCAATATAAAAACCTATAACTTCTTCATAATACTCAAATGGTATTTTTTTAGGCATATTAATTATCTGCATAGTATAAGTTTAAAGTTTTTTCCAATTGTAATAAATCATTATTCAATACATCAATCATTCCACCGAATTTGATGTAGTTTTTTTTATAAAAAAAACGCGAAAATCTTTGCCCTTTTGTACTAAAGACATTCAATAATAGCACATGTATACTATGTATATCAGTATTCAACCATTCTTTTCTTATTTGTTCTGTTTTTTTTACTACCTCCCAATTAATTTCAGGATATTCAGTATAGCAAATCTCAAATGAGTCTTTTTTATTTACATATCTTTTTTTTGATGCAAGGAAAATTACTGGGATTAATAAAATACCAGAGATAAAATACTTCAGAGTATAGTCTTGTTGATGTATTCGGTTTGAAAAATGATAACCTCCTTGCAAATTTTCAAGAATATAAGACAATCTGTCTTTATAATTACTGATTTCAAAATTCTCTATAACATTGAATTTAATGCTTCTAGGTCCATAGAGGCATATTGATGTTCTAAATATCTCCAAAGGAAGAAAGGATTGGTCATATGCTTTTGTTTCTGAAAGATTAAAGAACATTAATCCATGATGCATCAATGGATCTATCTTATATAAATTAATTGTTAGTTTCTTTAATTTTCTTAAGTCACTTTTAATCGTCCTTTTTGAGTAATTTTTTTCATCATTGATAATAACAACCACATCTAGATCACTAAAGTTAATTTCATCTCCAGTTGAATAACTCCCATGTAAAATAATTGATTTTATAGTTTTAAATGAATTTTCTTCTAATTTTAATATTGTCTTATTCTTTTTAAGTTCAATTATTTTTGCTAAACCCTTTTTTTTATTAGATGTTTCAATCTTTTTAACTGTAAAATTTTTAATAGATTTGATAACATTTATAAATGAATAACTATTTACAAATAATTCATAATTATTTCTCATATGTTATATTGTTTTTAAATCATATTATATTGAACATTTAAAATAAAATCGTTTCCTGAAATTATTTTGGCAATGATTGGCAATCTCTCATCTGAAACTTAAATCTAACCTCTATTCAAAACTTCAACTTCCCGAAGTCCACCGTCTTGATCCCAAAAATTCCAATTTTTATTTGGTTTTTCCCATTCCCCATATCTGAATGTTAAATATTCTTTTGCGTTTTCTGGAATAAAAAACATATTAACATCCTTTTCAGTATTTAAAAAATATTTTTTAGGAATCCACCATACTTTTAATTCAATTAAGGGTTTTGAATAAAATGCTGATATTGATTCAGTCTTTCCGTATTTCCTAATCATTTTTCTAATTAAAAGATATAATCTATTTCGAAATGATGAAAGTATATATTTAATTATGCCTCCTGTTCTTTCTTTCTTTTTTAACCTATAAGAGTATGAATATGCCATATTATTATTTTCTTTAAAAACATGTAAATCAATCCTTAATTTTGAGTCATCTTTAACATCAGGTAAAAAAATCCACTTAATTATTTGATTATTAAAAAGCTGTTTTCTACATTTATAACCCAACCTTTCCATTTCAGAAACACAAACCTTAATCTGATCATTATTATAAGACCAAATACCTATATCAATATCTGTATCATTCTTAATAATATTTCCCTCCCTTACAACACCTAATAAGGTTCCACTATCTAGCCAATAAGAAATTTTATTTTTATTTAAAATTGAAGTAAACTGTACTAATTCGCTGAAATTATTCATTAATAAATATTTTTCTAATAATTCTTGTAATAAAATTTGACTTATTTGAAGATTTTAGTATATTATTTAAAAACCAGTACCAATTCTCTCCCATCAAAAATTCAGCTTTTAAGCTTAAGATTGATAGAGTCATTAAATTTAGAACTCCAACTATTAACATATTCAGAATTATGGGTAGATCTAGCTTTATGAATACAATATCAATTAAATAATTTACAAAAAAAATAACTATGGTTAAAAGTAACGGAGATACTAATTCTAATAGTAGTGATTTTATTGGGAAATAAATATTTCTTTTGATCAAATAAAACATCAAAATAAAATTCAATACAACGGCTAAATTAACACCAATAGCTACTCCTACAATCCCGAAGTAATTACCAATATATGCAAAAAAAATTACTGACAATGAATAGATGAACTTCATTTTAGCTCCTTTATAAACTATCCCCAATGCTCTAATTAATGAATCAAAGATTCTAATATAAGTTCGGAAAGGCATGACAATGCAAAGAATTTTTAATGGCAAAACAACCAATGACCATGCTGGCCCTAACATTATTAATACAATTTCATTGGCATAAAAAATCATAAAAAAACTAATAGGAAATAAAATAAATGATGAAATTGAAAAGGTTTTAAATAAAACATTCTTCAACTTATCTTCCTCTTCTTTAATCTTTACTAAAGCAGGAAACATAACCCTATCAATAGTCCCACCAATATGTCTATGTGGCAACTCCATTAAAGTAAAAGATCTACCATAAAAGCCAAGTGCATCTGTACCCAAAAATTTTCCGACAATAAATTTATCACCCTGTAGTGCTAGTGTATTAAAAAAACTAATTAAAGTTTGACCTCCTCCAAAAATTAATAAGAATTTCATTTCTTTGAAACCTGAGAGTGAAATAAATAGGGAGAAACGTTTTGGGCTATAGTAGTTCCAAAGTAAAATTTGTAAGATATTCTGTGTTAAAAGAGCAATAACTAATGTCCATACTCCAAAACCATTAATTGCTAAAAAAACACCAATAATTCCATACCCAATAAAATATGAAAAAATATTAGTAATCATTAACTCCTTAAATTTAAAGTTTTTCTCCAACAAAGCTCTTGGAATCACCCCAAAACCATTTATAATAAAAGAAAAACCTATGACTCTAAGTATAATCTTAAGTTGAGGCTCATTAAAAAAATCAGAAAATAAGGATGCTACAAAAAATAAGAAAATAAAAATAAAAACTCCAATATAGACGGAAAACGCATAACTGCTTTTTAAAACTTTAACATTTACATCTCCTTGCTGAATAATAGCAGGACCTAGACCAACTTGCGAAAATATAATAGCAAAGAAAACTATTATATTTGCCATTGAAACCAGTCCATACTCTTCGGGCAAAATGTAACGAGCAAGAACCATCATTACAATTATTTGTAAAATTAATTGTAGCATTAATGATGAATATTGCCATTTAATACCTGAAACTGTTTTTGATAAAAGACTCATCCTATTCTTTTTTAAAGAGTAAACTAGATCTTTTTTGAAGAATTAATTTATTTATTATTCGATAAGCTAATGAGTACAACTTACTGCTGTTCATCTCAAATCTATTTGTTCCATCTGTATGCTTCCCTTTTTCTTTTTTCATATCTCTATAATACATTAAAACTTGATATTCTTTTTTGTATTCAGAAAAATAATTTGAATGCTTTTCAATAATTAAATCCAATTCTTCCTTACTTTGATGAAAACTATCTTTATTGATGTAATAATAATTATCAAGGGTTCTAAAATAAAAACCATCCTTAATTATTACTGCCCAAACATTTAAATTTTGATTAATTTCGGGTAAGAATGTAAAATGATCTTCAGCCACAATATACTTTGTTTCCTCACTGCTAAATAAAGATTTACCAGCTAGATTTGTTTTACCTTCATCTTTGAGCAACTCTATTAATGTCGGATAAAAATCAATAATTGAGCAAAATTTATTATTGAAATTTAATTCTTTGTCATTTTTCAATCTTAATTGCATTAGAATTCTTGTTCTATCACCAT
>ENA-ORXF01002838-ORXF01002838.1-marine-metagenome-genome-assembly--contig:-NODE-2838-length-10112-cov-2.648331_pt1 | contig 10112 bp, 22 predicted proteins | sample MGYA00237864_ERZ511476 | MGnify/ENA primary metagenome ERZ511476 (study PRJEB26306, sample SAMN06343908) | marine metagenome | isolation source: coastal waters | place: Atlantic Ocean: West Antarctic... | reverse complement strand
TTGTTCTCTGCATTCTTTTACATTTTTCCCAAGCGCAGAAATAGAAAAAACCCTTCCTCCATTAGAAATAAGATTATTATCTTTATTTAAAGAAGTTCCTGAGTGATAAATTTTTACCTTATTTAATTTCTCAACTTTATCCAATGATGGTAACACTAGTTCTTTTTTAAATGATCCTGGATAACCTTTGCTTGCTATAACAACTGTAATTGCTTTTTGGGAAACAAGTTCTATTTCAAAATTATTAAGATTTTTTTCTACAGATTTTTTTACAATATCAACTAAATCAGTTTTTAAACGAGGAAGAATGACTTGAGTTTCTGGATCTCCAAATCTACAGTTAAACTCAATTACTTTTGGTCCATTGTCAGTTAACATTATACCTGCGTATAAAATACCTTCATATTCTATGCCTTCAGACTTCATACCATTAATGGTAGGTATAACAATATTCTTCATTATTGTTTTAGTTAAGACTTCATCTAGAGCGGGAGCTGGAGATATAGCGCCCATTCCACCTGTATTAGGTCCTTGATCGTTATCATAAGCTCTTTTATGGTCCTGTGCTGTCCCAATTAAAATAGCATTTTCACCATCTGATACAGCAAATACGCTGGCCTCAACCCCAGTTATTCTTTCTTCAATTAAAATAGATTTGCCAGCTTTACCAAATTTATTATCTTCAAGCATTTCTTTCGATGCTTGTATGGCCTCATTAATTTCATCACATACCACAACGCCTTTTCCTGCAGCAAGACCATCTGCTTTTACAACACAGTAACCATTTAAAGATTTAATTTCGTTTTTTGCTGTTTCTAAATCATCACAATACTTAAATTTAGGCTGAGGGATATTATACCTATCACAAAAGTTTCTTGAAAAACTTTTCGAACCTTCTAATTGAGCCGCTTTAGCTGTTGGTCCAAAAGCCTTTATACCAAGTTCTGTTAACCTATCTTTTAAACCTAAAACCAAAGGCGTTTCTGGTCCAATAAATACGATGTCTGCATTTATTTCTTTTGCTAGATTACATTGTCCATCTATATCGTCAGCGGCTATGGATCTACATTCAGCAAACTTTGAAATACCAGGGTTTCCAGGCGCAACAATTATCTGTTTTGTTTGAGGAGAATTAAATAATGATAAAGCTATGGCGTGTTCTCTTCCACCTCCACCTACAACTAGAATATTCATAAATTTTTACTCCAAAACACTTTAGATTTTTTGCAATATGCCATAGTATGAAGTTATGACCAATAGTAATTTTGAAGTTTCTCATACAAATATTGTCTCTAATAACCCTGTGTATTCAGTAGGGGAGTTTTCGCATGTCATTAAAAAGTTAGTAGAGACAAATTTTAGTTATGTAAGAATAAGAGGAGAAATTTCTCGCCCGTCTTTTCCAGGCTCGGGACATGTATATTTTACCCTTAAGGATGCTGATGGAACGATTGCTGCCATAATATGGAAATACACACTTCCAAGATTATCAATTGTACCTGAAGAGGGCATGGAGGTTATTTGTACCGGTAAAATCACTACCTTTGCAGGGCAATCAAAATATCAAATTATTATTGATAATATGGAAGTTGCTGGAGAAGGCGCATTATTAAAAATGCTGGAAGACAGAAAGAAAAAACTTCTTTCTTTTTTGTCTCCGATGCTTTGCTGTCTTTACACAAAAGACCGTCAGCAGTAATGTTCTTTATCTGAAGATTAAAAACATCCTCCAGGCGCAACGCGCAACAATACGAAAGCTCCATCATGGTTTGTATATAACCTGGAGCAGCAGAGTGCAAAGCTAAAAATTCATCGTCGGTAATATATCTGTCTCTAGGCCCGACTTTGTGCTTTTGGACAGCTTTGATTGGATTGTGATTACAAAAACCTTTCCGCAACCCAAAATCAAATATCTGGCTCATGATCCCACGTTCTTTGTTGGCCTGATCCGCCGCGATGACCTTATCGCCATCTTCATCAATCACCACCTTTTTATATTGATCTAGCTGATAACGAGTTCCCATATACAGCTGGACATCAAGCGTCCTTATCTCATTGGGATCTTTGTCGCCAAATGCAATCATAATCGGGGAGGTTTTGGTCTCAACACGCCGACGCCGATAGACTGCCGTTGCGTCAGCTATTTTTTTTCTCGTTCGCTTGGCTTCCGATTTTGTATCAGCCATCCACATTTGCGCTAAATTCCAAAATGTCGACAATCCAGGCTCGTTCGCGTCTAAAACTAAAGCCTGGTAACTGCGCCACACGTTTTCGATCGGCGCATCCAATGAACACAGCATTATTGTTTTATTTGTTTGTTTGCTTACATGCCTATATCTAGTTCGATGAGCATAAACTCTAGGCGGAAGATGATCCGGAGTCTTACATCGTCGCCTACCCATCGGTGAACCTCCTCGGACTATTCGCAGACTCGACATGGCCCCAAGTAACCTTAGGCTTCCCATACCTGTCTGCCACAAAGTAAATGCCATCTTTCGATAGCTTAATACGTTGCTTACTAGGCTGCTTGTAGCCAGTTAATTCAACTATTTCTTTCACAGATAAAAACATAATTATTCCTTATTCAAAAAAATCGCCATAACGAGAATAGTGTGCTGCTTGCATGATTAACACGCCTAGCAGCAAACCAATCAAAAATGGCAACCCATAATAATTAGCCAGGGACAATATCCCGAGCATGAAAACTGCAAATATTAGATTAGCCATTAGAACGGTATGTCGTCATTAAAAGGCTCATCCACGACTTCTACGCTGTCTTGTGTTGGCGCTGGTGCGTCCTTCTTCTGAAAGCTGAAACGCAAGCTAGGCCCTTTAGGATTGTCGCCCTGGCGGCGTTTCCAAGCGCTAACCCAATACTCCACGCTATCTATTTGGCCTTGTCCTGTGAAATCTGGATGCTTATCTGTTTCTTTCTTTTGGTTGGGCCAGATAGCTCCTCGATTGTTGTCGTCAAAATCACTCATTTTCTTAAATCCTCTATTACTGTGAATGTGGTGCCTTTCTTCTCAAAATCAGAAAGATTGATGTTTGGATAGCTTTGCAATAAAGCTGCTTTATCTAGTGAGCCTTTTCTGCTTTGCTCGCGAACCCGCAAGCTGAAACCATCCCAGCCACCAGAGCCGCCGAGTTCCTTCATGAGCTGTTTCTTCGCTACGTCGAGACGCTGCCCAGCGCTTTGATGATCATCTTTTGCTTCAAAATACGAGTCTATGCAGGGCTTTAAATCATCGGGGATTGGCTCAAAATCACGCAGCTCAGTTTCAGCGCAGGACATGAGAGGCTCAAAGTCTTTCCAGGCTTGTTGTAGTTTCTGCTGCATCAAGCGATCTGGGAACACATCGATTAAAATCAGCTCCTCAGTCTCAGGATGTCGCAAAGCGTAGATGCACTTATCTGCTCCAGAGACCATGAGCTGATGCTGCATTTGGTATTGATGCGGTAGACTCGGGCGACCAGCTAATGCGGCTTGTACCGTTGCATTCATCGATTGGGTGGTTTTGATTTCAAGAATGACATCCCCATCGAAGTTAATACCATCGAGTGATGCCAGGTACTTGCCCTGCACCATCACGGTGGGCATAAAACCAATCTCCAGCTCATCCTCAACTTGTTGTCGAATCAAAGGCTCGAGACGGTTGCCTTCCTTCATTGCATGGCTAACAAACGTCTTTACCATTCCACGTTTGCTCTGAGCGAGCTGGCGTGGGTTTTTGGGGAAGTATGGGTTGACCGACATTACGGCCGGAGCCTCCGATGCACAAAAGTGATTCTTTCGCACATCGAGCCATTCCTTACTACCTTGCACTAAATCAAGCTGTTGCGCTTTCATTGGCTTTCTCCTCTAATCGTTTCACCATTTTGGCATACTGGCATTTCGTCAGTTTATCTAGGCTTTTGATCTTATAAAAACCTAACACTTTTGCAGTGTCAGTCCCTGTTGAATCAATGAGCTTTGATAAATTTTTTGCTTCATTTTGATTTATTAAAAGAGGCTCATCTTTTTCTGGCCCAGGTAACGCATCATCAACATCGCCAACACTTTCTGGCTCCAAATCAGCGCTCTCTTTCGCGCCGTAGACATCAAGGCCCAATCCAAACATAGCCAAGCATTTCACCAAACAACGCATTTTCGTGTCATTAACCTGGCGGCAGTTTGGCTGATTGATGGGGTTGTTTTTGTGATCCATAATCGGCAACCACATATGCCGTGCATTTGCTCCAATATAAATTTTAACTCTTACCTCGGCTGATCCGTCTGGATATTGCAAAAAAGGAACACCGTTAAAGTCTTCAAATTCATAAACAGCGCTAGGATAATTTTCCAAAACAAATTGCCAAGCCTGTCCCCAGGCTAAATAGCTTAAATTCATTTTCTTTTTTGTAAAATCAGAAACATCAACTGCTCCTAACGTTTTAAAAATGTCGCCAAAAGTATCGGCTTTAGGTGCCATCTCAGTGACGTTGTTGCGTTGAGATTCCATTACGCCACCTCCCAATATGGGTTGTAGTCTGGATCTGCCCAGTCCTTTTCACACTTCAAATCCTCAAAGTGTTCTTCGACTTGATCAGCCAAGTATCGAGTCACATTAGATCTAACGAGATGTTTGACCTGGCTGATGTTTTCTTCACCTGGGTCCGCAGTTGCCAAAGCAGTTAATGCTTCGAGCAACGTGCCTTCCTTTTTCAGCTCGCAAGTATCAGACCAATCGTGGTAAGTGACAGCTTCCCATTTCTCGTCGTCGGCAATTTCACTCCAAAGCGTCATTGCTGCCGCCGTTAGCTCCCATTCAGGAACAAGGTCAATGGCATGATGCGTCCAAACCAGATCTTCAATCGCCTGGTCTGCTTTTCCGTTTTTAATAATCATAAGATTCCTCCTAGCTGAAAAGCTATAATGTTGGTGATGAGCAAGATAGAAAATAAAAGGTAGCCAGGTTTTCGACCTGCCTTAAAACGTGTGAGGTTTGGCATAAAAATAGTCGGTTGGTTTCGCATATTTTTTCTCCCAAAATGTATATTAAAAGTACCAACTGCGATCAAGTATGGACCAGTTAATAGTAAAAGTACACATGAAGATGCAAAAAAAAGGCTGAAATCGTGAGAAATCAGCCAAAATCCAGAGAAATATTGCTAAATCAAGTGTTTCGCCAGCTTTGATAAGCCTTAACGACATGCGTTTTTGCAGCGGCCAAATGATATGAAACGGTTTCATGGATAGGCCGCGCCCGTTCTTCATGAAAATCGATCAATTTATCATACTCTCCTATCTTTTCTTCAAAAGCTATTATCGCAATCACGCAAGTCATCCCGTTTTTTCTAAAATAAAAACGTGACGCTTTGCACACACCAACTACAGTTTGCCCAGTCGCATGTCGCCAAGTTTTTTTAAAAACATTGTACATTCCAACGCCTTTTCGCACTTGGCCGAAATGATGCGCAGCTTGCAGATTTTGTAGCAAATCTTCGGGTGGAAGATCTACCGTTATATCCATCACAGTTTTTTTTAGAACTAGTTCCTCGTAGCTGTACCCTAGTTTTTTTGCATACAAGTCGTTGACGTAAAGATAAGTCCCATCTCTCGCCACAATTGAAATTCCGCACGGCAAATATTCAAGAATAGAACTAGCCAGATCGTCAACTTTAATTTCCTCATTTTCCAGTAAATCGGTCAGTTTTAGTTGAAACTGTTCGTAGGTCTCATTTCGAAAAAAATTTTCATCCATAGCATAGGTTCTCCCCAGAATCTTATTATTTTGCGGGAATCATTGAGACTGCTTGCTCGAACGCAGACGTATCAACCGCAGAATCGCTCGTTTGGTTTGTGTAAATAAAAACAGCCCAAGAACTTAATTCTTGAACGGTCATGGTTGCGCCAGATCGCTCGGCAACTTTTTCTAGCTCAGAGATGATCTCTAAATAACGATCTTTATCTATATCTTGAGAATTTAAATTTAAGATTCTAGTCTCAACTTTAAAAAACTCAGCAAGTTTATCAATATTCGCATCACGTATTTCGTCAGTTTTAAACCAACGTTGCAAGCCAGGCAAACTAATCATTCCAAAAGCGTTACAGAATTCAGTTTGTGAAGTGTAACGATCATCGATTAGTTGACGTAACATTTTTTTGTTTAGGCGAGCCATTTTTTCTCCTGGCAGCTCTCACTGCAAATTGGCTGTTTGACATGGTTAAGCATTAATACTTATACCTCCGATAAAAACCATAAAGTATCAAAGACATCTGATCAAGCACTTTTAGTAACTTTCACTTGCATTGGTTCAATTTTGTATATAGATTATTACTAATAGTATTAATAAGTGTTTTAAAAGTATGAATCATAGTCGCCTAGTCGAACAATCAATGACCGGCAGCGGTTGCAAAACTTATTCGGCTTTCGCTGAAGAGGTAGGAGTAACGCGCCAGGCGATCATGATTTGGCTCAAAAACAATTATGTGCCAGAAAAATCTCGCGGACTTGTTGCTAATGCAAGCAATGGTGTCGTCGAAGCTCGTTTTTTCACACCACTTTGGGAGAAGTAGTTATGGAAGCACAACAGATAGGTCTTTTTGAGACGCCAGCGCCATATCAGCGCACCAGTACGACCAGTAAAGCAGCTGCAAAGAAAATTGAGCCTAAGGCCAAAAATCTGCGCATGCGGGTTTTTACCTTCATTAAAGAGTGTGGGCTGAGAGGCGCAACCAACAATGAAATAGCGGTTGGCACAGGCATATTGCTCGCAACCGTTTGCGCCAGGCGGAACGAATTAGCAAAAGTTTACAGCATTCTTGATACAGGTCGTCGCCGTGAAGGCTCGTCTGTATGGGTTGCTGTCTAAGAAAATAGAATTGTCAGGACTGGGCCGTCTATCCCAGAGCCGCAGATAGTCGAGCGGTATAGCAAGAAAGACTACTCGGATTGGCCAGCGTAAGAAGCTGGATAGTGTGGAAACTAGGCCCGATCCCTCCTAAGTCAGTCGCAAGCTGATGGAGATAAACATCGAGATAAAGAGTTTGCGATGTGAAACGGGCGTGGTCTATGGGGAAAAAGATGCAAGAGAATGAAAAGAGATTACGGGCCAATTGGGTGTGGATGAAGTTGCAGGAAATGTACGGTAACAGTTTTACCAAATCTTTTGGCCACCAAGCCTCCGAGACCTGGGTGAATGGATTAGCACTGCTAGACAAAAGCGAAGTCGTGGAAGGTTTGAATAAGCTACTGATTGATGGACATGTCTTTCCTCCCTCCCTCCCTGAATTTATTAAGTTGGGGAAGCGGGTAAAGAAGCCGACATATCACAACGTTCTAACCCTCCCAAAAATAAGAACGGAAGCAGAGCGAACGCATGGCCTCAAGAAAATCCAAGAACTCATGGGCAGAAATAAATGAGCTTACCTGATGCAGACATGGTGGAAATGTGGCTACACCAACTTGGAGACTCAGATCATGCCTATGCGAACGCATGCGCCATTCACACCGCCGCCAAGGAAGGTCTAAAGATATGTAAAGCAGCTCAGATGCCAGCCACAGGGACGGTTGCGGAGAAAGAAAGACAAGCCTTGTTGTCGCCTGAATACGCTGCGGCATTGGACAAACTAACGGCTGCTGAGTACGAGAAAACCGTGCTTAATTTAAAACGGGAGCAATGGATCATGGGTATAGATGTGTGGCGTTCTATTAACGCGAATCAGAGACGATCATGAGTATTCAACGATCGGCGCAGGATAATTGGTTCAGCCTATGCGTAAGGGAGCGAGCAAACTGGACGTGCGAATCCAGTGGATTAGTGTTTGATGATGGGCAAGCCATCGGCAGATGCCAGGGACTCGAGTGTTGTCATATCTATGGTCGTCGCTCTAAAAATGTACGTTGGAATGGCATGAACGCTGTGGCTTTAACGCACTACCAACACCGATATTTTACTGAAAACCCAGCACATTTCATCACCTGGTTAAATTCGTATCTGGGGGAACAACACATGGAAATCCTTACGGAGAGATGCAATGACATGCGTATTAAATACGGAAAACCTGAGAAAAAATCTATCTCAGCTCACTACAGAAATGAATACAGAAGAATGCGAAAACTTAGAGACGAAGGGCAAACGGGACGCATTGAGTTCCAGAATTATGACTGATTTATGGGTAATCCCGAGGTACGACATTGTTCGAACTTAGATTAAAAGTGATAGAAAACGGAGATATGGATGTTTTGGTACTAAAGGATGGTCGCTCTTGTGTACTCGAATGCCGAGCGATTGAGTGCGAAGAACGCGATGATGGTTTACATATTTATCCTGGAGACTGGTTGGAGGTGGATATTGCACAATGATTGGCTGTCAACGTTACTCGATGAATGGGCTATTTGGTGGTCAAACGCCGAGCATGGCTCATACCCTAGCAGCACGGCCATCTGGCGGATATTACATTCCCCGGGTGATTCAGGCTTTGAAAGCTCGTTACCAAAAGGTGTCATTCCTCCGGCTGGATTAAACAAAATTAACCTCGCGATGAATGCTTTGTTGCATTCTGATTGCGGAGAAGCTGTGGCTGTCGTCCGATACTTGTACTTATATGGACGTGAACGGACTACCTACGATCTAAAACTTTCACAAACACGTTTCTACACACTCAAAGCTCAAGGTGAGGCGTGTCTCAAAGGATTTTTAAAGGCTGCATAATGTGGATATTGCCGAAGAATTACCCACTGTCATCTCATTATGTAGCGGATATGGTGGTATCGAAAGAGGACTTGAGCTTGCTGGATTCAATCATCGACTCATCGCTTTTTGTGAGATCGAAGCCTATGTCCAAAAGCTCACTCTCGAGAAAATGGAAAAGGGACACATGGTTTCAGCGCCTTTGTGGACAAATCTTAAAACCTTCCCAGCACACATCTTTCGAGACAAAGTTGATGTCATGCTTGCCGGTTATCCCTGCCAGCCCTTCAGCCAAGCCGGACGACGGGGGGGGGAAGATGATCCACGACACTTGTGGCCGTACATTAAAGAACACATTAGAACAATACGACCTGTTCGATGTTTCTTCGAGAACGTGCAAGGACACATCACGCTGGGACTCTCCACAGTCATCTCAGATCTGGAAGAATTGGGTTATCGAACAACGTGGGGAATATTCTCGGCGGAAGAAGTCGGCGCACCTCATCAAAGAAAAAGAGTGTTTATCTTGGCCGACGCCGGAAGCGTGGACAGTGCAAAAATATTCTTTACAGAAAGATGGGCAGGAAAAGACTCAGAGATCGAAGAATTTAACAGCAATGGCATTGAATGGGGAGCTTTCCCATCCAGACCAGGGCAAGAACAATATGAATGGGAAGAACCAAGAGTCCTGGGCAACACCTAACACCATGGGCCATCTGCCATCAAGATCGGTTGAAGCGCAGCGCGAGATGGCGCTTGGACAACGTAAGGGTCGTTCTAAACCCTCGAATCTTCGAGAACAAATAGACCCAGAACAAGTGGCCGTGTACCAAGAAGCAAAGAACTGGCCGACGCCAACCGAAAGCGATATGAAAGATACATGGAACGGAGGACGAGGCGAAACATTAGTTAGCAAAATGAAAGAAAAGCGGTCTGGCAAATTGAATCCCGACTGGTGCGAGCAATTGATGGGGCTGCCTGTTGGCTGGACAAAAATAAACGATGCTGATGATCGCATTTCGCGATTGATGGCTATAGGAAATGGTGTGGTGCCACAAACTGCGGCGTTAGCCTGGGTGACTTTGAGTGAAAAAATTAAACAATAAGAAGGAAAGAATATGAACATTAACATTATAGAAATTTGTTTTGCGGCAGCGGTTGTTTACGGGTTATATCGACTCTGGAAACAACTATCGAAGAAAGCCGACATATTGCCGGAAATCCCATTAAAAAAAGTGACACAGATTAAAAAGAAGGTACGAAAGAAAAAACAGTGAAACGAATAGCCTTTATTCTTTTTTGTTTTTGCTCTGGTGTGGCAGCTCAGACGAATACCATATCCTCGACTTTGGCATCGTCAACCACGATTGATCGCACTGTCTCTACCGCATCGGCTCCTAATATCATCAGTTCAATACAGGATACTTGTGCTGTAG
>ENA-ORXF01002833-ORXF01002833.1-marine-metagenome-genome-assembly--contig:-NODE-2833-length-10121-cov-4.622362_pt1 | contig 10121 bp, 11 predicted proteins | sample MGYA00237864_ERZ511476 | MGnify/ENA primary metagenome ERZ511476 (study PRJEB26306, sample SAMN06343908) | marine metagenome | isolation source: coastal waters | place: Atlantic Ocean: West Antarctic... | reverse complement strand
TCAGCCGCCGGTTATTGGTATTTGATGGCTTACGATTAGGTATAAAGAGAAGCAGCTAAAATAGATATTGTGAATACCCCTCAAATGGTTGACTTTTCAAGGTGACGAGTTAGCAGCGAACTAATAGTTGGGGGTTGGGTCTAGGTGAAACGTCTTACACGGCTCCACAGACACGCTGATGCAGTGTTTGATAAGTCAAGTTTTTATTGTGCAACGCACGGTTATATAGATGAATCGCCGGTGTATATCTAGACTGCACCCTTACAGGTAACAGGTTAGAGATAATGGCAGAGAAGAAACTAACACCTAAGCAGCTGCACTTTGCGAGGTGCATCGCCGGAGGCATGACACAGTCAGACGGGTATCGGGAAGCGTATACGGTTCGTCCCCTGACAACGCAGGAGAGCGTACACAGCTCAGCGTCTAGGCTGATGGCCGACGATAAGGTTGCATCAAGGGTTAAGCATCTGATAAGGCTCAGAGAGCAGGCCGTGGTAGCTTCAGCGGTCACGGATAGAGAGCGCGTCCTGAGCAAGCTTCGTGGTTGGATGGATAGCGCAGAACCAACAGACAGTGTGAAGCTTCGTGCTGCCGAATTATTAGGCAAGTCTGCAAACCTATTCGCCACGGAAGTCAGCGTCTCAGAATCCAAGGACAGCACCTCACTCGCCGCAGAATTAGAAGCGATGTTGCTTGCTGCTAACGAGGCAACCGAGTCTCCTGCTAACGAGTCAACAGAGTCAGTGACTAACGATAACGAACAGTTGCACTAACGTATCTGCACTGTCGCACTAACGAGCTGATGAAGGTGAGCTAACGAATTCTGTGAGGTGAAGCATAGTATAACCGTTATACAGGGGGGCTTCTAACGTGCTGTCTAAGGGGCTGGCTTCTGCATATCGACACCCCCACCCCCCCTTATGGTGGCATGTTACTTGTTATTATATACATAGTAATACACACAAATAATCACCTATTTTTGAAACTTGCCCCAAGAAAAGCTAATTAAATCAATAGCTTATCCCTTTTTTGCTTAGAAAAGGTCTGGGTATTCCCCTCTAAAAAATTTTTTTTAAAATTTTCAGCAAAAAGCTTTGATTTCCTTGTCAATAGCCTTAATATGCTAGGATAAAGAAATAGCTCACTTAGTAAGTAGCACCTTACGAATTAGCTAGTATATTTTTTTTGAGATGGGCTAGTTAATAAGTAGCCCCTTATAGAGCTAAGTAGCCCCTTATATATGCAGCTATCAAAAAAAATAAACCCGAACCTCCTTAAAAACATTAAGAACTTGCCTATAGAAGAGCAAGAAAAGGTTCTTGCCCTCTTAAAAGAATTAAAAAGCGCAGAAGACAAAGAAAAAGCTAGAGATGGCTTTATGCCCTTTATTAATCTTGTATGGCCTGCCTTCATCGAGGGGCGACATCATAAGATAATGGCTGATGCCTTTGAAAGGGTTGTTAAGGGCGATCTAAAGCGTTTAATCATTAACATGCCGCCAAGGCACACTAAGTCTGAATTTGCTTCTTATCTGCTCCCTGCTTGGTTTCTGGGACAGTTTCCTGAGAAGAAGATCATACAAACAGCACACACCGCAGAGCTATCTGTTGGTTTCGGGCGAAAGGTTCGTAACCTAGTAGATAGCGATGATTACAAAGAGATCTTCCCTGACGTAACACTAAGATCTGACTCTAAAGCTGCTGGCCGCTGGAGTACGGGTAAAGGTGGAGAATACTTCGCCATTGGTGTTGGAGGGGCTGTTACAGGTAAGGGTGCTGATCTTTTGATCATTGATGACCCTCACAGTGAGCAAGAAGGCCAAAGCTCAGATCCCGGTGTCTTTGATAAGGTTTATGATTGGTATACATCAGGGCCAAGACAGAGGCTACAGCCCGGAGGGGCTATTGTCATAGTCATGACCCGATGGCATAAAAGAGATTTGACCGGCAAAATCATTAAAACATCTGTTCAGCGAGAGGGGATGGATGAATGGGAAGTTATTGAGTTCCCGGCAATTATGCCCTCTGGTAAGGCATTGTGGCCTGAGTTCTGGGCTATAGAAGAATTAGAAGCTCTCCGTAGTGAGCTACCCGCCCCTAAGTGGAGCGCACAGTACCAGCAAGACCCGTCTTCTGAGGAAGGCGCACTCGTTAAAAGAGAATGGTGGAAGAAGTGGGAAAGCGAGACCCCGCCTCTATGTGATTTCATTATTCAGTCTTGGGACACAGCGTTCTTAAAGACTCAACGGGCAGATTACTCTGCTTGCACAACGTGGGGAGTTTTCTATCATCCAGATGATGAAGGCACTACACAGCCCAATATTATATTACTTGACGCTCATAAAGAGCGATTAGAGTTCCCTGAACTAAAGAAATGCGCCTTAGAGCTTTATAACGAGTTCCAGCCAGATGCATGTATTGTTGAGGCGAAGGCCGCAGGGACACCTCTTATTTTCGAGTTAAGAGCAATGGGCATTCCTGTGGGGGAGTACACCCCATCTAGAGGCAACGATAAGATCTCTAGGGTGAATGCTGTTTCAGACTTATTCGCATCAGGCATAGTCTGGTGTCCAGAAACCCGCTTTGCGGAGGAGGTGATCGAAGAATTTGCAGCCTTCCCTGCTGGAGAGCATGACGATCTCGTTGACTCTTCCACACAAGCACTGCTTAGATTTAGGCAGGGAGGGTTTCTTCGTTTGAACTCTGACGAAGAAGATGAACCGTTTTATCCTAAAAGGGCAGAATACTACTAGTGGCTTTTTTGCAAAGTAACATACCCTACTTTAAATGCTGGGTAAGGAAAGAGTACACACACAACAACCAGAAGTATCACGGGGAGTTTCTCCATGCTATGGCGGTTGCTGTAACTACGATGCCATCAAGGTGTCTTAGCTTTCAGGTAATATTTACTGGGGCAGAGACTTATGATGACGATGAAATGGAGAATGTACACGGCGGGGCAATGTGGGCAAGAATGCCTATTACTGCTCTTGTTGCAGACACTCCTTTTGAAGAGTGGCCTGAACCGATGCCTACTTGGGCGGTACAGCCTTGGGACTGCATGTCTCACCATCATTCAGTCTATAAGATAGAAAGAGCTTCTCCTGCTCCTTGGATTGCCAAAGTTGATGGAGAGTTTTATCCGGCAAAGTATTACTTTACGGTAGACTATACTGATAGTGAGGTGGCGGATGACCCTGCACAACACAAGCAGAGTCATGTTTTGGAGCTTCTCGACGCAGGCGAGTACACTGGTAATATAGTGGCATTGCCTAATAATCGAGTCCGGGTAACTCATCCGGCTTGGTTTGAGACAGGAGAAGGAGCGCCGGACTTCAGGCCGAACCAGAAAACATACAACTCCAAAGAAGATGCGGAGTACACTCAAGATACAGCAAGGGTGTTTAACAACTTGTACAGTGAGGGTTACGATGAAAAAGACTAAAGGTTACATGGCTGGCGGAAGAGCCAAAATGAGTACCAAGATGATGGCTAATGGCGGTCTTACCGGCGCACTCAAGAAAGATATGTCTAAAGCTAAAGGCATGGCTAAAGGTGGCAAAACCAAGGCTAAAGGAATGGCTATGGGTGGAAAGACTAAAGCTAAAGGTATGGCTAAGGGTGGAAAGACTAAAATGATGTCTAATGGCGGTAAAACTATCGCTAGAGGCAGCGGCGCTGCAAGAACTCAATACTTTGGGAAGAATGGCTAAATGGCTATTGATCGCCCACTAAGCACTCCGTTTCCCGTCAATCAAGAGATGGGTGAAGTTGAGATTGAAATAGAAAACCCAGAGTCTGTCTCTGTTGAGACACCTGACGGTGGGGTAATAATTGATTTCAACCCAGATATGGCGGATATCTTAGATTCTTCTCATGACGCTAATCTTGCAGAAGTCCTAGACCCTAAAGATCTAGACGAGATCTCCTCAGACCTTATAAGCTCTTACAAGAACGATAAGGAGAGTAGGTCAGATTGGGAGCGTTCATATATAGATGGGCTAGAACTCCTTGGTTTGAAGATGGAAGACAGGACTACCCCTTGGGATGGTGCTTGCGGTGTGTCGCATCCTCTTCTGACTGAAGCAGTTATACGATTTCAGTCTCAGGCAATACAAGAGCTGTTTCCTTCAAGTGGGCCGGTAAGGACAACCATTGTTGGTGTCATTAACGAAGAAAAAGAAAAACAAGCCCACAGAGTTAAGGATTACCTAAACTACCTCGTCACAGAAAAGATGACGGAGTATAGGACTGAAACAGAAAGAATGCTTTTCTCGCTACCTTTAGCGGGATCTGCATTTAGAAAGGTTTACTTTGATCCTTCATTGGGCAGACCTTGCAGCATGTTTGTTCCAGCAGAAGATTTTGTTGTTAGCTATGGCGCATCTGATCTGGCTACCTGCGAACGTGCTACGCATGTAATGAAGAAAAGCCCGAACGAAATAAGAAAACTACAGGTTTCTGGGTTTTACTTAGACGTTGACTTAGATAAGGCTTCCTTTGACCCTGACAGGATTAAGCTAAAGTATGACGAGTTAACAGGAGACACTGGGAACTACGAAGCAGATTCCCGGCATACCCTCCTTGAGATGCAGGTTGATCTAGACTTACCCGGATTTGAAGATGAGCGTGATGGAGAGATAACGGGCATCAATCTTCCTTACGTCATAACGATAGACTTGTCTTCTAGGACAGTTTTATCTGTTAGAAGAAATTGGTATGAAGAAGATGATCTTAAAAACAAAAGAGAACACTTCGTTCATTATCAGTATATCCCCGGTTTAGGCTTCTACGGCTTTGGATTGATCCACATGATCGGTGGATTAGCTAAGTCTGCCACCTCTTTGCTTCGCCAATTGGTAGATGCGGGTACTTTATCCAACCTTCCGGGCGGCTTGAAGGCAAGAGGGCTAAGAATTAAGGGTGATGACTCCCCAATTATGCCGGGAGAGTTCAGAGATGTTGATGTTCCCGGTGGAACTATCAAAGAAAACATTAGTTTCCTCCCATATAAAGAGCCAAGTGCTGTTTTAGCTCAATTATTAGGCAGCATTGTTGAAGAAGGGCGTAGATTCGCCTCCGCTGCTGATGTGAAAGCGGCAGATATGAACTCAGAAGCCCCTGTTGGGACTACTTTGGCGATATTAGAGCGTTCAATGAAGGTTATGAGCGCAGTTCAGGCCAGATTACACGCATCTATGCGCGTAGAGCTTAAATTAATAGCCCGTTTGGTTAGGGATTTTGGCCCAGAAGCATATCCTTACATGTCAGACAGCGAAGAGCTTGTTTCGGCTGACTTTGATGATCGAATAGACATTATCCCGGTAAGTGATCCAAATGCAGGGACAATGGCGCAAAGAATCATGCAATATCAGGCTGCATTACAGCTTTCAGCGCAAGCACCACAGATGTATAACTTGCCACTTCTTCATAGACAGATGTTAGAGGTTTTAAATATACAAGATGCAGATAAAATCGTACCTCAAGAAGATGATATCAGCCCGACAGACCCAGTTTCTGAAAATATGGGGATTATCAACGGAGATCCTGTCAAAGCTTTTATCTATCAAGACCATGAAGCTCATATACAAGTACATATGTCAGCACTGCAAGACCCTAAAATGCAAGAGCTTTTATCTCAAGCGCCAGATGCAGGCAAGATACAAGCAGTATTCTCAGCGCATATCGCAGAACACGTTGCTTTCGAGTACAGACAAAAAATCGAAAAAGAACTAGGCATGAAGCTTCCTCTTCCGGGAGAAAAGCTGCCTGAAGATATTGAGTTTAGAATATCAGAGCTTGCCGCCCCTGCTGCCGCTCAGTTGCTTGGCAAGCACCAGCAAGAACAACAGATGCAGCAGAATCAACAGATGATGGAAGATCCTGTGGTTCAGATGCAGCAAAGAGAATTGCAGCTTAAAGAGATGGAAGCTCAAGGTAAGATGATGATGGAGCAAGCAAGGATGCAGCTTGATGCTCAACAGGCTATGGCAAAGGCAAGCCTTGACCAAGACAAGCTTAATCAGGAACTAGAGATTGAGAAAGCCAAGTTGGCTGTAAGGATTTCAGAAGACAATGACAGAGATCAGTTAGACAATAAAAGAATAGCCTCTAAAGAGCAGGTAGAAGGCGCAAAGCTTGGCGTTGAAATTATGAAGGAAATATACGGTGAGTAGTTTTTCAGAAGAAAACGTGTTTTCCCACCTACAAAAGACCATAAGATCTCAAATGAACGAGTATGCAGACCATATAAGCGGCGGGGGTTGCAAAAACTTTGAAGAATACTCAAAATGTTGCGGTATTATTGAAGGGTTAGCATTAACCGAGAGGGAAATACTTGATCTGCAAGCAAAATACGAGAATTCATAACGCTGCATAGAGCAGCGCAGGCGACTCTGGACGCTTTTTTCCAGTGCTAGGAAGACACTAATGGAAGCATTAGCAAAGAATAACGAGCAAGAAGATGCTCGCAAGGCGAATCAATTGCCAAAACCCTCTGGGTATAAAATATTGATAGCTCTGCCAGAGCCTGAAAAGGAGTTTGGCGGGGGGATTATCAAGTCTAATAGTACGCTCTATGAGGAAGAAATCGGATCAATTACAGGTATGGTGCTTGAGCTAGGCCCAGACTGTTATGCCGATAAGAAAAGATTCCCATCTGGGCCTTTCTGCAAAAAAGGAGACTGGATTTTGATGCGCTCTTACAGCGGCACAAGATTTAAAGTTCACGGAAAGGAGTTTAGATTAATCAACGATGATAGCGTTGAAGCTGTTGTTGAAGATCCAAGGGGGATTGCCAAGCTATGAGCGAACAAGAGTTGTTAATGTCAGAAGAAGACAAGTTTTTTGGTGTCCGAACCACGATAGGTGGGAGTCAAGAGCAAGAAGAAGTTGTTTCTGCTGATCCTGTTGAGGAGGATGATGATTCCTCTGACATGGGAGATGAAGAACTTAAAGGCTATAGCAAAAGAGTTCAGAAGCGAATTAACAAGCTTCGTTACGAATCCCATGAAGAACGCCGAAAAACAGAAAGTGCTGAAAAAATGCGAGATGAGGCTTATCGTGTCGCGCAGCAGATGGCAGAAAAGAACAGAGAGTACGAGTCTTTAATTGGCAGGGGTGAAGAAGCCTTAATCGGTCAAGTTAAAGAACGTGCCGCATTATCTGTTAACCAAGCAAAAGAACAATATAGGAAAGCTTACGAGGAAGGAGACACTGATAATGTAGTCGCCGCCCAAGAAGCACTAACAAAAGCAACCGCTGAAGTAACGGAAGCCGGACGTTATGAGCAGAATTTTGCAGGTCAACAGCAACAACAGCAACAACAACAGCAATACCAGCAACAACTTAGGGCGCAGCAACAACAGCAGCAACAGCAACAGCAACAGCAGCAACAGCAGCAGGCTGTCCCTAGACCAGACCCAGAGACAGAGGAATGGGCGGCTTCCAATCCTTGGTTTATGGAAGACGGCTACGAAGAGATGACATCTCTTGCCTATGGCAAACATGCATCTCTAGTAAAACAGGGAGTTAAACCAAACTCTCAAGAATATTTTAGACAAATTGACGAAACGGTCAGAAGAGCGTTTCCAGATCATGATTGGCAGGTTGGGAATACCCAACAAGAGCGAACTTCGACTGCTAGTCAACCTTCGATGGTGGTGGCCCCCTCAAGTAGAAATAATGGAGCCAAACCTCGCACAGTGAAGCTTTCGCCAACCCAGCGTACTCTCGCCAAGAAGTTGGGTTTAACTGAACAGCAATATGCTAAATACGTCTAGTCAGGAGAAATTAATGACTACTGAGCGCACCCCAAGAGAAACAAAAGAAAGAGATAACGAAACACGACCCAGTGATTCATGGACTCCTGCTTCTATATTGCCCGATCCTACCCCCCAAGATGGGTGGGTTTTTCGTTGGGTCAGGACGAGTATCATGGGACAAGCTGATGGAACTCATACTTCAAAGATGTTGAGGGAAGGTTGGGAGCCTTGTAAGGCCGACGATCACCCAGAACTGATGTTGCAGTCTGATATTAATTCTAAGTTTGTAGGTAATGTCGAAGTTGGAGGATTGCTATTATGCAAAGCTCCAGCAGAAAAGATGAAGTCAAGGACTGAGCATTTTCAGAAAATGGCTGCTAATCAGATAGAATCTGTCGATAACAATTATCTCCGGGAAAATGACCCTCGTATGCCTTTGCTTACACCAGAAAGAAGTACGAGAACAACATTTGGCAGGAATTAATAATTAATTCCTAAGTTAATAGGAGGCCAATCATGGCTACTACTGCAACTCCATCAGGTGCAGAACCAGTTAACACTCTTAGTGCGTCAGGCTCTTTTTCAGGAAAAGTTCGACATATTAAGATTGCAAGCAACTACGGAACAGCTATATTTTATGGTGATTTCGTTAAGTTGGTTGCCTCTGGCACTGTAGAAAAATCAGCCGTCACAACAGCAGTTGTTGCTGGAACTGTCGGTATTTTTATGGGATGCTCATTTACTGATCCCACCACAAGTCAAATGACATTCAGTCAGCATTATCCAGCATCAACTGTTGCTTCGGATATTGCGGCTCTTGTCTGCGACGATCCTAAATTGTTATTCCTTATGCAGGGTGACGAGGCTATAGCTCAAACTGGCCTTGGAAACAATGTATCAGCGGTAAACACTGCGGGTTCAACCTCAATCGGTCGAAGCAGGAACGCCTTAGACGGCGGCTCTGTAGCTACGACTAATTCACTTCCGCTTCGTATCGTTGATTTCGTGGATGGCCCAAACAGCACTGTAGGCGATGCCTTCACTGACTGTCTTGTGACCTATCTTCCTTTAAGTCACGCTTACGAAACTAAACTTGGCGTATAAGGAGTAATAGGAAATGGCTATTTCACGCGCACAAATGCTCAAAGAGCTACTCCCCGGCCTTAACGCCTTGTTTGGTCTTGAGTATGAGAAGTATGAAGACGAACACACTCTTATCTATGACACAGAGAGTTCTGATCGTTCTTTTGAAGAAGAAGTAAAACTTAGCGGCTTTGGTGCTGCCCCTGTCAAGCAAGAAGGTTCTGCTATCAATTATGATTCAGCACAAGAAAGCTTTACAGCAAGGTACAACCACGAAACGATTGCTATGGGTTTTGCTATAACTGAGGAAGCAATGGAGGATAATCTTTATGATTCTCTTTCTGCTCGTTATACAAAGTCTTTAGCTCGCGCAATGGCGTACACCAAGCAAGTTAAGTCTGTTAACCCGTTGAACTTCGGTTTCACTGCTACCTTTCAATCAGGTGATGGTGTTAACTTGTTCACAGCAGCCGGTGACGGTGTAGCTGGAGGCGGTGGTCACCCACTCGTTTCAGGCGGCACTAACAGTAACCGTCCTGCTACGGCAGCAGACCTTAACGAAACATCTTTAGAGAATGCGATTATTGATATCTCTGCCTTTACAGATGAACGTGGTCTTTTGATTGCGGCTCGACCTAAGCGTCTAGTTGTTCCACCCGCATTGATGTTTACAGCAGATAGATTGCTGGAAACCACTCAGCGAGTAGGTACAGCGGATAATGACATTAACTCCATACGCAACATGGGTGCTATCCCAGACGGCTATGCTGTTAACCATTACCTGACGGATAACAATGCGTTCTTTATCTTGACGGATATTCCGAACGGCATGAAGCACTTTGAGCGTACTGCGCTTGAAACTTCAATGGATGGTGACTTCGATACTGGAAACGTGCGCTACAAAGCGCGTGAGCGTTACAGCTTCGGCGTATCTGATCCTTTGGGAATCTACGGATCTCCCGGCTCTTCATAGAGCAACCTACAGCCTCCGGTGTAAGCCGGGGGTTGTTTTTTATTCCCTGACTGATGTTTCACATGGAACATTAGACATTAGCCACGACAGGAGAACTTAAATGGCGAATACAACTTTTAACGGCCCCGTCCGTTCCGAAAACGGTTTTGAAACCGTATCTAAAAATGCAGCTACTGGTACGATTACTATTACCAGCGGCAACAAAATGATTAATGAAGCTGCGGGTGGTGCTGGTATAGAAGGCGCAGCAGCAGTTTACGTTACTCAGGTTGAGCGTTTTAAAAGCGATACTGCTACCAACGT
>ENA-ORXF01002831-ORXF01002831.1-marine-metagenome-genome-assembly--contig:-NODE-2831-length-10124-cov-25.252513_pt1 | contig 10124 bp, 5 predicted proteins | sample MGYA00237864_ERZ511476 | MGnify/ENA primary metagenome ERZ511476 (study PRJEB26306, sample SAMN06343908) | marine metagenome | isolation source: coastal waters | place: Atlantic Ocean: West Antarctic... | reverse complement strand
GAAATTCTACCAAGTTACTTTGAAGCCCATAATAAACTTGGAGTTACGTTTATAGATTTAAACCAATATGAGGATGCGATTGAACATTTAGAGTGGGCAGTGGCATACAAGTATGATTTTGCTGAGGCTCATAATAACCTTGGTGTTGCTAATAGAAAACTTGGTCAGATCACTAACGCAGCTAAAAATTTTGAAAAAGCTATAGAAACTAAGCCAAGCTATACTTTGGCTCATTTAAATCTTGGGATTACCCTTGCAGATCTTGGGCAAAAAGATGAAGCTCTTAAGTGTTTTGAAAAGGTCATATCTCTAGAACCTGATAACTCTCTTGCGCTTGAAAAATTAAAAGAACTCAGCTCTAATTAGATTTTCAATATGAATGAACCTACTCCTCTAGATAATAAAATTAATTCTATTATTGAGCTATATTCTTCTGGACATATAAATGAAGCACTCGACACCGTTCAAACCCTAATAAGCCAGCATCCTAACGAAGCATTACTTCATAATATTTGTGGTGTTTGCTATAAAGAAACAGGGCAGCTAGAGATGGCAGCTCAATCTTTTAAGAGTGCTGTAGAAATGAAATCAGACTTTACTGATGCTCATTACAACCTCGGGCTAACTCTCCAAGAGCTCAATCAACTAGAAGCTGCAATTAAGAGCTATCAAGTTACATTAGGGCTTCAAAATAGCTATTTTAAGGCACATAATAACCTCGGTATTATTTATAAAGAACTCGGACAATTAGATGAGTCAGTTAATTCTTATAAGAAAGCATTAAAAATACAGCCGGACTTTGTAGAAGCATACAATAACCTTGGCAACACCCTAAATGAGTTAGATAAATTTGATGAGGCGGTTAAAGCTTATGAGGAGGCATTAAAAATTCAGCCTAACTATTTAGAAGTGATTAATAACCTCGGCAAAATTCTCAATAAAATTGGTCAAATGGATGAGGCAGTTAAGTGCTACGAGAAAGCAATAGCGATTGATCCTGAATATGCTGAGGCTCATAACAATCTTGGTATCACTTTCACTGAAGTAGGCCAATTGGATGAATCGGTTAAGTGTTACGAGAAAGCAATAGCGATTAATCCTGAATATGCTGAGGCTCAAAACAATCTTGGTATCACTCTCACTGAAAAAGGTCATTTGCATGAGGCTGTTAAGTGCTATAAGAATGCAATAACGATTAATCCAGACTATGATGAAGCATACTTGAATCTTGGCATTACTCTTGATAAACTTGGCCAAAGTGAGGAAGCGCTAAATTCTTATGAAATGGCGCTAGAAATTAATCCAGACTATGCTGATGCATATAACAATATAGGTGATATTCTTCGAGGGCTGGGTCAATTGGATAAAGCATTTAGTAGCTATGTTCATGCGTTAGCTATTGACTCTGAAAATACTAAATTTCACCGAAATTTAGCCTTAATGAAGAGTTATACAAAAGGCGATACCCAATTTATCCAAATGCAATCCCTCCTCTCTGCTAATAACCTTAATCAATCAGAGCGAGTAGCCTTATGCTTTGCTTTAGCGAAAGCATATGCTGACTTAGGAGAGAAAGATGAATTATTTAAAGTCTTAAATGAAGGAAATCAACTACGTAAAGAAGAATTAAGTTATTCCATTGAAAAGGACCTTAATAATCATTCACTGCTTAGAAAAATTTTTAAATCATCGACTAAAAAATCATCATATAAGTCTCTAACTATTAGGCCAATTTTTATTGTTGGAATGCCGCGCTCAGGCACCTCATTAGTTGAACAAATTATCTCCAGTCACCACAAAGTTCATGGTGCAGGAGAATTGCCAACCCTAAGTAATCTTGCTGCTCCAATACTGGATAGCTATTTATCCAACAATCACGCCCTTTCTGAAGAAAATTTTTTGTCGATACGCGAAGGATATTCATATTGCCATTTATCTAACCTTGATAACACTGAAAGCTTTATTACTGACAAAATGCCTGTCAATTTTGAAAATATAGGGTTTATTTTAAAAGCATTTCCAGAGGCAAAGATTGTTCATCTTAAAAGAGATGCTATGGCTATTTGTTGGTCAATTTATCAGCGTTATTTTCCTGCTGAAGGTTTAGGCTTTCCATATGACATGGAGGATTTAGGTCGATTCTATAACTCTTATACTGAAATGATGACTTTTTGGCATGAATTATTTCCTAACCAAATATATGATATTAGTTATGAAGACTTAACCACTAACCAAGAAGAAGAAACCAGAAAATTATTGGAATATTGTGAATTAGGTTGGGATGAGAACTGCCTAAACTTTCATAAAAATAAACGTGCCGTAAAAACAGCCAGCTCATTACAAGTAAGGAACAAGATGTATCAAGGTAGCTCTGAGGCTTGGAAAAAATATGCAGACCAATTAAAGCCACTTATTAACGCCCTTGGTTATTTATCATAATGAGAAAAGTAGGCCCGTCTCAAGAGCAAATTGATTCTGTTACTTCAATTCTTTCTATTGGGAAGTTTCAAGAGGCATTAGATAAAACTGAAATCTTAAGGCAACAATATCCTGGTGAATCTTTACTATCGAATATAAGTGGTGCATGCTATCAGGGCCTTGGGCAACTTGAGAATGCTGTTGAGAATTACGAAAAGGCAATAATCACTAATCCTAGTTATTACAAGGCGCACTATAATCTTGGTGGTGCATTGCAAGAGCTAGGAAAGCTAAATGAATCTGTTGAAAGTTTTGAGAGAGCTCTTTCTATAAAGCCTGATTATGCTGAGGCTCATAACAATATCGGCAATGTTTTTAAAGTTCTTGGTCAATTTGATAATGCAATTAAAAGCTTTAGGAGTGCAATAGAAATAAAGCCTGATTATTTAGAAGCTCACTTCAACTTGGGGAGTATTTTTCAAGATTTAAATAATATGGAAGCGGCAATCACTAGTTATGAGGAGGTACTAATAATTAAGCCAGATTTTGCAGTATTACATAATAATCTAGGTGTAATACTTCAAGGGATTGGTGAATTAGATTCTGCTCTAGAGCATTTTGAGGATGCAGTAAAAATAATGCCAGACTTTTCGGAAGCATATAATAATCTTGGCAATGTCTGTAAAGAACTAAATCAGCTTGATAAGGCCATCAACTGTTTTAACAAAGCAATCGCTATTAATCCAAACTTTGATAAAGCATACAACAATATTGGGAATGTTTTTAAAGAGCTTGGTCAATTTGATAATGCAATTAAGAACTATGAAAAAGCAATTTCTATCGACCCAAACTTCGCTGAAGCACATAATAATTTAGGTAGCTTATTAAAGCTTCTAGGAAGACAATATGATGCAGTTGTAAGCTACCAGAAGTCGCTCGAAATAAAGCCAGATGCTGTGGTTCATAATAAACTTGCTATGACATTTATGCTCCTTGGAGAGACAAACCAAGCCATTAAAAGTTATCAAAAAGCCCTTTCTATAAATCCAGACTATGGGGACGCCCATAATAATCTTGGGATTGCACTTAATCTGATTGACCAAACTGAAGAGGCAATTAAAAGCTATAAAAAGGCACTTTCTATAAAGTCAGATTATGCAGAACCCTATTTCAACCTTGGAAACCTTATGCTTTTTCATGGGCAATGGGACAAAGCATTATTTAATTATGAGCATGCTCTTAATCTCAAGCCTGGGATAAATCTTCTCTTTGGAAATTTACTTAACGCCAAAATGCAATTATGTATTTGGGATGATTTTTCAAACGATCTTAGTGAGTTAATAACAAAAATAAACAATAATGAATCGCCCATAGACCCATTTACTTTATCTTTGCTAATTGATGATGCCCAAATTCAGTTAAAAAATTCTAAAGCCCATGTCAAATCAACGCTATCAAACTATTTCAAAGAAAAGTATCCAAAAAATAACTCTTTATCAAAAATAGATCGCGAACAAAAACATAAAAAAATTCGTATCGGTTACTTTTCTGCAGATTTTAGAGAGCATCCAGTGTCTGATTTATCAGCTGAAATATATGAACTTCATGATAGAAGCCAATTTGAAATTTATGCATTTTCTTTTGGCCCTGACACCCTAGATGAAATGAATCTTCGAATTAAAGAAGGGGTTGATAATTTTTATGATGTTCGTATGATGTCACATAAAGATGTCGTAATGTTGTCAAGGTCTTTAGAGATTGATATTGCGATTAATTTAGGAGGCTTTACTGCCAATAGTAGAGCAGAAGTTTTTGCTATGTCTGTGGCACCAGTTCAGATAGGGTACTTAGGATTTACAGGCACAATGGGAGCTGATTTTATGGACTATATTATTGCTGATAGAATAGTTATCCCTAAAGATAAACAAATATATTATTCTGAGAAAGTTGCCTACTTACCAAATTGCTACATGGCGAATCGTACAAAAATTGCAGTTTCAAAAAAAATACTTAGAAGAAAAGATGCAGGCTTACCAAGTGATGGCTTTGTATTTTGTTGTTTTAATAATTACTGTAAAGTTAATCCCATTGTTTTTAGAAGCTGGATGACTATTTTATCTAAGGTCAATGGAAGCATTCTCTGGCTTCCTGAGGGAAACAATATTGCAATGAATAATTTAAAGAAAGAAGCAGAAAAGTATGGTATTGATGAAGATAGATTGTTTTTTGCTCCTCGCTTAAATCTTAAAGAGGATCATTTAAATAGGTTACAGTTGGCTGATTTATTTATTGATACCTTCCCTTTTAATGCTCACACTACTTGCAGTGATGCTCTTAGAGTTGGCTTACCAGTTCTAACTTTAATTGGTGACTCATTCACAAGTAGAGTCGCATCAAGCCTACTTAATGGTGTTGACTTGCCTGAAATGATTACAAGTTCTAAAGAACATTATGAGTCACTTGCGATAGAGTTAGCAACAGGCTCAGAGAAATTAAAAGTCATTAAAGATAAGCTGAAGAATAATGTACTTACTTCATCATTATATGACGCTCAATTAATTACAAAGCAACTTGAGGCCACTTATCTGGATATCTATAATACATCTCAAAAAGAATTAGATTTTGATCATATTAATTTTTAGAGCTCCCTTATATTCAAAATGAAAAAAAATAACTTTCAAAATATTCAAGAGCCGCCTAAAGAACTTATTCAATCAATTATTAATACTTTCTCAAGTGGGCAAAAAAAAGAGGCAATTATTGAAATAGAAACGTTAATTAAGGATTATCCTTTAGCGTCATTACTATTAAATATTAGTGGGACTTTTTACAAAGCAAATGGCCAGCTAGATTTTGCTATTACAAGATTTGAGCAAGCATTACGCCTAAATCAAAATTATGCGGAAGCTCATTATAATCTTGGGGTTACGCTTCGTGAACTTGGCAAAATTAAAGAAGCAATTAAAAGTTACAAAAATGCCATTAGCATTAAAAATGCACATCCAAATGCGCACTATAATCTTGGAAACGCACTATTAAGCCTCAAGCAATATAATGATGCTATCAAGCATTTTGAATTGGCATTAGTTTTCGACCCTAAATTTGCACAGGCTTATCATAATTTAGGTCTTTCATATAAACAACTCAGAAAAGATTTAGAGGCGGGCAAGAATTTTGATAAAGCGCTAGTTATTAAACCTGATTATGCTGAAGCTGCTAACAATCGTGGCATTATTTTTCAGAATAGTGGAGACCTTGGAAATGCCATTAAATATTTTCAAAAATCACTTGTGATGAACCCAAACCTAGCAGATGCTTACAATAACATTGGTCTTGCTGAAAAGGAACAAAATAATACTGTTAACGCCATTAAGTCTTTTGAAGATGCTTTATCAATCGACCCTAATTTTACACCTGCATACTATAATCTAAGTCAGTTCAAGGATTACACTCTAAACAAAGAGCAAGTTAAAAAAATGCATTCACTTGTCAGCAATAATGATGTCAGTCAAACTGACCTAATTTTTCTAAATTTTGCATTAGCAGGAGTTAATGAAAATTTAGGCAATAAGGATGAATTTTTTAATTACCTTCATGAAGGAAATCGCTTACGAAAAAAAGAGCTAAATTATTCTTTTGGCACATCTCAAGAATTATTTTCAATTATTTATAAAATCTTTGCTGAAGAACCTAATTCTATTAAAAAGTCTTCACAAAGTAACACGCAGACTAAACGTCCAATATTTATTCTTGGTATGCCCAGATCTGGCACAAGTCTAGTTGAGCAAATCATTTCAAGCCACGAGTCTGTTTATGGTGGTGGAGAATTAGGCACTTTAACCGAACTTTCTCACCAAATAATAAAGAATAACCTCTCTAATAGAAATTATACAAATATTTCTTCTAAAAAAAATATTACATTTATTCGTGAAAAATACTTAGATTCCCTTGCTCATTTAAATACCTCTGCAAATATTATTACAGATAAGACGCCAGGAAATTTCCAAAACATAGGTTTTATTTTTTCTATGTTTCCTGACGCAAAAATTATTCATCTTAAAAGAGACCCTACAGCCACATGTTGGTCAATTTATAAGTCTAATTGGAGTCGGAATAGCTACAAATTTTCTTACAATATTGACGATTTAGTTAAATTTTATGCCTTGTACTATGAGTTAATGGAGTTTTGGCATAAAAAATTTCCAGAAAAAATTTACGACATTTGCTATGAAGACTTAACCACTAATCAAGAACAAGAAACAAAAAAATTATTAAAGTATTGCGAACTAGATTGGGATGAAAACTGTCTAAACTTTCATAAAAATAAACGCGCTGTAAAAACAGCCAGTTTATTACAAGTTAGAGAAAAGATGTATCAAGGCAGCTCTGAAGCTTGGAAAAAATATGAAGACCAATTAAAGCCACTTATTGATGGTCTTAAACCCTTTTAAATCGAACAAGAAGCTAACTCACTACTCCATTTGATTTGAGAAAGTCAAGAATATTAGATATAGACTCCTCTAAACTTTGCTGGTCAGTATCAATAACTAGTTCAGGTTTTTCTGGCTTTTCATATGGAGAATCAATGCCAGTATAGTTTTTAATTTCTCCTGCTCTTGCGCGCTTATATAGGCCCTTAACATCTCTAATCTCACAAGTTTCCAGACTGGCTTTACAATATATTTCTATGAAATCATCATTTGAAATTAATTTTCTTGCTTCATCGCGATCTTTATTGAATGGACTTATAAATGCTGTCATTACAATTAAGCCAGATTCCATCATTAATTTACTAACTTCGCTTATTCTACGAATATTTTCAGTTCTACCTTTCTCACTAAAATCAAGATTAGAATTTAAGCCATGACGAACGTTATCACCATCTAAAACAAAAGTCCTGCACCCTTTTTGAAATAATTTTTCTTCTAAAGCATGAGCTATAGTTGACTTACCAGAGCCAGAAAGGCCTGTAAACCAAAGAACAATTGAGCGATGATTGTTCAATTTATTACGCCTTTGACGCGTTACAGACGCTTGATGATAAATTATATTTGAGCTCTTCATTTTAAATACTAGATAAAAAGTACTAAGTTAAATAAAGTTATTATATAGTTCCTAATAGATAAATATATTAGATATCTAATGACTCTTTAACCATGCCTTAATATTAACCACTTATCAAAATGGGTTAGCGTAACAATGATCTAACATCTTTGACAATAACCTCTTAAACCTTAATGAAGTGGCGTCCCGTAGGAGATTTGAACTACCTGTTTCCAGGATGAAATCCTGGCGTCCTAGGCCACTAGACGAACGGGACAAAGAGTTTTAGTTAATATTTAATTAGGATATTAGATTAAAATTTATTTTATATAATTAAAAAATGGCATCGCGTAGGGGAATCGAACCCCTCTTGCCAGGATGAAAACCTGGAGTCCTAACCGATAGACGAACGCGACATTAAAACTTTTAGGGTTGATAGAGCTTGTTGGTAAACCTGATAATACTTGTCGATAATAATCTTTGTTCATCCATATCAAAAAAACGCCTATAAGAAAATATAACGCAATACGTTAAAAAAATAAATAGTCATAATTCTGTGTGGGCGTATTGTACCAAATTAGCCTTCTAGTTGAAGAAAAATCAATTCAATAACAGCATCTATTTATACCAATAAAATCTTAAATTTAGGATAGTATCCACCCCTTTAGATTGGATTGTCAATAAAGTAAACTGAGGAAAATATTATTAAAATGTAGTCAAGTCAAAAGAATTAAGCCTTGCCCTTGCCTGGTCATAAACGTTTTGATAATGTATTATATTTTGGTTTAATAAATCAGCACTTGGATCGCCTATACCCTTTGCATAATCAATCCACTTACGCATAATTAGGGCATCACTTAGATTTAAACCACAAAGGCTATTTCTAATGATTATCTTAGAATTTATAGGTTTTTTTTTATCATAAGATTCTTCAAAAACTTTCCAGTCTTTATTGAAGTTCATTAATTGTGCACCAGATTGATTGATTTCTTTATAGTTAGGGTGAGAAATTGCATATTCTGAACATCCTCTTTTTACTGAAGAAGAAAGCCCTGGACCTATACTTTGTTTGATAATTTTATTAAGATGGTCAGAAATTAGATTAGCTTGCTTCAGCCCAGAACAAAAAATAAGACCCTTATAAGATCCAGAGACTTCTGGCCTCAACTCTACCATACACTTTCGAGTGTTATTTTCATTGAGCTCTAGTTGATCAAAAATAATAAATAGTTTTATTAATTCAATTATAGATCTTGGCTCAATCTGAACTTTATAGCAACCAAAACAAAACTCGGGAATGACATCATGTTTATCAAAAATTGACTTATGCCTCTTACAGTTCAAATTAACTGAATTGCGACGGAAAATCTGAGATAGTTTAGTTTCAAGGTTTAATCCAAAGCTACTAATACAATCTTCAGATCTAGAAAATAAGTTTACAACTTGATCATCAGAAATATTTTTTGAAATATTACTTTTTATTTTTATTTTTCTAATTTCTTCATTTACTTTTACTATTAGATTTGAATTTTCTTTTTGTGGACTATAACTCATCATTAACGATAAAAGATTTTCTTTAACTTCAGCATAGTCAGGCTTAATCTCTAAAACCTTTTTATAACTGTCGATAGCAGCCTCTAAATCACCCTTATCTGTGAAGGCAATTCCCATATTATTATAGACCTCGACATAGTCAGGCTTAATCTCTAAAACCTTTTTATAGCTGTCGATAGCAGCCTCTAAATCACCCGTATCTTTCAGGGCAATTCCCATATTATTATAGGCCTCGACATAGTCAGGCTTAATCTCTAAAGCTTTTTTATAGCTGTCGATAGCAGCCTCTAAATCACCCGTATCTTTCAGGGCAGTACCCATATTATAATAAGCTTTGGCATGGTCAGGCTTTATCTCTAAAGCTTTTTTATAGCTATCGATAGCAGCCTCTAAATCACTCTTGCTCTTGAGAATATTACCTATGTTAAAGTAGGCCTCAACATAGTCAGGCTTAATCTCTAAAGCCTTTTTATAACTGTTGATAGCTGCTTCTAAATCTCCCTTATTCTTTAAGGCGATACCCATATTATAATAAGCTTCAGCATGGTCAGGCTTTATCTCTAAAGCTTTTTTATAGCTGACGATAGCATCATCAAATTGCATTAATCCCGAATTGGAAGCCCCAGAAATATTGCAAAGAATTACTGAGTTTGGAAATTTCTCTAGCAATTGACTAGTGTCAGACAAAGCTTGCTGTAATTTCCCATTAGTAAAGAGATTTACGATTGGCTGTAAAAGCTCTATTGGAGGATCCTGACTTTTCATACTTCAATTATATTTTAATTTATTCCTAGTGAAAATATAAATTTTTACTGATATGTTAGGGGTTTCATAACTGGATTTGCGATATGAATAAGCATCTCCTATCAAGCTCTTGAAGGTCTGAATATTTATGGTAAGGAAAGAGTGAAGTTATTACATCATTTTGAATTAATTCTATATATTTGGCACATAAAATATAGAATTAATTTTTAATAGAAATTAATAATGCTTTTTTGTATTTCTAAACCCAGATATACAAGGTTTACTTTGAAAATGGCATCGCGTAGGGGAATCGAACCCCTCTTGCCAGGATGAAAACCTGGAGTCCTAACCGATAGACGAACGCG